>Ga0310811_10004682_pt1 | contig 17220 bp, 23 predicted proteins | sample YCmetagenome_FD_207642 | JGI IMG/M metagenome (GOLD analysis project Ga0310811, IMG submission 207642) | Soil microbial communities from experimental microcosm in Duke University, North Carolina, United States - YC | ecosystem: Engineered > Artificial ecosystem > Soil microcosm > Unclassified ...
GACTGGTCTTTACAACGTGACACGTGCCCGGTGCACCGGGAAATCACTCCGCGCAGATCGAGCTATCTGGGCTTGCTGTGCATATCCGAAGCATGACTACAAACCTAGTCTATCGCGGAGCCTGTCGATCACGTGGTGCTCGCTCAACCAGCGAATCTCCTGCTTTCGCGCTACGCTTTTACGATACCGGTGAAAGGAGACCGAGAAAATCAGCATCATGGCTGTCAAGATGCCCCACATCGCGTAAGTCATGATGCCCCCTGGATTTAAAGCGTTAGATATGGCCTGATCAACCTGTAGTAAGTTCTGGCGTGAACTCCGTCTTCCGCTTGGTCGCGGAGCCAGCTGAGGCAAAACCCGGGTGTCTAAGTTTGAACGGTTAGCGTAGTGAGCTGGAGACGGCTTGTCTGTACGGTGTCGTACCGGTTGTCGACCTGTTGGGCGTGGCATCAAAAACAGCGCATGACGGTTGGTATTACCTGATACTCTGTGTACGGTACTTGTACGGTAGCGGGCAGACATTCAAGAGCAGTCAGTCGACAATCGTTGCGCACACGAAATAGCTGCTGGGGAAAAAATGCTGCACAATCAATTCGAAGACGAACTGGCGCACCTTGAATATGTGGTTCCGCTTCTTGCGCCGGACAGCCCGCTTGGACTATGGTACTGGCGTCGTCGTATTACTTCGCTTTCCGCGCACCAGCGTCTGCTATCCGATGGCAGGGCCCGTGTGGCTCGACTTCTCATGCTATTCGACGAAATCGAGCGTCTTTCGGTGTAAAAAACTGCCGGCATCCTGTCTTCCGCGGTGAGTAACGGCGCGTTCGCACCTTGCGAAAAACGCTCCTAAATGCGGTAATGTCCCGTCGAATCATCTCGTTCGCAGCGAATACGTTTTACGATCTCGTGCCATTCGAGGGCACCGACGTAGCGGTCACATCTTCAGAGACACAACACGATCAATCAACCGCGCGAGTCGACGATGACGCCTGCACTAAAGACGATAGGGGCAGGGGCGGGAAGTGGTGCTATCAAGACACGGGAGTGTTCGATGATTTCCCTGAGCACTCCAACGCGCCTGAATACCCCCCCCCGGGCGTATGTTTCGACTTCGCGCGCATACAACTCGCCGGGCCCGGTTGGGCGACGACCCTGAACGATTTCCGCGTTGCAGTTCGCGTCCCCGACGAGGACACCCTTGCTGTGGTATGGAGCGCACAGGTTGAAAGCCCCGTGCGGGCCGGTCTTTACGACGATGGCGTCGCTGACGTCATGTGGTTCCTGTGCTTGTACCACCAGGGCATCGCTCTGCCGCTCGCGTATTTTTCAGACTCGTTCCCCCGGCAGTGTGGTGCACATCTCGAAGGACGACCCGTGAACTACCACAGGCATAACGGGAATAACGGTGGCCGCTGGGAGTGGCAGGATGATGTTCCGATGCAGTTGCAAAAGTGCGATCGCGCGGCTGGAAAATTCGTCTACGCTTTGGACGTTACGGTGTGTCGCTAGCGGGCGTCCGTTGGTGAACACCGTTCGGGTCTTAATCATTGCTTCTGAAGGCACGTGTGCTGTGGCTGTGCGGATGTTCTTCGGATACAGCGCATTACGTGTCGGCGCTCCCATTTTTTGATTTTGTTTGCTTTGTGGCGCCAACAAGCGCATTGTGAGTTGTTCAGATGCACCGTGGGAAGATTTTTTGCCCCCCGAATGAATTCGGTTCAGTGACGGTCAGCATCGCTATGGAGCGAGTCATCACGACCATTCCGACCATGGAATCGAGCGCGGACGGTACGAGCTATTTGCGCATATCAGCTCCCGCTGCATCCGACCCGTATGCCAAAGGTTAGCGTCAGTTCTTAGCCGTCGTGCGAATCGACGCCACTCAATCCGGCGAGGCCAAAATCCGGCGTCATGCGACGCTGTTCGCTAGAGCGAGTTTCGCCAGCGCGGATGATGCCACCGACCTCGCGATTCAATTCAGCCAATCGTCGATGGCAAGGTTGGGCGAGCCGACTCTGATACATCGAATGCCAGTCAGCCCTCAGTTCGAGTGGAGCAGATCATGCAATATCCGCTTTATGTACACCGCACAGGCGACACCAGCTTTCGCGCCAGTTTCCCTGATTTCCCCCGTGCCGTTGCGCACGGCGAGTCAATGGATGAATTAAAGACCGATGCGAAGCAGGCAGTCGAATTAATGTATGACCGTAGCGAACAGCTCATACCCGCTCCGACGTGTTGTGCGTCAGAGTTGCATGCGCACGAGATGGACGACGGGGAAGGAATCTGGATGTTTGTCGACATCAATCTTGCACGGGTTACCTCGCAAGCCGTTGGCATTCAGGTCAACCTGCTCGACACATTGCTGCAGCAGGTCGATCTGGCGGCAAGAGAACGTCACATGACGCGCTCCGCGTTTATCACGCTGGCCGTCGTTCGCGAACTGGCATCCCGTTACGAAGGGCAATTGTCCTGCCTGCCGGTTTCGCAACCAGGTTTCGTGACAGATGTCGTGCTCGACGCGACACCATCAGAAAACTAGGCCAATGTGCGATATTGGTGCGGCGCCAACCGGTTGTTGCACAATCGCTCGGCGCCCCTCAACGCGGCGCAGAATACGCATGATCACGTGCTGTAGCAAAGACACTGGACGTCCTTCTGTCGATTTTTTAAGTTATCCGAAACGGTTAGGATTTTTAATGCTACGACTGTTTGATGTTCTGAACCGCAGCGGCACTGTGCTGCATACTACCCTATTACCGTCGGGGAACAGGGAGATGATGCAAATGATGGCCTGTATGAAGCGAAGGCACTTGAGGCAGCAGCGCACGGCCGTCTGGTTGGTGACAGTGAAATCGAACGTTTAACGGCTCGACTGCACGTCAGCCGGAGCGGCCAGATGTCTCCTTATGGCGACGACCTTGAACGAAGCTCCGAAACGAAGAATGGATTGGAACAGTCCGTTCGTGAACGAGCTTACGCGCTTTGGGAGCAAGACGGTCGCCCGGATAGTCCAACGGAGGTGTACTGGCATCGAGCGCTGGATCAACATCTGAGTGAGCGCGCATACGCGTTGTGGCAGCGGGAAGGCTGTCCGGATGGGCGCGCGGACGAATTCTGGCACCGTGTAGTCAGTTTTGAGGCACAGTAGTGCCGCGTTTGGCCTGCTGCCACTCGCTGAGAGCCGGACACGTCGACGAGGAGGCGCCGCGCGAAGCGTCGAGCGCGCGGCGCTCCGTCACAAGTTGACTGGCAGCGAACCCGCAACGGCAACGCTAAAGCGCCCGCTGTTCTTCCTCTCCAACGACCAGACAGAGGCGTCCATGCGCCGAACGATCACGTATCGCGGCTTCGAGATTCAAGTCGAATTGAGTCCATCAACGGACGACACGTTTGACGTCACTTTTCAGATACAGGGCGGCACAAACCTTGAAGTGCTCGGCGCCCGCGGAGGACGCATACGCTGCGCAACGGTCCCTTCACTGAGCGATGGGCATACCTTGTTGCCGAGATCGCTGGGCAGGCCGCAATTGACGTTTTGCTTGGCCCGGTTGACTGATTGAATCTCTGTTGCTTATTTCTGTACACCCGGGGCAATGCATCCCGTTCAGCCCCGAGCCGTCGTCCGGCGCGGAGGCACCCCCTGTGCGAACGGCCTCGTGGCGGTGCCCCTGAAGTGTAAAAGCGGAGTGGGCGGCAAGCACGCACTTGCTGGCCGTTTCCGTCACGCGCGCCGGATGTGTTGACTGAAGCGAAGTATCCGCCAAGTGGTATTGCCGCGCGGGGGCGTCGAGATGAACGAATCCAGTCGGCCTTGCCGGGCCCCTTGTTCGTATCACCGTCGACATGCTTGCACGTGGGCTTGTATCTCCTCGGGAACACGTGTTGCGCTACAAAAAGCACTGGCCCACTTCGTCAAGCGTCGAAGGGTACTGCATTCACCCCATTTCAACGCACTTTGGTTCCAAAGGCGATCTTGTCATGAAAAATCCATGGACGAAGAAAAATCCCTTTCTGAGCATGTGGCTCAGCGGTACGCATGCCGCGATCGGAGCTGCACGAGGGCGAGTCGCATCGGCCGCGAAGCGTGAGGCAGTGAACTTCTGGACTGCAGCGTTGACATCGCCGAAACCACGAAAGCGCCGAACGCGTCGTTGATCGCGCCTCACGAAGTCCAGACTGGTGAAATCCAGATTTGCGCGGACGGTTGAGGTCTGGTCACCTCACGTCGTCCCACCAGCGAGTTGGACAAAGACACTGCCACCCAGGCAGGCGTTGCCGGCAAACAATGTAGAAACAGCATTCCCGAGGCAAATGCGCCAGGCGCACCTGGCCCATCACGAAACCGACATTGAGACTCTGTGTTCACCAGTTATGCAGAGTACGCCGATAATTTTTCAATTCCGAAGCGTCACGCCATATGTGGCTGTCATGCAGGCCAGCTTCCACAAAAAATAACTCCATTGGCGTTTGCTCTGATAGCGGTGCTTCCCCGGTTCGCCCGAATCGTCTCAATCCATGACTGTCTTGATGTTGCTACGAGAACATGACCGCGTGCGCATCTCGTGACGCACGCTCAACGTGTGTGGCATGCCTGACTCAATGGTAGACCGCGTCCTCGCAGGCATACCCCATGCGCTGTGTTGCTGGCATTCACTGAAACGGAGACTCTCATGTTCATGCACAACAGGCTGCTGCAATACACTGTGCGCGTCGGCGGGACCAATCCCGGTCTGGCGAATCTGATGCTGGAGCAGTTCGGCGGTCCGCAGGGCGAGCTTGCCGCTGCGATGCGCTACTTCACCCAGGCGGTCGCCGAGGAAGATCCGGGTCGCAAGGACATGCTGTACGACATCGCGACAGAGGAACTTAGCCACCTCGAGGTCATCGGTTCGATCGTGGCGATGCTCAACCGCGGCGCGAAGGGCGAGCTCGCGGAAGCCACGGACGAGCAGGCCGAGCTGTACCGCAAACTCAACGCTGCGGGAAACGACAGCCACGTCACCCAGCTCCTGCATGGCGGTGGTCCCGCGTTGACCAATTCAGGAGGCGTCCCGTGGACGTCCGCGTACATTGACACAATCGGCGAGCCGACGGCGGATCTGCGTTCGAACATCGCGGCGGAGGCCCGGGCGAAGATTCTCTACGAGCGGCTGATCAACGTCACGGACGACCCAGGTATTCGCGATGCGTTGGGCTTTTTGATGACTCGTGAAGTCGCACACCAGAAATCATTCGAAAAAGCGCTGTATGCGATATCGCCCAATTTCCCCTCGGGCAAGCTGGCACCAATGCCCGAATTCGCGAGCACGTACTTCAAGATGTCGCATGGCGGGACGGTGTTCGGAGCGCCCTGGAACAGCGGTACCGGGCTCACGATGACGGATGGCGGGCCGGCCGTGGACGGCGGGGACGGCAATGCCTGGGTCAATCTCGATCCTGCCGAGAAAACGTCACTCTCGGCCATGGGGGCGCGTCTTCGGTCAGATCCAGACAGTGACCCGATGACCGGCGCGGAACTCGGAAGTGCGGGAGGCCGTTTCCAATGACCTGAAGTGACGGGACGCAAAGCTTTTTCGATACTGAGAGATTGTCGACCGGCCCAGGGTCGGCGACAAATCGGGCCAGTATTGCACCACACATAGATTTTTTCTGTTCACGGAGCAAACTATGACCATCAAGACTATCAGCGATCTGTTCATCCATTCGCTATCCGACATATACAGCGCGGAGAAGCAGATGACGAAGTCACTACCGAAGCTTGCCCGCGCGGCGACAAATCCCGATCTGAGCGCTGCCTTTCTGACTCACCTGGAAGAGACGCGAGGCCAGATTGAGCGGCTGGACCAGGTTGTTGAATCTTGCGAGATCCGGCTCAAGCGGGTCAAATGCGTCGCGATGGAAGGGCTGGTTGAGGAAGGTCAGGAGCTCATCGATAGCGTCGAGCGTGGGCCGGTCCTCGATGCGGGACTGATTGGCGCTGCACAAAAGGTGGAGCATTACGAGATTGCCGCCTATGGTGCAATCATCGCGCTTGCGAAACAGCTCGGAGAGACGCATGCAGTCACTCTGCTGCTGCAGACGTTGAAGGAAGAAAAAGCCACCGACGAGAAGCTGTCTCTCCTCGCTGAGGAGGAGGCTGCAGCCGAAGCGCTAGGTAAGTGAGCTGCCCCGGTGCGGGCGCGCGTCACCGGTGCCGGATAGTGCGCGCGTTTTCAGGAACGCATCATGAAAAAAGAATGGATGCTTGCTTATCAGGTGCTGGTGTGGACGGGTGCGCTCATGCTTTCCATCAGCGGGTGGACGTGAGCAACAGCCGGCTGAGGGCTCGTGCTGGCCTCAGCCGATCATTGTCCTGAATCGATGGGGGGCCATCATGAAGCGGCGACATCTGGTTTTGTCTGGAGTCGTGATGTCGACGGCGTTGTCGGGCTGTCAGACCGACCCAGACCCAGCGACCGCACAGTTGCGGAAAGAAGGCCGGTCGCCCGCGTATGTCGAGGGCTACAAGGATGGCTGCCAAAGCGGATACTTCGCCGCGGGCGATCCGAAGTTCAAGCTCGTGAGGGACGCGACACGTTTTAACTACGACACACAATATGTCCAGGGCTGGAACGTCGGCTTTAGTGCGTGCAAGGCTAAACAGCAGGGGCCAGCAGGATGAGATCGGGGCGCCCGGGTCCAGCTCCGCCGGGTTCGGGCAACGGGACAATGGACCGCAGTTTGCCGGAGGTACACCGGTCTATCGGGGTGCCCGGGCGAGGTCGGTGGGTTGGGCGCTTTCTTGCGTTCGCGGGCCCGGGTTACCTGATTTCCGTCGGCTACATGGATCCCGGCAACTGGGCGACAGATATCGCCGGCGGTTCCCGGTTCGGCTATGCGCTGCTTGCGGTCATACTGTTATCGAACCTGATGGCGATCTTGCTGCAGGCGCTGTCGGTACGGCTCGGCGTTGCAACTGGGCGCGATCTCGCGCAAGCCTGCAGGGCGAACTATTCGAGACCCGTCAATCTGGGATTATGGGTCGCGTGCGAGGCCGCAATCATTGCGTGCGATCTGGCGGAGGTCATCGGAACGGCGATCGCGCTGCAGCTACTGTTCGGCATTCCGTTGATAGTGGGTGCGATCTTTACTGCGCTCGACGCCTTTCTGTTGCTGCTCCTCATGAATCGGGGTTTTCGCTTTCTTGAAGCATTCGTCATCACACTGCTGCTTGTCATTGCCCTGTGCTTCGCATTCCAGATCGTAGCGGCTGCGCCTCCGGTTGCTGCCGTGCTGCGCGGCTTCGTGCCGTCGCCTGAAATCGTCACGAACCCCGAAATGCTTTACCTGGCCATCGGCATCATCGGTGCGACTGTCATGCCGCACAACCTGTATCTGCACTCGTCGATCGTGCAGACCAGAGCCTACCCGGAAACCGAAGCGGGGCGCCGCAACGCGATACGCTGGGCGACCGTCGACAGCACCATCGCGTTGATGCTCGCGCGCTTTATTAACGCGGCGATCCTGATCGTTGCCGCGTCGACCTTTCACAAGGCCGGCTACACCAATGTGGCCGAAATTAGCGAAGCGTTTCGACTGCTGTCGCCGCGGCTCGGTATTGGCGTTGCATCGACGTTGTTCGCGCTTGCGCTGCTCGCCTCCGGATTGAATTCCACGGTCACGGCAACGCTTGCCGGTCAAATCGTCATGGAAGGCTTTCTGAAGCTGCGCATTCCGGCCTGGTCAAGGCGCCTTCTCACCCGTGGCATCGCGATCGTGCCGGTAGTCGTGGTGACGGCGATCTACGGTGACAAGGGCACCTCGCACCTGCTTCTGTTAAGCCAGGTGATCCTTTCAATGCAGTTGCCGTTTGCAGTAATCCCACTGGTACGGTTCGTCTCCGACAAACGGCAGATGGGCGTGTTTGTTATTAGCACCTGGGTCAAGGCGCTCGCGTGGCTTGTGACAGGGGTGATCGTGGCCCTTAACGTAAAGCTGCTGGCCGATACTGCCCTGCGGTAGATTGACTCCGTCAATCGGGTACAGCGGTTGCGCTCGCTATGGTAGAACGCGGAAATGCCGCGTTCATATATTTCGGATCTCAAACCAGGCAGGCATATCCATGAAACTTCTGACCACCCAAAGTGGGCTACCACGCGTCTCGTGGGGCTCCGTATTCGCCGGCGTGATTCTCTCGCTTGTCGCATACCTGATCCTGAGCGTGCTCGGTGCAGCGATTGGCATGTCCGCGCTCGCACCGCTTTCCCGGCTCAATCCGTTGCAGGGTTTCGGCTTCTCCTCGGGAGCGTACCTGATCGTTATGACGGTGATCGCCGTGTTTGTCGGTTCCTACTTCGCGGGTCGATGTGCGCCCGTACTCGGATGGCTGCATGGGCTGCTCGCCTGGGCGGTCATGATTCTGATGGTCATCTACGGAGCGTCGTCGCTGCTTGGAAGCGCGGTGAGCGTTGCTGGCAACGTAGCGTCGACTGGAGCGACCGTCGGCGCAACAATGGACAGATCCGGAGCCGACGGATCGATGGCAAGCGCATTGACGCAACGGGTCCAGGGTGCAATTGCTTCTGCCACATCGGAAGCGTCCAGCCCACAGGCGCAAGCTGAAGTCCGACAGGCGGCCGACACCGCTGCACGCAATGTGGCGCGCGCGTCATGGTTCTCGTTTGCGGCCCTGATCGTGGGTGCAATTATCGCTATTGTTTCGGGACATGCGGGCTTTCGTCACCAGCCTCCGTTCGAAGAGGCTGCCGGCCCATCGACGGGTAACCTGCCGCTTCGGCGCGATGCAACCCGTGGAGCGATTCCCGGCCGTACCGTCCCTTGAGCGAGTCATCGCAAGCCTGCCCGGGATACCCGTTCGATAACTCGGCCGGGTGGTAAATGCGGCGGGCTCTGCTATCCCGACGCCGCAGCGGTGAAGATCCCGGCCCGGCGAACCCTTCGTCCGCTGGCTAACGAGTGTCCGTCGCCGAGGATGACGAACGCAGTTTCCAGTGGAAAGGGGTGTTCTGTATTTTCGGACAGGAACATGCCTGTGTCGTACCCTGTACGCAAGCGCGCAGATATGTACCAGCGATCGGGCCATCGTCATTGCTCGACGACAGACACTTTCCAGGGCGTACGATGCTTCACAATCAGTTCGAAGATGACCTCACACACCTTGAGCAAATCGTTCCGCTTCTTGCATCCGGCAGCCCGCTGGGGCTCTCGTACTGGCGCCGTCGTATCGCGTCGCTGTCCGCGCACCAGGACCTGTTACCCAATGGGAAGATTCGTGTAACCCGGCTGCTCCAGTTATTCAGCACACTCGAATGATTCCCGGCGCAACTCGCGCGCCCTTTTTCCATCCGTACGCGCCTCTGCTTCCGAATGGAATACCGTCTCGCTAAACGCGATCACCTTCTTGCCTACGCCATGCAATCGCTCAATCGTGAGCCCCCAATGCCAGCCACCGTCCTGTTCGAACACGTGAAGCGTCAGTTGGTGAAACGAGCGCGGATCGTTCACAGGTGCCTCCGCAAGATGTGACGCGTACTGGCCAGATGCCACCGCCCCTCGTGAACCAGCATAGGCCGATAAATGCTGCGTCGCAACATCAATTTTGATGGCCCGCCGCGATCTCCCTCGGCGGTGATAGCTGTCTTCCTGTCCGTCGACAGCCGGTGAGTGGCGCATTAACTGCCGCTCGTCGTGCTGGACGCTCTAACGGGTGGTTGAACTAGCGCTCACGGCCTGTGTGTGACAGCACGGCTGAGATGGGCAGCTATCGCAGCCAGAATGACCGGTAGGTCTGCGGGTTTTGCGAAATGGTAGTTGAATCCCGCATTCAGCGATTTTGCCTTTTCGGCTGGCGATGTCAGCGCGGTAACAGCAACCAGTAAAGGGGCCGGTTTGAATTGCAGGTAGCGGATCTCCCGCGCGACCGCTCGCCCGTCCATCCCTGGCATCTGGACGTCGAGCACGACAGCGTCTGGATGCCACGCACTGTACTCTGCCAAGGCTTGCGCACCGTCCGTCCGAGCGCGGGTTTGGTATCCCTGCGCGTCGAAGAACAGGACGTATGCCGCCAGCGTGTCCGGATCGTCGTCGGCGATGAGCAGACGCACAGCGCTTCGGGTCGGCATTGAATTCTCCTATTGCAATACAGTCAGCAATGGGTGGGCCCGGAAGCGAGCGATGTCAGTTTGCCAATAGCCGTGGATTCCGTAAAAATGGCCTACACCGGACCGAGATATTTCGGTCCAACACTGGGGCAGACATGCGATTAGCCGACTTCATCCTCAATCACATGGAGGCCATTCTTTTGCGATGGGAGGCGTTTGCAGGCACCCTGCTGCCAGCAGCGACCGACATGAAACCGTTGGCCTTGCGCGACCACGCGCAGCAGCTTCTGGTCGCCATCGCAACAGATCTGTCTACTCCCCAAAGCGGGGCCGATCAGCTCGAAAAATCCATGGGATGGGCGCCTTTGGCGGCCGGTCTGCCCGACACGGCGGCACAAACGCACGCCGTCCTGCGCGCGCGAAGTGGCTTTGACATCAACCAGCTGGTTGCGGAATATCGCGCCTTGCGCGCCAGCGTGCTTCGACTATGGATGGACGGATTTGAGCCCGATCCTTATCACCTGGATGACGTCATTCGATTCAATGAGGCTATCGATCAGGCAATTGCCGAGTCGGTGAAATCGTTCAGCACCCACGTCGACCAGGCTCGAAATCTGTTGCTGGGTATGCTGGCGCACGACATGCGCAGCCCGTTACAGACCATTCAGGTGACGGCGTCGTATCTGGCGGCGCTCGATGCCGGCGAAAAGGTGTCGGGGGCAGCGTCCCGCCTGAACAGAAGCGGCATACGCATGCAGGCGTTGCTCGACGACATGGTTGACTACAACCGCAGCAGGCTGGGTCTTGGTATCAGTATTGCGCCTGCTCGCGCCGATCTGGCCCAGCTCTTTGCCGATGAGCTTGACCAGTTGCGAGTCGTGCACCCGGACCGTCAGATCGATCTGGACGTGGTCGGCGACTGCCGTGGTGTCTGGGATGGCAGACGCCTGCAGCAGCTGCTCGGCAATCTGGTTCTAAATGCGATCAAGTACGGGGCGCAAGACGCGTCGGTGCGGGTGGCAGTTGCCAGCGAAAATACCGAGCTGCTGCTCGAGGTAAGGAATGTTGGGGACGCCATCGAGCGCTCAACCCTCGACCGGATCTTTGATCCCCTGCAACGCGGCCCCAGTCATCGAGGCGGAGATGCTAACGGTAGTCTTGGGCTCGGACTTTATATCGCGCGCGAGATTGTCCGGGCACACGGAGGTGAGATCAGCGCGCGATCCGATGATGCGGAAACCGTGTTTTCCGTACGGCTGCCTCGTGGCGAATAGCGCTTCAACGGCAAATGCTGCTCACTACCTACGCTTCACGAGCGTCACGAGTTCTTCGTACGTACGCTAGACAATCGCAAGAGCTATGTTGCTACCGCGTCGCCGGCAACCGGATCGATATAACATCCGTCGATAAACCTGTGTGCTTGCCTCTCTGCATACGCGAACGCGGCGTCGTGTGAGAGAAAATTCAGCTGCTCGGGCAAGCTCGCAATCAGCGATGCTGAATGGTCTTCAGAAAGGATCAACCAGGAGACAGCAAACCGGAGCTGCTGGCCGCCAAGGGAAGCAGACTTCGACGGGGAAACCTTAACGTCGACGATATAGCCACGATACGGTGCGCAGGATTGATTTTGCATGATGGTCCCCTTTGACCAGTCACCCGTAGATGAGACCTACGAAGAGCACTCCCCGTGCCCGCAAGTCCCTGGCCCGACGCCACGCAAAACTGCGCAAACGACAAAAAAGTGCACAACGGCAAGACCCGCGATCATCGTGCCGAGCCGCCGCAGCGTGGCACCGTACAGCCTCAATTGCATCCACTGGATATTGCCGGGACGCCGGGGTAAGTACGCTGCTCTGCCTCACACGACCCGTCCACATGCGATGCGCGGCGAAACGTAAGCGGCTCGGTCTGACCGTTTCCCGATGCTGATTTTTCCAAGGCATGATGGGCGCGTATAGATTGACGGAGCCAGTCAGCCATGTCGAACGCAGGGGGCCGAGCCCATCCCCATCGCACGTACGCGCAAGAATTCAAGCAGCAGGTGATCAGAGAGACGTTGCAACCTGGCATGTCGGTGTCGATTGTTGCGCGGCGGCACGACATCAACGCCAATGTGGTGTTCGCATGGCGCAAGCAATATCGTGAAGGAAACCTGGTTGTCCCTGCACTGGACGTCGCGCCGAGCGTGCCGTGCACGGAACTGCTGAGCGTCGACGTGATCGACTCGGCATTGGTACCTCGGGCGCCGGAGCCGACAGTAGCATCGGAAGCGATGAGCAGCGTACCGATGCCGACGCCCGTGTGCGAGATCGAGGTGGAGATCGGCAAGCGGCGCGTGAAGATTCGCGGCCTGTCTGCCGAGCGCACCGAAGCGTTCCTGCAGGAATGCCTGAAGTGATCGCGCTGCCGGCAGGCACGCGCATCTGGCTTGCGGCTGGCGTGACCGACATGCGTTGCGGGTTCCATGGGCTTGCCGCGAAGGTGCAGACAGCGCTCGAAGAGAATCCGCTGGGCGGTCATGTGTTTATCTTCCGTGGCCGCCGTGGCGATCTCGTGAAGCTGCTGTGGGCGACCGACGACGGGCTCTGGTTGCTCGCAAAACGATTGGAGCGAGGCCGTTTTATCTGGCCACAGGCCGATGGCGGAAAGATCCATTTGACGAGCGCCCAGCTGTCGATGCTGCTCGAGGGCATCGACTGGCGACAGCCGCGCCGTACCGCTGCTCTGTCGATGTTGTAAACCGCATCGAAGGCTCGTAAACTGCGGCGCATGCCCAAACATGCGCCGCTTCCCACCACCGTCGCTGAGCTCCAGGCTCTGGTGCTCGAGCAACAGACGTCGATCACGAATATGGTGCGGGAGATTGCCGCACGCGACGACGAGATCGAACGACTAAAGGCGCAGATCGACAAGCTCAGGCGGATGTACTTCGGGAGCAAGTCCGAGAAACTGGCCCGGCAGATCGATAAACTCGAAGCGCAGTTGGAAGACCTGACGGCCGGCCAGGGGGCGGCAGAGGCGCGAGGACAACGGGACAAAGCATCGAAGGGACCATCCAATCGAGGGCCCACGCGAGAACCACTGCCGCCGCACTTGCCGCGCGACGAGATCGAACTCACACCTGATTCTGCTTGCCCCATATGCGCGACTGCAATGCAGTGGCTCGGCGAGGACGTCTCCGAGCAACTTGCCCGGGTGGCGGCCGCGTTCAAAGTGACCCGCACGATCCGCCACAAGATGTGTTGCCCCGATTGCGGCCACATCGAACAGCCCGCGATGCCTGGCCTGCCGATCGAGCACAGCATCGCGCATCCGAGCTTGCTGGCCGATATTGCGGTGTCGAAGTTCGCTGATCATCAGCCGCTGTATCGCCAATCGGAGATTGCGGCACGCGACGGAGTGACGCTGGATCGCGGCAGCATGGGTCGCTGGCTCGGGCAAATTACCGAGCTCTGTGTGCCGCTTGTTGAAGCGATCCAGCGCTACGCGCTGGTTCCCGGAAAGGTACACGTTGACGACACGCCGGTCGCGGTGCTCGCGCCAGGCAACGGTAAGACGGTGACCGGCCGCTTCTGGGTCTACGTGCGCGACGATCGTCGCTCGGGTTCGACCGAGCCTGCTGCGGTATGGTTCGACTTCTCCTCGGATCGCAAAGGCGTCCACCCTCAAACCCGGCTCGCCGCATTCCACGGCATCGTGCAGGCCGATGCTTACTCCGGGTTCGATCAACTGTACGCGAGCGGCGAGATCCACGAAGCGGCATGCTGGGATCACGCGAGGAGGTACATCTACGATGTTCACGCGCGCACGCCGACTGCGAATACCCAGCAGCTGCTCGAGATGATCGGCGAGCTCTACAGCATAGAAGCCGACATCCGCGGCAAGGAACCAGACGAGCGTCTGCGCGTGAGGCGGGAGAAGAGCAAACCATTGCTCGTGAAGTTCGAAACGACGATCAGGGCAAAACTCACGACGCTGTCGACGAAGTCTGCGCTCGCCAAGGCGATCAACTACTCGCTGAACCACTGGGCAGCCCTTACGTTCTACTGTGAGGACGGTCGGGCCGAGATAAGCAACGTGCTTGCCGAAAACGCCTTGCGCTGTGTCGCGCTCGGACGCAAAAATTATCTGTTCGTCGGCTCCGACACCGGGGGCGAGCGGGCTGCTGCGATGTATAGCTTGATCGGGACGTGCAAGCTCAACGCGATCAACCCGCGTGCCTACCTGGAATACGTCCTGACCCACATCGCTGATCACAAGATCTCCCGCATCGACGAATTGCTGCCTTGGAATGTGGCTTACAAACTGAAACCCCTCACCCGCCCACGCTCTCAACCGGGTAGATCTGGATAGATTTGGATGGATCATGCCCACGATCGCCGATCATGGACACGATCTCCCTTGATCTACACGGACTCCGACACGACAGCACCATCATGCCCGACGCGCGCGCGAACGAGGAAACGGTCGGGCCGAGTCGCTTACTTCACGTCTCGGGAAGGGGGCAGAGAACCATCGTATTCGCCCACGGCTTCGGATGCGACCAGAACGTGTGGCGACTGTTCGCGGCGGAGCTCTCCAGCCGGTATAGAACGGTGCTATTCGATCTGGTGGGGAGCGGCAACTCGGATTTGGCGCTCTACGATCACGGCAAGTACGGATCGCTTGACGGCTACGCCGACGATGTTCTTGAAATCGTCGCGAGCTATGCGGAGGCCCCTGTCATTTATGTGGGCCATTCCGTCAGCGCGATGATCGGAATGCTTGCTGCCATCAAGGCTCCCGAACTGTTTGCCGCCAACGTCATGATCGGACCATCGCCGTCGTTCATCAACGAAGGTAGCTACGTCGGCGGTTTCGATCGAAGCGACATCGAGGATCTGCTTGAGACACTCGATAATAACTATCTGGGCTGGTCGAGCAATATGGCTCCCGCGATCATGGGTGCACCAGATCAACCGGAACTGGGCGCTGAACTGACGAACAGTTTTTGCAGAACCGATCCGGATATCGCCAGGCATTTTGCGCACGTCACATTTCTTGCCGATCACCGGGCAGACCTCGCACGGGTGAGTACGCCGACCCTTATCGTGCAGTCGAACGACGATCTGCTCGCACCGGTCGCTGTGGGGGAATACATGCGCGACAGAATCAGGGGCAGCACGCTGGCCATTGTCGAGAACGTCGGCCACTGCCCTCACTTGAGCGCGCCAGGCCGTTGTCTTGAGGTGACGGAGGAATTCCTGCAGAAGCGGGGCCTTTAAGTGGATACCTCCCGTCAGGTTCTGGTCCCAATCGAGGACGCTTTTGAGCGGGCCCCGTGTGGTCTTCTCACGACCGCAACTGACGGGACGATCCTGCGGGTTAATGCCACGTTTTGCCGGTGGACTGGTTTCGCGGCGACCGACTTGCTCGATAAACGCCGCGTCCAGGATCTGCTGACGATGGGCGGCAAGGTGTTTCATCAAACGCATTGGGCACCGCTGCTACAGATGCAGCGTTCGGTCGCCGAAGTCAAACTCGAAATCTGGCACCGCGACGGACACAAGGTGCCTATGCTGATCAATGCCGTCCGACACATCGAGGATGGTGAAGAGTTCGACGACTTCGCCTGCATGCTGGTCATGGACCGGCACAAGTATGAGCAGGAACTGTTGCGGGTGAGGCAGCAGGCGCAGCGGGCACTTGCGGAAAAAAGTATCGCTGAAGAGGCGCTGCGCAGCGCGGACCGCCGCAAGGACGAATTTGTGGCCACGATTGCCCACGAACTGCGTAATCCTCTCGCCCCTATACAGGCTGCAGCCCGGCTATTTGGTCTTCAGAATTTCAGCGACCCGCGTCTCGCCCGGTCATGCAAGATACTTGACCGGCAGACGAGGCAGCTGGCGAGGCTGGTGGACGATCTGCTCGACATCTCCCGCGTGGCGGAGGGAAAGCTGGAGGTGAGGCTAGAGCAGGTGGACCTGACGCTCGTTCTCCGACAGGCGAGCGAGGGAGCACGTGGGATGCTTGAGGCTGCTGGCCACACATTCATTGTCGATCTGCCTGTTCAAGCTCTGTATGTCGATGCGGACCCCGGGCGCCTGATTCAGATTGTTGAAAACCTCCTGACCAACGCGGCGAAATACACTCCCGCGGGCGGCACAATCCGGCTTTCTGTCACTCCGGATGATCAGACCGCGACCATCGCCGTGCGTGACACCGGAATCGGTATCGCGGAGGAGGATGTTGCGTCGATTTTTGGCATTTTCACGCAGCTGGCAACTGGATTGCCCCGTGCCCAGGGCGGTCTGGGTATAGGCCTTTCGCTTGTGCGTGCCTTGACGGAGCGCCACGGAGGTCGAGTCGGCGTCGAAAGCGAAGGCGTGAACAAGGGAAGTCAATTCACTGTCCAGCTTCCACTTTCCCTGACGCAAAGTGCTAATCCACTTATGTCGGCAATCTCGGCTGTTGCTGCCACCCGCGTTCGCCGTGTGCTGATTGTCGACGACAACGAAGATGCTGCACTGAGTCTCGCGACGTTGCTCGACATCGATGGGCACGAAGCGCGGACAGCATCCACCGGTGCAATCGCACTTAAACTGATTTCCAGCATCTTGCCTGATGTTGTCGTGATCGATATCGGTCTTCCCGATATGTCGGGCTATGATCTGGCGCGTCTTGCGAGGCAGACTGCTGGAGGAAGCGACATGCTGTTGATAGCACTAACTGGCCGTAGCGAGATCCGGGATCGACAAGTCGCTGTCGACGCTGGATTTCAGCATTTCATGACGAAGCCCGTCAATTACGATACCTTGCTCGGTTTGCTCAGGTAAGCACCGTGCAGAAAAGGATATTGGTTGTTCTCTGATAAGGGGCGAAGGCCACGCCGGAAATTCAGCGGCGCACCGCTTTTCCAGCTACTGACTGTAACGAGGTGCGCATAGATCGAGCGTCTGCTTTGTGCGTTAGATCAGCCATCGACTGCAGACTCAGGAGTGTCTGTGTTGGGTCGTATTGGGCCTTTCGAAGCGATCGACACCGGCCATTTCAGCGTCGCGAGCCGCCGCAGATATTGCGCGCAAACACGGCTGGACAGATAACTCTTGTTATCGCGATAGTCACCTTTCCGGCCATA
>Ga0310811_10004683_pt1 | contig 17218 bp, 15 predicted proteins | sample YCmetagenome_FD_207642 | JGI IMG/M metagenome (GOLD analysis project Ga0310811, IMG submission 207642) | Soil microbial communities from experimental microcosm in Duke University, North Carolina, United States - YC | ecosystem: Engineered > Artificial ecosystem > Soil microcosm > Unclassified ...
ACATTAATACGACGTCGACTACCAAAAGTATGTACAATGGGGTGCTGATCGCAGGGATGTTGATGTGGAAGGTTCAAGCATATTGATCGATGTGCTGTTTGATATATTGCAGATCGCCAGCCAGGTTGAATGCAAGGTGAAACAGGGCCGATCAGCTTTTGTGCCAGTCCAGAAGTCATGATACCCCATGTGGATGTCAAAATGGGCGAGAGCAAGAGCCAGGAGGCCAAAGAAGAACTAGAACGTCCGTCCGTTGTCTTTGTTGAGATGATGCTATCGACAATGGATGTTTATCTCATCCTATTTGCCGCCTCATGCCCGCCTCCCGCCTCAGAATCGAGGAAAAGATGTACAAAGGTCAATCTGGAATGTGGTCCTGGTTATTTCATCGTATCTCAGGACTCGGCATTTTACTCTTTTTATTCATTCACATTGTCGATGTTTCTATGTTGCTTTTTGGCCCCGCTGTCTACAACAATAGTGTTTTATTATTCGATTGGTGGGTGGTCAGGTTGCTCTCGCTTTCGCTGGTTGTAGCCGTCTTCTATCATGCTTTCAATGGTATTCGTATCATTGCAATTGATTTCTGGCGGAAAGGAGCACGTTACCAGCGGGTTTTATTCGCGATTGTGCTGGTTGTAACAATCATTGTATTCGTGCCAGTCGCTTATATTATTATGCAACCAGTCATTCCCTGGTTAATTCAGTGGCCACCCAGGGCTATTGTGGGTAAATAAGCCTGAGAATCGATGTGTTGAGTAGTGTGTATATGAGGCACTCTATGAAGGAGAATGGTGCATGTTACGTATCTCGACCGGGCGTGGCCCTCGCCCTGTAGGTGGTGGGTTTGAAACGTTTTCCTGGTATTTCTTCCGTATCTCTGGAATTGCTTTGCTTTTTCTGGTAATTCCACATCTGTTTATTATGCATGTCAGCAATAACGTGAATTGTACAACGTATGCATTTGTGGCTGCACGCTATGCAAATCCTTTCTGGCGCTTATTTGATTGGTTGTTGTTGACGCTTGCTTTGACACATGGCATGAATGGTTTGCGTATTGTTATTGATGATTTTGTACGAAGCTCTAGCGCACGTATCTGGTTGTTGTCTGTTGCTGCGCTTGTCTTGCTCGCATTTTTTATGCTGGGCACTATTACACTGATTACCTTTCACCCTGCTGCTAATGTGGGTTTAAACTGTGTGTAGGAACAGGTTGCATAGAGTAATCATGATGAGGATAACGACTTATGTATCAGAAGTTTGATGTTGTGATTGTTGGTTCTGGTGGGGCTGGTCTGATGGCGGCGATGCAATTGCCAAATGCGAGCGTGGCTGTTTTAACGAAAGTGTATCCGACTCGTTCTCATACAGGAGCCGCGCAGGGTGGGGTCGCTGCTGCTTTAGGTAATAAAGAAGAAGATCACTGGAAATGGCACATGTACGATACGGTAAAAGGTGGTGATTACCTTGTCGACCAGCCTGCTGCCGAAGTGCTGACGCGCGAAGCCATTGATGCTGTCTATGAACTGGAGCATCGTGGATTGCCGTTTAATCGTACTCCTGATGGACGCATCGATCAGCGGCGTTTTGGTGGTCATACGCGCAATTATGGCGAGGGGCCGGTGATGCGTTCGTGTTATGCCGCTGACCGTACCGGACATATGATTTTGCAGACGATGTATCAGAGCGCGATTAAAAATCAGGTTCGTTTCTTCAATGAGTTTCTGGTCTTGGATTTGCTGATGAATGATGGTCAGGCATGTGGGGTGGTGGCAATGGAGATCCGTTCTGGGGAGATTCATACATTCCATGCGAAGGCTGTTCTGTTCGCGACCGGCGGCTATGGTCGCGCATGGCGTGTGACCAGTAACGCGTTTGCCTGTATGGGTGATGGCATGTCGATTGCGTATCGACGTGGTATTCCGTTGCAGGACATGGAGATGTACCAGTTCCATCCTACTGGCATCTATAAAGTGGGTGTCTTGCTCAGTGAGGCTGCTCGTGGTGAGGGTGGCAAGATTCTCAATGGCAAGGGCGAATATTTCATGGAACGCTATATGCCGACCCTGAAAGATCTGGCTCCTCGCGATATTGTTTCGCGTTGTATTGTGCAGGAGATCAAGGATGGGAATGGGGTAGACGGAAAAGATTATGTATATCTTGACGTACGCCATTTAGGGAAGGAAACAATTCAGGAGAAACTACCTGATATTACTGATTTTGCTCGTAACTATCTGGGTGTAGAGCCGATTACGGAGCCAGTACCTATTCAACCTACGGCTCACTATGCGATGGGTGGTATTCCAACTGATCTGGATGCACGTGTTGTGCTGGATGCACAATGGACGCCGTTGCCTGGTTTTTACGCTGCTGGTGAAGTTGCCTGTGTCTCGGTTCACGGCGCGAATCGTCTGGGCACAAACTCGCTGGTTGATCTACTGGTGTTTGGACGGCGTGCGGGTAAACATATGGCAAAATTCATTCAGGAGAATGATTATGTGCCATTACCTGATGGCGCGGAGGAATATACACGTGAAATGATAGATCATCTTTATAGCTCAACTGGTGGTGAATCTGCGGCGCGTGTGCGCAGTGAGATGCAGAATGAGATGATTGATAATGTGTTTGTTGAACGCACAGATAAAGGTTTGCGTCACGCGCTTGACACGATAGCTGGTTTGCAGACTGCTTACAAGCAGGTGCAGTTACAGGACAAGGGTAAGCGCTTTAACACGGAATTAGTCGAAGCCATTGAACTTGGGTTTTTGCTTGATTGTTCGGAAGCGACCATTCATGGTGCGTTGGCTCGTACTGAGAGCCGTGGCGCTCATTTCCGCCTTGATTATCAGAAGCGAGACGACGAAAATTGGCTGAAGCATACGCTCGCGTATCAAGGTGAAAAGACGCATGATGTACGTCTGGCTTATAAAGATGTCATTCTCGTCGATGATCCACAATTCAAGCCGAAGGAACGTAAGTATTAGGGGGAGATATTCGTGAACATACAAGTACGTATCAAACGCTATGATCCCGAGCGTGATGCCAAGCCATATTGGGATGAATTTCGTGTGGAGGCTGATCCGATTGATCGCTTGCTCGATGCTTTGAATACCATTAAATGGACGATGGATGGTACATTGACCTATCGTCGTTCTTGTGCGCATGGTGTGTGTGGTTCGGATGCGATGCGTATTAATGGACGCAATCGTCTGGCCTGTAAGGTTTTGATTCGTGATGTTGGCAATAAAGTGACCATCGAGCCAATGCTGGGTTATCCCGTGATTAAAGATCTGGTTGTGGATATGGAGCAGTTCTTTGACAAATACAAGTCGGTAAAACCATATCTGATCAACGAGGATAACGAGCCTGGCACCGAGCGTTTACAGTCACCGGAGCAGCGTGCGCGTTTCGATGAAGGCACAAAATGTATTCTCTGTGGTGCCTGTACTGGTTCCTGTCCGTCAATCTGGGCGAATCCGAACTGGGTTGGTCCTGCATCGATTGTCAATGCGCATCGCTTTATCTTTGATAGCCGGGATCAAGGTGCGGATGAGCGTTTGCAAATCCTTGGTCGTCGAGATGGTGTCTGGCGTTGTCGTACGATCTTCAATTGCGCTGACGCTTGCCCACGTGGTATTCCTGTGACCGAGCTGATCGAAGATGTGAAGCGTGCGATTGTCTATGGTGGCCCTGAAGAAGTGAAGTAGTTAAAAAAGAAGAGTACGCATTACTGGTGTGTTGTTAAACAGTATTTGACTGTCTGGCAACACACTCCAATGAGACAATGATGGAGAAGCGTATGACAATTGTGGCTGAAAGCTGGCGGCATCATGATATCATCACGAATAGCATACGAATGCATTATGTGATGCAGGGTGAGGGGCCATTGATCGTTCTTCTGCATGGCTTCCCTGAATTCTGGTATTCCTGGCGCTGGCAAATACCTGTATTGGCGGATCTTGGCTATACTGTGGTCGCGCCAGATTTACGGGGCTATAACGATAGCGATAAGCCAATGAGTGGCTATGATATGCCCAATTTGTTGCGAGACATCGTAGGCCTGATCAAGGGGTTAGGATATAACAAAGCGATTATCATCGGTCATGATTGGGGGGGAGTACTGGCATGGGTATTTTCGACAACATATCCTGATTTGACTGAACGTTTGATTGTATTAAATGCTCCGCATCCAGAGGCTTTTCGCCGTGAATTGCGTACGGCAAAGCAATTGCGTAAGAGCTGGTATGTGCTGGCATTTCAGCTACCCTGGTTGCCTGAATATACTCTGGGTCGTCATGACGCAGAAGCTATTGGGCGCTTAATCTATGAGAGTGCCGTACAGAAGTCCGCATTCCCTGCTGAAGTGCTGGAGCAATATTGTATTGCTATGAATAAGCCCGGTTCTCTACGTGCCAGCATTACCTATTATCGTTCTCTCCTTCGTCATCCTCTCGATTCTCTGCGTGCTGTACAGGCAAATACGCTTACTTCCGCGCCGACCCTGTTAATCTGGGGAGAGCAAGATGTGGCGTTGGATCGAGCGTTAACACAAGGGCTTGAAGAATGGGTACCTGATTTGCAGGTAAAATCTATCGCAGATAGTGGTCATTGGGTGCAGCAGGAGAAGCCAGAACTGGTTAATACATACCTCACTGAGTTTTTACGCTCATGATTGTTTCTGAGCAAAAGTGGTCAGTGTGTATTATATAGATGGTGGTCCAGATACGTTGGCTTCCCTGTTAGAGCAGACGTAATTTTGTGCGAGCCAGCCGTTTGGCTGGACTTTTTGTGCTGGCTACTGTATGAGATGAGCGCTGCATTTGGAAGACGAGTTGCATAATTGATTCTCGTTGTCCTGGTTTATCATGTTGTTCTACTTCCGTTGATTTCTGTGCTTTCTCATCATTATTTTTCTCAGTATCAATTTCCGGGGACTGCATCGCTGGTTGTACTTGATCAGCTTCAATAACCTGCTCCATCCATTGCATGCCACAGATACCACATATCCCATGACTTGCCTCGTAGAGCTTGGGTAAAGGGGACGGCGAAAGTCTTTCCCCTGCGCTGTTAATCAGGCGCAAACACCAAGCACACTGACGCACCATATCTCCACATCCTTTCCTGGCAGGCGCTTTTCAAAAAGATTTTATATCAGTATTATAAAAATCCATATAGGCAGTTATATAAAACATCCTCCTCTACTGATCTCATACCTGGAAGTATTCATAATCATTACTATCTGGCTTGTTTTATCTGCGTTTGACAACGACGCTGATGCGCCTTGTGTGTTCCATATTGTCAGTTGGAACGGCGATGTCTGGCAAGATGCTGGTGTTTATCGCTTCTCTGATCTATTATGTTCCACTGTATCTTGCTCATCTTAATGGAAGAAAAGATGATTTGTTGATTTTGCCGTTGTGTTTTGCCTATCGCGATAGAGTAGAGAGATCAGAAGACAACGCAGTGCCGTTGGCGCTGTGAGATGAGGCGTTATCTATCTGACTATTCTGATTGACCTGATCTTATCCAGAATAGGAATCTACTTTTCCATGAAAAACAAAACAGAAGGCATTACAATCTGAATTTATACAGGGAAAATCAATCTTTTAAATACCAATACCGCTTTCATGCCTTTTTAATCGTTCACATATAACTTTCGCTATAAAGTAAATACTATTGTAGTAACGAAATATGTGCCCAAAAGTCACTTCATTCATCTTTCATTTTCTGGTTTCACTGAACAGTTACGGCGACGCTATCATAACCGGACGCACCATTGGGAAGTGGCGGAGCTGGTTGTGGATTTTGTACATTGCCTTCCATGTCAATGGCGCGGACAATAATTGTTGTTTGACCTTGCTGAGGCTGCCAGGGAAGTTCCCATATAACCCAGGTAAATGCGGATAACGGACGTTTCAGTGTTGCTGCTTTCCAGGTTTGTCCACCATCGATGCTAACATCTACCTGACTGATGCCTTTATTGCCGGAGAAGGCAACGCCAGCGATATAGGTTGGTTTATTGGCGGCAATGGTTGTATTCGTTTGTGGTGTATCGATACGGGATGTCATACGTACTTCAGCGGAGTCGCTCCACCCATTTTGTTGCCAGTAGCCTTGATAATCTGTATTCACGACCTCAATGCGGTTGATCCATTTGACGTGTTTCATGCCGTAGATACCGGGTACCAGCAGACGAGCAGGATAGCCATGATCTTCTGGAAGTGTCTGTCCATTCATGTGTAGAGCAACCAGTGTGGTTGGATCCAGCGCTTTTGATAAGTGGATACTATCGCTGTAGCCATCGGCGGCGTAGAGCACGACTTTTGTGGCTCCCGGTTTGATACCGCCAGTGCGGTTGAGCAAATCAACCAGAGGGATACCTTCCCAGAGCGCATTGCTCATATAGCTTCCCCCGACTTCGTTGCTGATGCACATCAGTGTTTCATACTGTTGTTTCATCGGTAGAGCTGTTATTTCACTATAGTTGAGGGTATATGCTCTATCAACCTCTCCATTTATTGTCAGTTGCCATGTCTGGCCGTTGACGGTAGGATCGGAAACAAGGTTTTTTGAAACCTTATAAAAGTCCTGATTGGATGTAATCTCAGGTGAGAGATTATTGACGGGTTGAATGGTACCATAATTGGGCTTTGGAGGAGGTGTAATCTTGCTCTGATAATTCTTGAGTAGATTTGATTGAGTTTGTGAAGAGAGCGTTGATGCGACTGAACCAGTTGTGCTTGTAATGAAACGCCATGCCGCATAGCCCAGTGCGCCGATGCCGATGACGATGGCTCCGCGACGGATGAAGATGCGGCGTTGTATGCGCTGTTGAGAACGTTCATATTCTGTGAGTGGTGAAATCTGTGCACGCTGGTAGAGCCAGTTGTACAGCCAGACAAACGCTAAGCCATACACGATGCCCACGAGTGTTAAACTCAGGATTGTAGCAGGGACTCCTGTGGTAAGTGATGAGCCGAAGATGCCTGATCCTGTCGCGGGCAGGAAGAGGAAGCCACTGAGCAACCAGAGAACCAGTGCCAGGATAAGGCCACTGAGCCAGGAAAGCGTGCCAGTTTTGCCATGTCCTATCCATCGTAACTGCTTATTTGAACGGGCCTCAACAAGGACATTCCATAGACCTCCACAGAGCGCAAAAATAAGGCATTGCCCGATCAGCACGACATAGAAGAGATAGTGTTTCGCATCGCCACCTATCGTGTTATGGAGATAGGTGAAGAGTTGCAATGGCATAGCTAGCGCGATGGCAGCACCCAGAATATCAGGTAGTGAGACGCCGTTGATTGTGAAACTCAGCAGAATCATTACCGCACTGGCAATGATGCCTGCGAGCAAACCAGCCTGGAAACCTAGATCCCAGCGTTCTTTTTTTGATATCGATAAATCTGTTGATATTGTTTTTGTATCCATAAACCAGTTCTTTTCATGAAGTAGAGTTCTCTAAACGTGAGTTTGTCATTGTCATATATTGACATAAAACACTACTCTCTAAGTAATAATTATACACTTTTATTTTGCCAGGAAAGATCTTTATAGGAGTTTATTTGGATGTGGAGTTTATAATCATGGCAACGGTTGTATCCTGAATAAGATACAACCGTTGCCATTCTTTATGCTTGCAAGGGATCTTCTACAGGCAACTGTGTCATCTCGATGAAGCCTTCACCAGGTTTATAGTCTGGTGATTGATGCCGGAAGTAGGTGTTATAGAGTTCGGCGTAGTGACTGCGCTGCTGCATCAATGTCTCGTGACGGCCCTCTTCGAGGATGTTACCACGGTCTATGACAATAATGCGGTCGGCATGGCGGATGGTTGAGAGACGGTGCGCGATGACAATCGCGGTGCGATCCTTGAGAATCACATCGAGTCCTTCCTGTATTTGTGCCTCTGTTAAGGGATCAATGCTGGCTGTCGCTTCATCCATAATGATAATCGCCGGGTCCTGTAACAGTACACGAGCCAGTGCAACGATCTGCCGTTGTCCCATTGATAGCGCTTTGCCAGTTTCACCAACGGGTGTTTGTAGACCTTCTGGCAGCGCATCCAGCCAATCTCCACCACCGATATGGCGGGCAACTGTCTCAATCTCCATATCAGTCGCGTCCGGGCGAGCATAGCGGATATTATCGGTGACCGTTCCTGAAAAAAGAAACGGGAATTGTGGAACGATACCGAGTTGGCGTCGATATGCGTGCAGATCGAATGTGCGAATATCCTGCCCATCGATGGATAATTGTCCACCCTGGAATTCATAAAAGCGAGCTATTAATTTGCCAATGCTTGATTTTCCTGCTCCGGTATGCCCGACAAAAGCGATTGTTTCTCCTGCTTTGATATGCAAATTGAAGTTTTTCAATACCGTCTGTTTATCATCATAACTGAAGAACAGGTTTTGGAAATCGATAGTGCCTTCAATGCGTGTGGGGGGGTGTTGTGCTGTCTGTTGGATGCGTGGCTCTGCATCCAGAAGGGCGAACACGCGCTCACTGGCTGCCAGACCTAACTGAAACTGGCTCCAGAAGGATGCGATACTGGTCAATGGTAACCACAGTAGACCGATACTTTGTACAAAGAGGAACCATTCACCCGCCGAGATAGTATGCCCAAGTACATCCAGACCACCAAAGTAGATAACTATCGTTGTGCCAGCATTGGCAATCATGACCAGTATTGGAAATATACCATTGTAGAGAAAGCCAGAACGGACATTGACATAGTATGATTGCTTGTTGATATCCTGAAAAGCATCAAACATGTTTTGTTCCTGACGGAAGTTTTTCGCAATCGTGATGCCACTGATTACTTCCTGCACATTAGAGTTTACACGTGCCAGTGATCGCTGTGCCTGTCGCGTAAGGCGGCGAGCCAGACTGCGAAAGCCCAGTGCAATCAGGATGATGACTGGCATAATGGTCATTGACAGTAATGCCAGATGCGCATTGCGGAAAAAGAGAACAGCGGCAATAAGCAAGAATAATAAAACTTGACTTAGAAGATTCAATATCAGTGTCACGACCGTTGCGAAACTGTCTGTGTCGGAAGTGACGCGACTGATGATTTTCCCTGACGAGAATTCGTCGAAGAATGACATATCGCGTTCCATTACCGACGCGAACGTATCCGTACGCAATTTGAGCACTACATCACCAACCGCAATGGCGGTGAAGTGTTGACGAAACATGTTACAGGTCCATGATAAGGCGGCGGAAACCAGGATGAGTCCGACCAGAAGTAATGCTGTATGTAACACCTGTGTACCCACCAATGCATCAAGGCTCTGCGCAATAAGTAATGGGAATGCGGTATCCAGACACGAACCCAGCACAACCAGTATGGTAATAACCAGCATCAAACCTACTTTGGGGCGGAAGTAACTGATAATGCGTTTGATTAATTGGCGATCTGTATAGGTACGGTCATACGCCTCCGCATCCAGCCCTTCCATGATAAAACCCATAGGTGCATGTTCCTTTCTGAACTATTCTTGACCAACAACGACGGACGCTGGAGTGACAGGATCATAGTGTGAGAAAATTCTCTGGTAGGTTTCACAACTCTTCATCAGTTCGTCATGTGTGCCCTGAGCGATCACTTCTCCACGTTGCAGGACAAGGATAGAGTCAGCCCAGCGGATTTGTGAGAGCCGATGGGTAATCATCAGTGTTGTTCGTCCCTGTTGCACACGTTGCAGTGCATGCTGGATCTCATCTTCGGTTGCACTATCAATCGCACTCGTCGAATCATCCAGAATGAGAATACAAGGATTGGTTAATAACGCACGTGCGATAGCAAGTCGTTGGCGTTGCCCCCCGGAGAGTGTCACACCTCGTTCGCCAATCTCGGTGTCATAGCCATGTGGAAATTGCTGGATAAATTCATGTGCCTGAGCGTCATGTGCTGCTTGCTCAACCATTGCCTGATCAACCTTTTGCTCTTTTAAGCCGTAGGCAATGTTTTCGGCGATTGAGCGCGAGAAGAGGAAGACGTCCTGCTCAATGGTAGAAATTTGTGAACGTAGAGCATCCAGATTCCAGGCACGCACATCGATACCATCGATCTTTACGCTTCCTGACTGTACATCATAGATGCGGTTTACCAGTTTCGTCAGGCTACTTTTGCCCGCGCCTGTCTGTCCTACAATCGCGATTGTCTGACCGGGAGTCGCGTGAAACGAAATGTCTTTGAGGATCGGCGTATTGCTATATCCAAACGTTACATGCTCGAAAATTAGATCACCATGCATTTTCCCTTGATGACCCTGTTCATTTTCATCCAGATTAGTCTCCTCATTCAGCAGTGCAATGATGCGTTTCGCGCCAGAGATGCCTAACTGTACCAGACCAAAGCTCCAGATAGACATAAAGGTCACAAATCGAAGATTGGTCATTAAACCGATAAAAGCAATCAGATCACCTATGTTGATTTGATGTTGTGAGAGCAGATAGAGTCCATGGAGAAAAGCCAGCGCCAGCGCGATCCCAAGTAATAATGTAGGTAGGTAGCGTCCCTGTATCTTGCCATTTTCAACATAGTAATCACGATAACGACCAGCTCGCGTGGTGAATTTTGCGATTTCTTGTGGTTCTTGAGCGGTAGCCTTCACGACCTCAACACCTCTGACCGCTTCGTTCAGCGTCGCGTTCGTTTTACCAAATTCTTCACGCATTCTGTCAGAGACGGGACTGAGCTTGCGTGAGTAGTAGCGTAACGCAATCAGAAACATAATGGTGTAGAGCACCGGGACCAGCAGGAGCCGTAAGTTCAGAAAACCGATAAAAATCAGGATAACGGCCAGACTACTGAACGAGTCAAAAATAGTATCAAAGGCCGGAGAAACCATATCGCTCAGTTGTGACATATCGTTGGTGGCACGGGCCATCACGTCGCCAACCTGTTGACGATTATGGAAGGTCTGGCTCTTGCCAAGTAAGTTGCTGTATAATTCTTCTCGTGCATCACGAGTGAAACGTTTGCTTAATACCTCCGCTGAAAAGCGAGCGGAAAGATCAATACTTCCCTGCACTAAAAGTAGTGCAAGCAGAATCAGGGTAATAGAGATAAGTTGTGGTAGCCCTGTTTGTCCGCGTTGTACGGCATTGAATGCTTCTCCTGTAAACAATGGAATGGTTGAGTAGAGCGCATTTGTGGTAACGGCCATGAACATGCCACCAAAAAGAAAAAACTTATAGCGAAGTAGATGTGATACTATCCAGCGCACTGGACCAGAACGATTGTATTGATAATCATTGGCAAGCGTAAATTCGCTTCTGGCAGACAATGGATACCTCCCTGGTTGTGGTTAGGTCACATAAGTGAGAGCGTGCTTTTTATTGTACCTGAGAATTCATGACACCTGCTGTCAGGTTTTCTCTAGTATTCTATTCCATCTCAACAGAGCAAAAATGGTAATTTTAAAATTCACGACATATTTTAAAGCGAAATAACAATATAATATTTGTATGTGTCAGTATAATGGATAATGTGTTCTATAACACTGTGTAAGATATTATGGCGGGTATAAGCGTTTGAGAGATGTTATTATAGATGTGGGGAGGCGTGGTTGATGGCAGGGTCATGGGATCGCCATATGAAGCATCTTGTTGGGGAGGCTCCACAGGATTTTGTGCAATGGCTTGTTCAAGGTGCGAAATATGAACGTGAGGTTTCGCCTCATCTATCAAATCGAAGTATTGATGCAGACATATTGTACGAAATTTCCATTGAAGATCAGTCTTATCTACTCCATATTGAATTTCAAAAACGTAGTGATTCCGATATGGCAAGACGTCTTTGGGAATATAATGTTTATGCGACCTGTAAATTTGCGAAACCTGTTTATTCATTTGTGATCTATTTACAGGCGGATAAGCAGGTAGCAATTTCACCCTATGTATGGAAAGTGCATCGGGATCTGGAGATTCACCGTTTTCAGTTTGGGGTTATAAAATTATGGGAGATCCCAACGCAGAACTTTATCGACATGGGATTGCGTGGTTTATTACCATTGCTCCCGTTGACGCATGAAGGGATGCGGCACGAAGTTGTTGATGCGGCTATTGCAGGGCTGTCCTCCTCGGATGAGAAACCTGCACCAGAACTATTGGCTTTAACGTATAGCATTGCGGCGTTAGTTTTTCAACAAGTGGAAGATCAGGATTGGCTTCGGAGGAGATTTAGCATGTTTGAGGATATTTTGACAGATAGCTGGGCCTTCAAAGAGATGAGCCAAAAGGCGTGGGATAAGGGATTGCAACGGGGGATGGAAGCCGGGATGCAGAAGGGAATGGAAGCCGGGATGCAGAAGGGAATGGAAGCCGGGATGCAGAAGGGAATGGAAGCCGGGATGCAGAAGGGAATGGAAGCCGGGATGCAGAAAGGGCGCTTGGAAGGGATACGACTGGTTATCATGGATATTGCTCAGGCTCGTTTTCCTGCGCTTGTACCTTTTATCCAGAACAAATGCAAACAGATGGATACGCTGGAACAGTTACAAGATTGTATTCGTTCTGTTTCCACTGCTGTTAGTGAAGAAGAATTGCGCCAGAAACTGCTTTTATAAGCCTGGATCGTGCATACAGATGATGCAATTTTGGCATGAGCCAGGGAAGAGAACATTTCCTTTTTTTTCATAAGTGACGATGGTTTCTTCCTGTACTTCTCTTTGCTGTGTGTTATTGAGTCTGTAGTCCCTCTAAATGTGAAAAATTTGACGGTCATGGCTATCGAGGGTTATAATCACACGGATAGCTATCAATTTATGGGAGATTTATAGCCTCTTTCTGTCTTCCCCATTGCATCGTTGTTTAAGGAAAATTGTCCAATGCCAAAAATGTATGGATGGGTGCGTGAGGTAGTGCCCGACAGCCCTGCTGATCGTGCGGGGTTACAACCTGGAGATCTTGTTCGCACCATTAATGGTCATTTGATTCGTGATCTGGTAGATTATCGTTTCTATGTTGCCGACGAAGATCTTGAAATTGGGTTTGATCGTCAAGAAGCACAGCACGCCGTGCGTGTGACAAAAGGCATTGATGAGAACCTGGGGGTATTGTTTGGTGAGGAGCCGACCCCGTTTATCCGCCAATGTGCAAATAAGTGCGTGTTTTGTTTCATTAAAGGTCTGCCTGAACGCTATTCATCGCAGCCTGGTTTACCTCATGGCATGCGCTCCTCATTGTATATTAAAGATGATGATTATCGCTATTCGTTCCTTTTCGGGAACTTCATTACTCTGACCAATCTGAAAGAACTAGATTGGCAGCGTCTCGATGAACAGAAGTTGACGCCGCTATATGTTTCCGTGCATACGACCAATCCTGATTTGCGTCGGAAACTGGTTGATGGCCCACGTGCGGGTGAGATTATGGAGCATATTCAACGACTGGGCGAGATGGGAATTACTTGCCACACCCAATTGGTGACGATGCCTGGGATTAATGATGGGGCTGAACTTGAGCGAAGCATTCGTGAGTTGACGGCACTGCGTCCTATTGTGGAATCTATCTCGGTTGTGCCAGTTGGTCTGACGAAATATAACAATATGATGAAGACCGGCGAACTTCCCGCATTGCGCCATTTTACCAGTGAGGAAGCTGCGGCTGTTATCGATCAAGTAGAGGTTTATCAGCATGAATTTGAGGCTCAAGATCTGGATAAGACGCCTTTTGTGTACCTCTCTGACGAATGGTATTATCTGACCCGCCGTGAGTTTCCCGCCGCGCAACATTATGGTTTCTATTCCCAGATTGAGAATGGTGTGGGAATGACGCGCTTCTTGTTGGATCAATGGGCCAGAAGTAAAAAACGTTTGCCATCCCACATGCCTCAGTCTCAGCGGGTTGTGCTGGTGACCAGTACAATGGCGCAGCCCATCATTGAGGGTCTTGCTGCTGATATGCGCCAGATCGATGATCTTGATGTAGAGGTGTTACCAGTTATCAATAAGTTTTTTGGTGCTGAGGTGACGGTTGCTGGCCTGCTCTGTGGTCAGGATGTGCTTGATGCGCTGCATGAAAAGGCTACACAGACTGACCTGATTCTGTTACCACGCGTCATGCTGAATAATGATGGTACACAGTTTCTGGATGATATCTCTGTGGAAGAATTTAAACAGCAGTTGGCTCCTGCTCGTGTCGAGTTTGTTCGTAATGCACAGGAGACGATTGATGCTGTGCGGGCGCTGGCGGGCATCACCCAAAGAGGTGAGCGCAAGCTTGTGCGTGTTCAATCTCGCTTGTAGCATTTCGCACTATGGTGTGCTGGTGAGACATACAAGTAATGCTGACAGCGTAAAATGTGCGTAGAGAATATAATATATTATAACTTTTATGTATAGATATATCATATTCTCTACGCGCATTTTTGTATAAATTAATTTGCGGAAGTCGATTTTATCTGACGTACAATGCGCCATGTGGTTGGCAGGAGCGCAACTGCGACGATAATTTTTATCAAGTCGCCAGGAATAAATGGCACCATTCCTTCCAGAAATGCGACATAGAGTGAACTATGAGTGAAAATACTGAGCCAGGATACACCGCATATATAAACAATAATTGTGCCAATTAGCATAGCGATTACTGCTGTACTATATTTGCGATCCATTCCTCGTTCACAGAGGATACCCACAACGTATGCTACGATGGGCATCGCCCAGAGATAGCCAGCACTGGGACCTGTGAGATGAGCTAAGCCGCTAGCTCCTGCTGCGAATACTGGTAAACCTGCAACGCCTTCAAGGAGATAAAGCAGCGATGTTAATAGACCACGTTTCCCTCCCAGTGTAGCTCCAATCAGCAAGACTACGAAGGTTTGGAGTGTAAGAGGAATTGGTGTAAATGGTAATGGTATGATAACCTGTGAACATAAGGCCAGCAACGCGCTACCACCTATGACCAGCATGCCATCCTTCACAAGGTTGCTGGTGCGTGAAATGCGTGCAGGTATAAATTGATCGGCGAGGGTTGTTCCTGGTGCAATAGCCATAAAAAACTCCTTTCTGGAATGAGATTGCTCTGATAATAGTTTCCTCTACTTGCTGAGCAAGCGTTTGGCCTTTCTCAGTGCGATATGTACTTCCAGATACGGAGTTTATTATACAGTATTTTGTGTGAACTATGGTTCCCTGTCTCAGGCAATTAATTCAGCGCTATCATGTTTCGGATCATTTACCATACGGGAGACCGCTCGTACCATCATTGCGCTGGCTGTGTAGGGCTTGAGTAGTGGTAACAGTATTTGATTGTCATGGATCTGTGGGTCCAGCCATTGCTCTCTCTCTTCAGGGGAAAGAATGACCGGCATACGATTGTGAATAGGGGCCATGAGTTCGTTTGCATCTGTTGTGATGATTGTGCAGGTGCGTAACTGTTGTCCCTCTGGATTTTTCCAGGTGTCCCATAAACCTGCAAAGGTGAACGGAGCCTGATCCTGCATCTGGATATACATTGGCGTTTTGGACTTGGATCCGGATTCTTTGGCCCATTCATAGAAACCATCAGCGACGATCAAACAGCGTTTTGAGTGCAGTAGACGACGGAAACTTGCCTTTTCCGCCAGCGTTTCCGCACGTGCGTTAATCATGCGTGATCCAATACTGGCATCTTTCGCCCACGAGGGGATCAATCCCCAGCGTAGCAGATCAAGATGGGTATCTGTATCGTGCATGACTGTTACAATGTCTTGTGTTGGCGCGATATTGTAACGTGGGGTTGTTCGAAGCTGCCTGGATTGTGTATAAGAGTATAACGACCGCACATCTGTTTCTTCTCCTCCTTTTTACTTATGGCATAGAGGGTTTGGGTTCTGTGATTCGCCACTATTTATGCATACGGGTGTTTCATTGCATTTATGCTATTCTTCTTTATTACGATGAAAGCGGTCATGCAGACATGCCTATTCTTTATTATTGTATGGGATGTCTACTAATGAAGTTATGAGATAGGGTTATGCGGCAGAGGGGCAAGAGATGGTTATACGAAATGAAATAAGCAAATTGAAACCGTTTTTTTTGTTGGGCATCGTGTATTTTTTTTGTTGCGGTTGCAGGCTGTAGCTGTTTCTTTGAGGTATGTGTGAACGGGAATAGGATCGTTGTGGAATGCTTACTGGTTTTTGATACTGATCAGGTTTAAGTTGTGTAGATATGGTTGTCAGGTAGGGAGCAATAGGCTCCTTCTCAATTGATTGTGCTGGTTGCACTGTATAACCCCACTCGTTCAGGATTTGCGTTAGATAGGGTGCATCTTCTGGGGCCAATCTGAGCGCGGAGGCATAAGCAGGCAAGGTGGATTCAATCTGTTTACAATACTGTTCCCAATAGCATGTCAGGTCAAAGTTCTGGTCACGATGAAATTGATCGGGTGTGATGTTTGCCTGACGGATATATGCGACATTGAATGTATGATATTGCTCATTGCTGTAGCCAATTAGATACCAGACATCAGCTTTCGCAACTAATCCATACGGCTCAAGCAGACATTCATTAATGTTTTGTTCTGCTGTGAAGTAAGTAATGAACAGTTTGTGTTCCTGTAACACTGCTGTCTGCAGCGTTTGTAGACAGGTTTGGAAATGTTGTTGATGATGCCACCATGACGTATCCAGGTAAATACGTTGTTTGATTTGCTCTGCTTTTTTACGACTGACTTCAGGAAGTGCCGCTTGCAGTTTGAGCAGCGCATCGGAGAATGCTGTTTGCATGCCCAGGTCCGCGAGCGGGGTTGTTGCAGTTGAGAGAAAGAGTGCCTGCGTCTCGGTATCTGTTAGACCCGTTAGTCTGGTCTGGTAGCCTGCTAATAGGCTACAGCCGCCATTTGGTCCTCTCTCCGTATACACTGGTATACCCGCGATACTGAGTGCTTCAAGATCCCGATAGATGGTGCGCTCCGAAACTTCGAGTTGCAGCGCGAGATCATGGGCCGTCATGCGCCCTTTATTTTGTAGTAGCAGTAGGATCGAGATTAATCGATCTGCACGCATGGGAAAGTCCTCCATATAGGGTAATGGGAACATTCGGTTGCGTTTTCACGATAGCATAAAAATACAAGAAAGTCCAGCGATAGCGTGGATAGTGATTAACGGAACCCTGAGTAGAATTATTGATATTTTGGACTTTTTTGTCTTAAATACGTAGATACCAATAGAAGTTCTGTATGTTCTATCTGAAAATTTACAGTGTAATAAAAAGAGATGAGG
>Ga0310811_10004685_pt1 | contig 17217 bp, 15 predicted proteins | sample YCmetagenome_FD_207642 | JGI IMG/M metagenome (GOLD analysis project Ga0310811, IMG submission 207642) | Soil microbial communities from experimental microcosm in Duke University, North Carolina, United States - YC | ecosystem: Engineered > Artificial ecosystem > Soil microcosm > Unclassified ...
GTGCGGCGGCGGTCTGCACAGCTCTCTGGCTGACGAGAATGCGGTGATTTTCGATAATGACCTGCGACGGCGTCAACGGCGTTGCGCTTTGTGCGGACCCCGCGCGATGCGTCGCGACAAAATCGCTGACGCATCTCTGGAATTCATTGGCCGCCGCGGCATAACGCTTGGCCTCGCCCATGGCCGCCACCACCTGTTCGCGTGTGGCGGAGAAACCGTCAAGGGCCGCGGGCAGGCGCGGCGCCCGGCAATTGTCCTTGTTGAAGCTCTGGCTCACCCAGGCCGGGTCGGGACGGCTGTCCAGCACCTCATCGCCGCGGCAGACCGGCTTGAAGGTTCTGGGCGCTGGCTTGGAAATGACAGGCACCGGCTCCGGCGCAGCGTTGACGACCGGAAAAAATTCCGGCGCGGCTGCCACGGCAAGCACCCCAACGGCGAGGCCTATCTTGATCCACATACAGTCGGCCCGTTCTTTCCCCGGAGCAAATCACAGGCACCCAGCCTTGCCAACTGGCTCGGGCTATTCGCAAGCCAAATGCAAACGGCGCCCCACAGGGTGGAGCGCCGCAGCATATGCCTTGAAGGCAGCATCAGATCGTCACGTTACCTGTCTTGGCCGCTTTGACCAGATGGTCCGCGCAACGATAGGCCAGGGCCGAGATGGTCATGGTCGGATGGTTGCGCCCGCCGGTGACGAAGCTGGAGCCATCCACCACAAACAGGTTCGGCACGTCATGGGCGCGGTGATACTTGTTCACCACGCTGGTCTTGGGATCGTTGCCCATGCGCGCGGTGCCACGGGCATGCGCACCGCCCTTGGAGTCGTTGACCTGGTCGGCCCAGACCTCCGTGGCGCCGGCGGCTTTCAGGATGTCCACCGACCGGTCGATGAAGAACTGCATCGCCTTGAAGTCGTTCTCGTGGCTGGTGGTGGTGATGCGCATGGCGGGCAGGCCCCATGCGTCCTTCACCTCCGGATCCAGGTCGACCACATTGGTTTCCACCGGCAGCTGGGAGATGAAGTTGACCATGGTGAGCCGGCGGTTGGCCTGCTCGATCAGCGCCTTCTTGTAGCCGGCGCCCCAGCTCGGCGCGCCATGCGGGCCCGCCAGGCCGTACTGGATCGGCGACATCTGGCCGCGTGCCGTCATGCGGCCGCCGCCATAGAAGCCGCGGCCCTTCACGTCGTTGGGCACATAAGACAGCACCGCCGCGCCCGTCACCGCGCCCTTGTACTCATTCAGGGGATCGGGGAAGAGGCCGGAGGCGCCACCGCCATTGCCGGTCATCAGATACTTGCCGACGATACCGCTGGAATTGGCCAGGCCGTGCTGGAAACGGTTGGACTTGGACAGCAGCAACAGGCGCGGGGTTTCGGTGCCGTTGGCCGACAGCACCACGCATTTGGCCTTCTGGAAGACCTCCTGGTTGTTGTTGGCCTTTTCGAAATAGGTCACGCCGGTGGCGCGGCCCGAGGCATCGACATTGATCTCGCGCACATAGGAATGAACGCGAATCTCGCAATTGCCGGTCGCCACGGCAACAGGCAAAAGCGCCACGGCCGAGGAGGACCGCGCCTTCACCTGGCAGCCGTAACCGGAGCAGGCACCGCAATTGATGCAGCCGCTGCGCCCGTTATAGGGCTCGGTGATGATGGCGGCGACGTTCGGCGTCACCGTCAGGTTCAGCTTGGCGGCCGCCTTCTGGATCAGCGCGCCGGAGCTTTTCAGCGGCAGCGGCCGGCACGGATAAGGCTTGGACATGGGCGCGATCAGGGGCGTCTTGATGTTGGGCCCTGAAATGCCGATCTCCCATTCGGCCTGGGTGTAATAAGGTTCGATCTCGGCATAGGAGACCGGCCAGTCGGCGATGCCGGTGCCTTTCATGGTGCCGAAGGTGCTGGCCTCGTTGAACTCATACGGCAGATGCCGCCAGGAGGAGGCGCCGTACGTAACGGTGCCACCGCCGACCACACAGCCATAATTGTGGCTGCCGGCGACCGCCTTTTCATTGGCGTTGCGGCGGAAAGTGTTGCGCTGAGTCTTGGGATCGGAGAGCAGCCGGTCCTCTTCCGAGGGGAAACGGTTGATCAGCTCGTCCTTGTTGTAATCCTGCTCATGGCCATAGGCGCCCCAGGCGCCCTGCTCCATGACCACGACCGAAAAGCCGGCCTGTGCCAGTTGCTTGGCCATCACGCCGCCGGCCGCGCCGGAGCCGACGATCACGAAATCCACTTCCTCGGAGGGCTTGAACTTTTTCATCACCAGGTCCCCTCAGCTTTGTCATAAGCGCCGAACGGGGCGCGGAAATTAAGACTGTCGTCATAGCCGATCTGGGTCCAGCCGACTTTCTTGTAGTTGCCGCCATGCTGGGGCGAAGCGAACATGCCCATGATGGTGTGATCGCGGACGGTGCGGAAGAACGGCGTCTTCTCGATCGCCGTCAGCACCTGGACCTGCTGGTCGGCCGGGAGGCTGGCGAAGGCCTTGCCGCCGGTATGGCTGGCAAGATCGGCCAGGCCCTTGGCATAGATGTCCTGCTTGTCCGCGGCGAAGGTGACCAGCGCCGTGTCAATGAAATAGATCACCTGGGCTTCCTTGGCGCCCGGCGTGGAGTCACTGGGATAGATCTGCGCCGCCATCGCATCCACATCCGCGGCCTGCAGCTTCGTGAAATAGGTGAAGGTGCCCATGGCCTGCGCCTTCTCGGCCGCGGCCACTTCGGCCGGCCAGTTGGCCGTCAGCCAGGCCGCCGTGCTGGCGCTGAAGGATTTGAGGAGGAAACTCCGTCTTGAGTCGCTCATGCGTGCTTCTCCTTTGAAGCTGACTGTTTTGGCGCCGATTGCTTGAGATAGCGGGTGATGCCGCGCGGCGCGACATTCACCGCGCCATACATGTTGCCGTTGGGGGCGACGACCACGCCCTCGCCCGCCTGGTCGTCAGGCACGAAGGCATCGGCTTTGGCCTCGGAAATGCTGCCGATCCACACGCCCTTCTTCCAGCCGCCCGGATGGTTGGCTTCCGTGGAATCCGCATCGATCGCATAAAGCCGGTCCCCGGCGATGTAGAAGCCGGAAGGACGCCCGAACTGCTTCCATTCGGCGATGAACTTGCCGTCCTGGCTGAAGATCTGGATGCGGTTGTTCACCCGGTCGGCGACATAGAGCCGACCCTTGCCGTCCAGCGCCAGGGCGTGCGGATTATCGAACTCGCCCTCTTTGCTGCCGGCCTTGCCCCATTGCTTGATGAACTTGCCGTCCTTGGAGAACTTCATCACCCGCATGTCCAGATTGGCCGGAATGAAGGGCGCGATGGGCGCATGGCCGTCAGTGACGAAGATGTCGCCATTGGGCGCGGTGATCACGTCGCTGGGCGACTGGAAATGGGTTTCGTCATCGCCGCGCTGGCCGGCGGTGCCCAAGGTCATCAGCACTTTGCCGGCCGGCGACAGCTTGGTGACCGTGAGACCCTTGCTGCCGTCCCTGCTGACGGCGCCGTCGGTGACCCAGATATTACCGGCGCGATCCACATGCAGGCCATGCGGGAAGACGAACAGACCGGCGCCGATCGCCTTGATCGGTTTGCCGGTGCTCATGTCCAGCTCGACGATCGGCGCCTTGTCGGAGCCATCGCAGCTATTGGCGCCGCAGCGGTCGATCGCCCAGATCTCGCCATGCGGTCCGCGCTCGATGCCGGCGGTCGAACCCCATTGGCCCGATGGCGGTGAGGCCCATTGATGTTCCGGCGCGCCATACGGGCTCGGAAGCCCCTCCTGTGCCGCGGCAGCGCCCGCGGCAAAAGGTAGGCAGACCAAGGCAAATGCAAAAGCAAACTTCAACGCGATTCCCTCCCCCGGCGGGCCGGATTTCCGGCCCGAGCGGAGGGACGCTAGACCTGCCCCGGTGGCGCGTCAAAGCCCCTCTAAAAGCATTCAAAGAAGACTGGCCGCGCTCACAATTCAAATAATCACCATTTTACGCTGCGCCGCAGCATCGCTTGCCGCGCAACCGGCATAAGCTATGGTCCGGCCCTGCAAAACGGGGAAGACAATGAAAATTCTGGTAACCGGATCGGGCGGCATGATCGGCAGGAAACTGGTCGAGCGCCTGGTCCAGGATAAGACGCTTGGCGGGGCGCCGATTGAAGCCCTGACCCTGGTGGATGTGGTGGATTCACCGATTCCTTCGGGCGCGCCCAAGAACACCAAGCCGATCGCGGCGGATTTTTCGGAAAAGGGCGTCGCCAACACCCTGATCCAGGACCGGCCCGATGTGATCTTCCATTTGGCGGCCATCGTCTCCGGCGATGCCGAAGCCAATTTCGAAAAAGGCTATCGCATCAATTTCAACGGCACCTGGGCGTTGCTGGAGGCCATCAGGCAGGAAGGCGAGAAGAACCCTTACAAGCCGCGCTTCGTCTTTGCCTCGACCCTGGCGGTGTTCGGCCCGCCCTTCCCGGACGCGATTCCGGACAGCTTTGCGCCGACACCCAGCACCAGTTATGGCACCCAGAAGGCGATGACCGAGCTGCTGCTCGCGGACTATAGCCGCAAAGGCTATCTCGATGGCGTGGGCGTGCGTCTGCCAACCATCTGCATCCGGCCCGGCAAGCCCAACAAGGCGGCTTCCAGCTTCTTCTCCGGCATCCTGCGCGAGCCGCTGAACGGCCAGGAAGCGCCGCTGCCAGTGAGCGACGATGTGCGCCACTGGTTCGCCTCGCCGCGTGCGGCCGTGAGCTTCTTCATCACGGCCGCCACCATCGATACCGCATCCCTGGGCGTGCGCCGCTCCATGACCATGCCGGGTGTGTCGGCCACCGTGGGCGAAGAGATCGAAGCCCTGCGCAAGGCTGCCGGCGACAAGGCGGTTGCCCTGATCAAGCGGGTGGACGATCCTTTCGTCGCCAAGATCGTGCAGGGCTGGGCCGGACGCTTCGATCCGAAACTGGCCACCAGCATGGGCTTTCGCGCGGAAAAGAATTTCGACGAGATCATCAAGGTCTATCAGGAAGACGAGATGAACCCATGAGGCTGACGCGGCGCCGGAGTCTTTTGGGTTTTCCGGCCGTTCTACCCGCGCTGGCGGCGCTGACCGGTTCTGCGAGAGCACAGCCCAAGGACGATGACGACGATCCGCCCATGACCATCAAGCTGGTGGTGCTGGACATCGGCGGGACACTTATTGCCGATCATGGCGAGGTGCCGGATGCGATGCTGGGCGCCTTTTCCCGCCACGGCGTGACGGTCACGCCGCAGGAATTCAGCGAATGGCGCGGCGCCTCCAAGCGCGAGATGGTCCGCCACTTCGTGGGCCGCGAACACAAGAGCGAGACGCTGATCGAGCCCATCTATGCCGACTTCATGGCCACCGCCAGCAAGGCCTATGAGAAGGTCCAGCCCATTGCCGGGGCCGAACAAGCCATGAAAGAGCTGGCGGCCATGAAGCTGCTGCTGGCCACCACCACTGGCTTCGATCACGTGTTGACCACCGCCATCCTGTCGCGCCTGGGCTGGCAGCATTATTTCGTCGCCAGCATCAGCAGCGACCAGGTGCGCGAGGGCCGGCCCGCGCCCTACATGCTGTTCCATGCCATGGAAGCGGCTGGCGTCTACGATCCCGCCCAGGTGATCGCGGTGGGCGATACCCCGCTCGACCTGCAAGCGGCCACCAATGGCGGCATGGGCGCGGCCATCGGCGTCTATTCCGGCGCTGCGACAGAAGAGCGCTTGCGGAAGGAACGAAACAGCGGCGTCTTACCCAGTGTGGCGGCACTGCCGGATCTGATCCGGCGCGGCCTGCCCATGTCGCACTGCCGCGTCTGAATTCCTGAAGGAACATCCATGAAAAAGCTGCTTGCCGTCCTGATGGTCACTGCCTTGGGAGGAGCGGCGCTGGCGGCGCCATCGGCGGGCGACTGGCCCTATTACGGACGCGATGCCAGCGGCGGGCGCTTTTCGCCCCTGAGCCAGATCACACCGTCCAATGTCGGCAAGCTGCAGGTCGCCTGGACCTATCACATGAATCCGGCGCCGGGCGCCGGCGGCCGGGTGGCGACCTCCACCACCACGCCGCTGGCGGTGAAGAACGTACTTTATCTGGGCACGCCCTATGGCCGGGTGGTGGCGCTGGACGCCACGACCGGCAAGCAGATCTGGGCCTATCAGCTTCCCGGCACCGATCAGCCGCCCTTTCGCGGCGTCTCCTATTGGCCGGGCGATGGCAAGCTGGCGCCGCGTATCGTCTTCGGCAGCGCGCAAGGCCGGCTGATCGCGCTTGACGCCAAAACCGGTGAACCGGCAAAGGGCTTCGGCGCCGATGGCGTGGTGGACACCAAGACACCGGAGATCATGAACGGGCTGCCGAATGCCTATTACGGCTATTCCTCGCCGCCCAATATCTACAAGAACCTCGCCATCATCGGCAGCCGGGTGCAGGAAGCCCCGTCCAAGGGCGCGGCCGGCGACGTGCGCGCCTGGGATATCCGCACCGGCAAGCTGGTCTGGACCTTCCACTCCATTCCGCGGCCGGGCGAGAAATTCCACGACACCTGGGACGGCGATAGCTGGCAGCAGCGTTCGGGCGTCAATGTCTGGAACATGCTGACGGTGGATGAGAAGCGCGGCATCGCCTATCTGCCGTTCGGCGCGCCGACCTTCGATCGCTATGGCGGCGACCACAAGGGTGCCAACCTGTTCAGCGATAGCCTGGTGGCGGTGGATGCCAACACCGGCAAATATCTCTGGCACTTCCAGGTCGTGCATCACGACATCTGGGACTACGACCTGGATACGCCGCCGGTCCTGCTGGAGGTGAACAAGGACGGCAAGCGCATTCCTGCCATCGCGGCGATGAACAAGGATGCGCTGCTCTATATTTTAAATCGCGTCACCGGCGAGCCGGTGTTCGGCGTGAATGAAGAACCGGTGCCGGCTTCACCCATCGCCAGCGAAACCGCATCCCCCACCCAGCCCGTTCCCGTCAAGCCGCCGCAGCTTGCGCGTTCCAGTTTCTCACTGGATGAAGTGGCAAACCTGACGCCGGAACAGCATGCCGCCTGCCAAGGCATGATCGACAAGGATCATCTCACCGGCTCCAAGCGCTTCGAGCCCATTCCCGCAGATCACGCCATCATCCGTTTCCCCGGCGGCGAGGGCGGACCGGAATGGGCCGGCGGCGCTTTCGATCCCAAGCTTGGCCTCTTCATCGTCAACACCAACAATTTCGGTTACGTCGAAAAGCTGGTGCAGCAGCCGAACGGCGAATGGAACATGACCAGCGGCCGCTTCGTCGACCGCAAGACCGGGCTTTACTGCCAAAACCCGCCCTGGGGCATGCTCAGCGCTGTGAACGTCAATACCGGCGACATCGCCTGGCAGGTGAATCTGGGGATTTCAGACAGCCTGCCGGACGGCAAGAAGGATACCGGCCGGCCCAGCAATGGCGGACCGATCGTGACCGCCAGCGGCGTCACCTTCATCGGCGGCACCGACGATCAGCGCTTCCGCGCCTTTGATTCTAAAACCGGCAAGGAGCTGTGGACCTATCATCTCGACTATTCCGCCCATGCCACGCCCATCACCTACCAGGGCAAGGATGGACGGCAATATGTGGCGGTGGTGGCGACCGGCGGCTCTTATCTGGCCAGCCCGTCCGGCGGCGATAGTCTGATCGCTTTTGCATTGCCGAAGTAGAGCACGTCCTCACCCTTCGACAAGCTCAGGGTGAGGACGCAAGCAAAACTCCTCATGCTGAGCCCGTCGAAGCATGACGGCGCATAACTCTACCGATACGTCGCGTCATCCACCCGGCCGAGATCGATGTTCAGCACGCCAAGCGTGACGACGGCGAAAGTGAGCACCTCGGTGCCTTTCTCCAGATGGCCGGAGACGGTGGTGCCCTTGTTGTCGCCCAGCGCCAGGACGACATGGGCATGGATCACGCCGTTGTTGACATAGCCGTTCATGGCGATGAAGTCGGCCGGGGTGTTGGGGGCGCTGAAGAACATGTCGGGCACCGGATAGTCGCGGCCCGCGACATTGTGGAGGCGATAGCCACGCACCGAGCCGATGCCCGACAGGATCACGGCGTTCTTGATGTTCTGCGCCTTCACCTGCTTTTCCATTTCGGTCAGCAGGTCGGTCTTGTTCTTGGCGCGCAGCACCAGGATGCGGTCGAAGCGCCCGCTCAGGACATAGGAGTCCGGCACCTTTGGATCGTTGGGCCGGGCATCTTCCTTGGTGGCGGGATGGCGCACGACCTGGGCGGCAGCAGGCAAGGCCACTGCCAGCAGCGACAACGCGAGAATTGCGGAAAGCTTCATGGGTCCCCTCCTGTTTTGCGAGGAGGCTAGACCGGAACAGAGCCGTCAGAAAGCGCCAGAGAAAGGATCAGGAAAAGAGCTGAACCAGACCGTAAAAGGCGCCGAACAGGAGGGCGACAAAACCCACCACGATGCCCACGGACACCCAGAAGGGGAACGCCCCGCCGCCATTGGCCAGCTTGGTCTCTTCCCGGCCCTGAACTTCGTCCGACATCGCCAAAACTCCTTTGCGGGGCGTCTTTTAATCTCAGGGCCGACTTTGTCAAATGTCCGCACGGCCGCTCGCTTTCGCTCGCGGCGTTCGGCCCTCAAATCGGTCCGCTGGACCGATTTGACCCGCTTCGCGGGTCGGGCTTCACTGTCAAATGACAGCGTTAAACAGCGATCGGTGCCTTGATCCCGGCATGGGCCTGGTAATTTTCCAGGGTGAAATCCGCATACTGGAAGGCGAAAATATCCTTTACCGCCGGATTGAGCCGCATCGTCGGCAAAGGATAGGGCTTGCGCTTCAGTTGCTCGTCCGCCTGCTCCAGATGGTTCAGATAAAGATGAGCGTCGCCGAAACTGTGCACGAAGTCGCCCGGCTTAAGCCCGGTCACCTGCGCCACCATCATGGTCAGCAGCGCATAGGAGGCGATGTTGAACGGCACGCCCAGAAAGATATCGGCGGAGCGCTGATAGAGCTGGCAGGACAGCCGGCCCTCCGCGACATAGAACTGGAACAGACAGTGGCACGGCGGCAGCGCCATCTTCGGCACGTCCGCCGGATTCCAGGCGGTGACGATCAGCCGGCGGGAATCGGGATTGGCCTTGATATCGCGGATCAGGTTCGAGATCTGATCGATGGTGCCGTCGGTGCGCGTGGGCCAGGACCGCCACTGATAGCCATAGACCGGCCCGAGCTCGCCATTCACATCGGCCCATTCGTCCCAGATGCTGACGCCGTGTTCCTGCAGCCAGTGCACATTGGTCTCGCCACGCAGGAACCAGAGCAGCTCATAGATGATGGATTTCAGATGCACCTTCTTGGTGGTGACCAGCGGAAAGCCGTCGCCCAGGTCGAAGCGCATCTGATGGCCGAAGATGGAGCGCGTGCCGGTGCCGGTGCGGTCGCGTTTCTCCACGCCCGTATCGCGGACAAGCCTGAGCAGATCGAGATATTGCTGCATGGGCCAATCTTAGGGGATTCGGACGCCCACTTCGACTCCGACATGCCCCTCAGAAAGGCAGGGCTTTCAGGTCCGGTTCCTGCCACTGCCGCCGCGCCGGGGCCGACATCAAAAGATCGCGCGACCAGTATTCCAGCAGCCAGTTGGGATTGCCCAGGTTCGACGCCATCAGGGCATTGACGATCCGGTAGATGGGCATATCGGCAGGATTGGCATCCAGCACACCGCGGAGCGCGCGCAGCGAGGCCTGGGTGATGGTCTCGTGATAGCCGCCACTGTCGTCATTCACCCGGCCGACGGATTGGTTATAGGCGCGGATCATGCGTGGCATGTCGCGGCTGGGATCCAGGTCCGGCCGGTAGCGCATCAGCCACAGGGCGGCGGCGAAATGGGCGGCATGGGTCCATTCCCCCCGCGGCAAGGTAAGGTCCGAAAACCCTTCTCCGATGCGGATGATGTCAGTTTCGCTGGCGTAAATTTCTCTCATTTCCCAAGACTTTGCCGCAGGCCTTCAAATCTTAAGGTTCAGTCCTTATATTCAAGGGGTTGGCTTGCCAACTATGGCGATAAACGACTGTGTAATAAGCGGCCCGGACCCGGGGGCGGTACCCGGCGCCTCCACCACAAGCCCTCAGCTGAGAGGGTTTCTGTGGGGGCGAAACAGGATCGACGGACGTGTAAAGACTGTTCTTTCGCCCGGTATGGTTCCGCCGTTATCGGGCTAATCGTACAAGTGCCAACGATAATGAAATGGTGCTCGCTGCCTAATTAATTAGGTAAGCGCGGTTTTGGCGGGTGCACCGAGCAACAGAAGCACCCGCCGCTTTCCACTTTCCCAAACTGTGCTTGCGACGCGGTTCTTTTGCGGCCTGAGTTCGTCGCGCCTTCGCTCATGTGCTCTTCGTACACATCGCTCGTTGCTACGCTGTCGCTAGCAACCCTGCTCAGGCCGCAAAATCGACCACGTCACTGCGTAATGCGGATTGAAACATCGCCCTTGCGCGACACGACGGCAACTTCCGTGTCGGCGCCGCGACGGCGCAGGCGCAGATTCACGGATGCATCGCCCAGCTCCAGGCCGTGGATATGCATCTCCTCCATGAAGCGGGGCAGTTGCGGATTGTGGAAGCGAATCTCGCTCTTGTCGAAGCACAGCTCCATGCCGAGATTGGCCTGCAGCAGCGCGAATGGCACCACACTGGCCCAGGCCTGCGGCGCACAGGCAACCGGATACAGCACCGGCGCCATGCCGCGGCGGCGCGGGAAGCCGCAGAACAGCTCCGGCAAGCGCATCAGATCCATATGGGTGGCGGCGTCGAACAATCCTTCGAAGATGGCCAGCGCCGGCCGCTTGAGGCCATAGCGCGACAGGCCCATCGCGATCAACGCATTGTCGTGCGGCCAGACCGAGCCATTGTGGTAGGACATGGGATTGAAGCGCGGCGCGTCAGCCGACAAGGTGCGCACGCCCCAGCCCGAGAACATTTCCGGCATCATCAAGGTGGCAGCCACGGCTTGTGCCCGTTCCGGCGCCGCGATGCCGGAGGCGAGCACCTGGCCGGCGTTGGAGCTTCTGACCTTGCAGGGCCGTTTGTCGCCGTCCAGCGCCAGGGCGTAGGTGCCCAGCTCTTCGATCCAGAACGCGTCTTCAAAGCGCTGGCGCAGTCTCTCTGCCGCATCCGTCAAAGTCGCGGCGCGGTCCCGGCGGCCCAACGCCGTTGCCATCATCGCGGCGCCGTGCTGCGCGGCATAGACATAGCCCTGCACTTCGCATAAGGCGATCGAGCCAGGCGCTAGCTGACCGTCGGCATGCATGATGGAGTCGGCGGAATCCTTCCAGCCCTGGTTGGTCAGGCCGTTGTCGCTGACCCGGTAATATTCGACAAAGCCGTCGCCATCGCGGTCGCCATATTTGTCGATCCAGGTGAGCGCCGCTTCGATGTTGGGCCAGAGGGTCCGGATGGTTTCCGTATCGCCCGTGCGTTCGAAATAGCGCGCCGCCAGCCAGACAAAAAGCGGTGTGGAATCCACGCTGCCGTAATAATGGCCAAACGGCACCTCGCCCAGAACGGCCATCTCGCAGGCCCGTGTCTCATGCAGGATCTTGCCGGGCTCGGCATCGTTGCGTTCATCCACCAGATGGGCCTGATGCGCCGCCAGATAGCGCAGCACGCCTCTGGCCAGGGCGGGATCGAGCCACAACATCTCCAGCGCGGTGATCAGTCCGTCGCGACCGAAGGGTGTGGAGAACCAGGGCGTGCCGGCATAAGGATAAGGACCCTGCGGCGTCTCGGTCACCAGCATGGAAAGATCGGCACCGGCCCGATGCAGCATGCGATTGGCCAGGTCGTTGCTGGAAGTGACACTGCCACCCAGGCTGGCCGCACGCTCGGCGCCGCGCCGCGCCGCCCGATACGGTTCGGAAAAAACCTCGGCGGCGGGCTCGCGCGGGGTGGCACTGTCGGTGCAGCGGACCGTCATGGTCATGGCGAAGTGATCGCCGGGCTCAAGCTGCAGCGCATACAACGCCTGGCTTTTGGACAGTTGCCGTGGCGGCGGGTCAAAAAGGATCTCGCAGCGGCGCTCGATCTTGTCCAACCCCATATAGCGAAAGATGGTCTTGGTCCCGCCGATCACGGCGGAGGTGATCTCGCCGCGGCGTGCCCGCTGCATGCCCCGGACCTCGAACAGATCGGCGAAATCGGCCGCGAAGTTGAGGGTCAGCCAGCATGTCCTGGGATGGACATCGAAATTGTGGATGGCGACCCTTTCATAACAGGCGCCCTGCCAGAGGAATTTGGAACGCCGCACATGCAGCGATTCCCGCGGCAGCACGATGTTGCCGTTCTGATAGATGTCGGGATTGGAAAGATCCACCGTCAGGACGACATTGTCGTTCTCCACCGCGCTGGATAGGAGCAGCGGCCGCTGGCCATCGATCAGCAGCTGGACGCCGGACAGATAGCGCGTGTCATTGTGGAAAAGACCGCCCGGCGTCAGTCCCGGCGCCACGCAATCGCCCAGCGCATCGAACATGGCGAAGGTGTCACCCTGCTTGAGGGTGCGCGGCCAGCGCTCCTGAATGGACTCCGTTGCCTGAATATGAAAAGTCGAAATGTCTTCAGGCGAGTCCGGGAGGGGTTTAGCCTCCATCTTGTCCTCGCTAATGCTTATTCCGCCGCGACCGCGACCGCGCCCTCCGAAGCGGTCAGCTGTTCGTAGATCCGCAGGTAATCCCGTGCCATGGCGCCGGCGCTGAACCGCTCCTCGAAACGCGAGCGGATGGTGGGCCGGAACAGCCGGTCGATCCTGCTCACCGCCGCCACTGCGCCGTCAATATCCTGGACCACAAAGCCGGTGAGACCGTCTTCCATCACTTCGGGCACCGAACCGCAGTTGAAGGCGACGACCGGCGTACCGCAGGCCATGGCTTCGATCATCACCAGGCCAAAGGGCTCCGGCCAGGAGATCGGAAAAAGCAGCGCCTTGGCCTGGCCCAGGAAATCCGGCTTTCTGGCATCATCGATTTCGCCGATGAATTCCACATGCGGATTTTGCGCCAGGACGGGGCGGACCTCGTCCTGGAAATATCTGCGGTCGGCGGGATCCACCTTGGCCGCGACCTTGAGAGGCAATCCGGCCCGGCGGGAAATCTCGATCGCCGGCAGAATGCCCTTGTCGGCACAGATGCGGCCCAGAAAGGCCAGATAGCCGCCCTCGCCAGTGCCTTCCTTCAGAATATTCTCCGGCATGCCGTGATAGACGGTCCCCATCCAGTTCACCGGCGGCATGGGCCTGCGCTGGTGATCGGAAATGGAAACCAGGGGCATATGCGGAAAGGCGCGATAAACGTCCGACAGGCCTGGCAGGTCCTGCCGGCCATGCAGAGTCGTTATCGTCTTGTGCGCCAGCCGGCGAAAAAGCGGGTAGTGGAAAAAGTCAATGTGGAAATGCACGATATCGAACTGGTGTTGGCGCGCCGCCACCTTGTCCAGCATGTTGATGTTGTAGGGCGTGCAATCGGGAACGCCGGCCAGGCGCAAGGCGCGCGGCGTCACCGGCTCCAGCTTCGCCCTGGTCACGGAGTCCCCCGAGGCGAAGAGTGTCACATCGTGACCCATCGCCACCAGCTCCTCGGTCAGCCAGGAGACGACCCGCTCGGTTCCTCCGTAGAGCGTTGGCGGGACGCTTTCCACCAAGGGGGCGATTTGCGCAATTCTCATATGGGAAACCTTCGGCCGGGCCTTATGCACAACGAGATTTCAAGGCTTTGGGTTCCTATTTTCTTCGCATTTGCGTTAAATGGGCCGGGGAACGGCCTTTCCTGCGATTGACTTGGCAGGCGCCGCGCTTAGTCTCCGGCCCATATGGCGAAGGATTTTATCGGTTATCAGGCTTTGACGGACTCGGCGCTTCGCGGCGTGGTGCGGGATGCGTTGCGCCGCATCGAAAAGTCCGGCCTGATCGGGGCGCATCATTTCTATCTGACCTTCAAGACCCATGCCGAAGGCGTGGACATTCCCGATTTCCTGAAGGAGCAATATCCCGACGAGATGACCATCATCATCCAGCACCAATATTGGGCGCTGAAGGTGAAGGATGACTATTTCGAGGTCACGCTGACCTTCAAGAAGCTGCCGGCGCCGCTGCACATTCCGTTCAGCGCCCTGACCGCTTTCTTCGATCCGGGCGTGCAGTTCGGCCTGCAATTCCGCACCGATGCGGAAGGCCAGCAGCAGAAGCCAGCCCCCGCCCCGGTTGTGGTGCCGCCCAGCCCGCCCGGCGCCGATGCCGAGGCGCCGGAGCCGGTGGGGCCCAAACCCGCCCCGGCAGCGGAAAAGGCCGGTCCTGGCGAGGTGGTCAGTCTGGATTCCTTCCGCAAGAAGTAATAATCCGGCTGTACTTTTCCGCCGTTTTTTCCGAAAGCCCAGCCATGACCACGCGCACCGAAACCGACACCTTCGGACCCATTGAGGTCGACTCCAGCCGTTACTGGGGCGCCCAGGCCCAACGATCCCTGGGCAACTTCAAGATCGGCGGCGAAAAGCAGCCCCTGCCCATCGTCCGGGCGTTGGGTATCGTCAAGCGCGCCGCCGCCGAGGCCAACATGTCGCTCGGTGGGCTGGACAAGAAGATCGGCGAGACCATCGTTGCCGCCGCGCAGGAAGTGATCGACGGCAAGCTGGACGATCATTTTCCGCTGGTGGTCTGGCAGACCGGCTCGGGCACCCAGTCAAACATGAACGCCAATGAAGTGATCTCCAACCGCGCCATCGAGATGATGGGCGGGGTGATGGGCTCCAAGAAGCCGGTCCATCCCAACGATCACGTCAATATGAGCCAGTCGTCCAACGACACCTATCCCACGGCCATGCATATCGCCTGCGCCGAGGAGATCGTGCGCCGCCTGCTGCCGGCCCTGCGCCATCTGCATGAAGCGCTGGAGGCCAAGGTTCGTGCCTGGGCCGACATCATCAAGATCGGCCGCACCCATACCCAGGATGCGACACCCCTCACTTTGGGCCAGGAATTTTCCGGCTATGCCACGCAGATTGCCAACGGCATCGCGCGCATCGAACAGACCCTGCCCAAACTGATGGAACTGGCGCAGGGCGGGACCGCCGTGGGCACAGGCCTGAACGCGCCGGTGGGTTTCGATGCCATGGTCGCCGCCCGCATCGCCGCCATCACCGGCCTTGCCTTCACCACTGCGCCCAACAAGTTTGAAGCCCTGGCTGCCCATGACGCCATGGTGTTCAGCCACGGCGCCATCAACACGGTGGCGGCCAGCCTGTTCAAGATCGCCAACGACATCCGCCTGCTGGGCTCGGGCCCGCGTTCGGGCCTGGGCGAACTGGCGCTGCCGGAAAACGAGCCCGGCTCTTCGATCATGCCGGGCAAGGTCAATCCCACCCAGTGCGAGGCGATGACCCAGGTCTGCGTGCAGATCTTCGGCAACAATGCGGCGCTCACCTTTGCCGACAGCCAGGGCCATTTCGAGCTGAACGTCTACAATCCGGTGATGGCCTATAACTTCCTGCAGAGCGTGCGCCTGATGGCCGACGCCGCCGTCAGCTTCACCGACAATTGCGTCGTGGGGATCGAGCCGCGCCGCGACAATATCAAGGCGGGGCTGGAACGATCCCTGATGCTGGTGACGGCGCTGGCCCCCAAGATCGGCTATGACAATGCCGCCAAGATCGCCAAAACCGCGCACAAAAATGGAACCACCCTGAAGGAAGAAGCGGTCAAGGGCGGTTATGTCACAGCGGAAGAGTTCGACGCGGTGGTCCGTCCTGAGGATATGATCGCGCCGAAATGAGCGACAGAATCTCTTACGCCGCATTTGGCCAGAGCGGCGCGGACACGCTGAAGGCTCTGAGAGCTTTGTCCCAATCGGCCCTGGACCGCGGGCTCGATAAAACCATCTCCGAACTCATCAAGCTGCGCGTATCGCAGATCAATGGCTGCGCCTTTTGCATTGCCTATCACCTGAAGGTACTGCGCAGCCTGCAGGTCGAGCCGGCCAAGCTGGATACGGTGGTGGCCTGGCGTGAAGCCGCACTGTTCAGCGATGCCGAACAGGCGGCGCTGGCCTGGGCCGAGGAATTGACCTTGATGGCCGGCGCCACGCCGCGAGATGAAACCAAGGCGGCGCTGGCCGCTCATTTCACGCCCGATCAGATTGTTGGCCTCAACATCTCCATTGCCAGCATCAATGGCTGGAACCGGCTCGCCGTGGCCATGGGATTCACACCGGCCGACGTGGGATGAAAATAGCGCTCCTGTTGCTTTTTCCACTTGCTGTCGTGGCGATTGCCGCGGCCCGCGCAAATGACGCGGCGGCGCCCACCAATGTGGTGCAGGCGTTGGAGGCCAAGCTGGAAAAAGGCGAGATCAAGTTCGATTACGCGCCCGATGGCCATGGTTATCTGAGAAGCGTGCTGCAGGCCCTGAAAATCTCCCCGGAATCGCAGGTCCTGCCCTTCACCAAATCCAGCCTCCAGTTCGACCGCATCAGCCCGGGCACCCCGCGCGCGGTCTATTTCAATGACGATGTGGCGGTGGGCTCGGTCCATCCCGGCGGCCTGATCGAGATCCTGGTCAACGACCGGCGCGGCGGCCTTGCCTTCTATACGCTCGACAACAGCAAGCCGGGAACGCCGCGCCTGGAGGAAGAGGGCGCGCGCTGCACCGTCTGTCACGGCTTGGTCAACAATGTGGCGCCGGGCTGGATCGTGGCCAACATCACCGCCACCGCCGACGGCATGCCCCAGATTGCCAATCCGGCCCATCCCTTCGATATCACCGACCAGACCCGTCCGTTCGAGGATCGCTGGGGCGGCTGGTATGTCACCGGCACGTCGGAAAACATGCGCCATCTGGGCAATGTCACCGCGCCCGATCCCCAACAGCCGTTTGAATTGCCGGCGGAAGGCGGCCGCACCTTGGCCAGCCTGTCGGGACGGTTCGATCCGAGCCACGCCCTGAAAGCCACGAGCGATATCGTGGCGCTGATGACGTTGGAGCATCAGACCGGCTTCATCAATCGCGTGGATGTCCTGAACACCAAATATTCCGATGCCGGGCTGGACGATCTGGTCACCTACATGACCTTCGCCAACGAAGTGCCCCTGCCCGGCCCGATCAGCGGCGATTCCGGCTTCACGGCCGATTTCGCCAAGCGCGGCCCGCACGACAGCAGGGGCCGGTCCTTGCGCAGCTTCGAC
>Ga0310811_10004686_pt1 | contig 17210 bp, 15 predicted proteins | sample YCmetagenome_FD_207642 | JGI IMG/M metagenome (GOLD analysis project Ga0310811, IMG submission 207642) | Soil microbial communities from experimental microcosm in Duke University, North Carolina, United States - YC | ecosystem: Engineered > Artificial ecosystem > Soil microcosm > Unclassified ...
ATCGTTGCGCGGGCGGTGATCGATGTCTGATTTCCTGGTGGCTCTCGGTCTGGTTTTCGTGATCGAGGGCGTTATTTTTGCTGCCTTTCCCGAAACGACGAAACGCGCTATCGCCACCGTGCTGCAAACGCCAGATACCATCCTGCGCATTGTCGGCGTGGTTACGGCACTCTGCGGCGTGATCCTGGTCTGGCTGATACGCGGTTGAACCCGACGGCATCGTGAACGGGAAAAGCCGCGTTTCGGCCTTATTCGCTCAGCTAGTTTGCGGGTATGCTAACCGAAATCGCGCCCTGCTGCCGCGCATCGCGGACCAGGACACCAGGCGCGCCTCGCACGTGTTGGAGAGCGTTGATGTTGTTGGCCGGTCATCGATCCAGCCTTAAGCCTGTTTCGCGTTTGGCGATTCTGTTTCCGCAACCTGGTTCCGTCCGGCGCGTCGCGGCTGGCCTTGCTGCAGGAGCCGTTCTTGCGCTCTCGCTGGTGGTTGTGCCGCTGCGTCCGGCGTCGGCTGCGGGTCGAGGCCCCGACGAGATTGCCGATGTGGCGGAAAAGGTCATCGACTCGGTGGTCAACATCTCGACGTCGCAGACCATTGCCGGCGGCGTCGAGAGCCCGGTGCCGCATCTGCCGCCGGGATCCCCGTTCGAGGAGTTTTTCGACGAATTCTTCAAGAACCATCGCGGTCAAGGCGGCGGGGGCGACGGTTCGCAATCGCCACGTCGCGTCAATTCATTGGGTTCGGGCTTCATCATCGATGCGTCCGGTCTGGTGGTGACCAACAACCACGTCATCGCCGACGCCGACGAGATCAGCGTCATCCTCAATGACGGCACCAAGCTGAAAGCCGAGATCAAGGGTCGCGATACCAAGACCGATCTCGCGCTGTTGCAGGTCAAGACGGACAAGCCTCTGCCGGCCGTGCATTTCGGCGATTCCGATGCGCTGAGGCTGGGCCAGTGGGTGATCGCGATCGGCAATCCGTTCAGCCTCGGCGGCACGGTGACCGCCGGCATCGTCTCGGCGCGCAATCGCGACATCAATTCCGGGCCTTACGACAATTATATCCAGACCGACGCCGCCATCAATCGCGGCAATTCCGGCGGCCCGCTGTTCAACCTCAATGGGGAGGTCATCGGCGTGAACACGGCGATCATCTCGCCTTCCGGCGGATCGATCGGCATTGGTTTCGCGGTGCCGTCGCGCACGGTCTCCGCCGTCATCGACCAGTTGCGTGAATACGGCGAAGCGCGGCGCGGCTGGCTCGGCGTGCGCATTCAGCAGGTGACGGACGACATCGCCGACAGTCTCGCGATCAAACCGACGCGCGGCGTCCTTATTGCCGGCCTCGACGACCGCGGCCCGGCCAAGAGCGCCGGCCTCGAGGTCGGAGACGTCATCGTCAAATTCGACGGCAAGACTGTGAAGGACGTGCGCGACCTCACCCGCATGGTGGCCGACAGTCCGGTCGGTAAGGATGTGTCGGTGATCGTCATCCGCAAGGGCCAGGAAGAGAACAAGAGCGTCAAGCTCGCGCGGCTCGAGGACACCGACAAGAAGGCCGAGGCCAAGCCCGCAGAAAAGCCGCCCGTGGTGAAGAAGCCGGAAACGCGATCGAGCCTCGGTCTCGACATCGCAAGCATCAATGACGACTTGCGCAAGCAGTACAAGATCAAGCCAGATCTCTCTGGCGTCGTCATCGTCAAGGTCGACCCGAACTCGGCCGCCGCCGAAAAGCAGCTTTCGAGCGGCGAGGTCATCGTCCAGGTATCGCAAGGAGCGGTAGCCTCGACCGAGGATTTTGAGAAACGCATCGCGCAGCTCAAGAAGGAAGGCCGCCATTCGGCGTTGCTGCTTGTCGCCAATAGCGACGGCGACCGCCGCTTCGTGACGATTCCGCTGGAATAGGCGATCAAGCATACAAGGACGTTGGTCCTCGGGGTGTCGTCCCCGCGCAGGCGGAGACCCAGCACTTTTACGGCTTGTGCAGGAAAAGCTGGATGCCGGCGTTCGCGGGCATGACAGTGAGAGGCATTAAGAGCTGGATGCCCGCTGGAGTTTATCATCGGGCCGGCCATCGGCCGGGCCCGGTGACGGCAGACAAGGAGAAGGAGAGAGGGAGCCTTCAGGCGCTGACAAACTCTTCGCGCCGATAACCCTGCAGGTAGAGCAGCGCGGTGAGGTCGCTGTGGTCGATGCGCACATCGGCCGCCGCTGCAACGACCGGCTTGCCGTCATAGGCGACGCCGAGACCAGCGGCTTCGAGCATCGGCAGATCGTTGGCGCCGTCGCCGACCGCGATCACGCCGCCTGGCCGCAGACCCTTGCGCTCGCGCAGTTCGACGAGGGCTGCCAGTTTATCCGCGCTGCCGAACACCGGCTCTCCGACCTCGCCGGTCAGCCGTCCGTCGTTTCCAACCAGCAGGCGATTGGACCGGTTTTCGTCAAAACCGATCATCGCGGCGATCCGATCGGTGAAATGCTTGAAGCCGCCCGAAACGAGGCACGTATAGGCGCCGTGGGCGCGCATCGTGGCGATCAGGGTGCGGGCGCCGTCGGTGATGGTGATGCGGTCGCGGATCACATCGTCGACGATGCTGGCCGGCAGCCCCTTGAGCAGCGCCACTCGTTCGCGCAGCGCCGGCACGAAGGCGATTTCGCCGCGCATGGCGCGCTCCGTGATCGCCGCAACATGGGTTTTGAGGCCGACATGGTCGGCAAGTTCGTCGATGCATTCCTGGCCGATCATGGTGGAATCCATGTCGGCGAGCAGCAGCCGCTTGCGCCGCGCGACGGCAGGCTGGATCGCTACGTCGATCGGCGCCTTGCCGATGACATCGCGCAACGTCGCGAGCAGGGTTCTGTTCATCGCCCTGTTGTCATCGGACGAGGCTGGGCTAAACACGATGTCGGCGGCGATGCCGGGATCGAGCCAGGTTACGCCGAGCGCGCCGGGAAGCTCCGTCTGCACCCGCGCGGCCATGCGGCCGTCGATGGCGGATGTTGCGGGATTCGAGATCAGGGTGGCGACGTGAGTCATGCGAAAAGCGAGGTCCGGAGGGTCGGCGCGAGCGATGCGGTGCTTATCGCAGGCCCGACCGCGAGCGGCAAGTCGGCGCTGGCGCTTGATCTTGCCGCGCGCATCGGCGGCGTCGTCATCAACGCGGATTCGATGCAGGTCTATCGTGATCTGCGCATCATCACGGCGCGGCCGACGCCTGAGGACGAAGCGCGCGTGCCGCATGCGCTCTACGGCCACGTGGATGCCGCGGAAAATTATTCCGTCGGCCGCTGGTGCAGCGATGCGGCGGAAGCGATGAACGAGAGCCGCGTGCGTGGCCTCGTCCCGATCATCACCGGCGGCACCGGGCTTTATTACAAGGCGCTGACGCAAGGTCTTTCCGCCATTCCGCCGGTGTCGGCCGACATCCGCGCGGCGACGCGTGCGCGGCTTGCTGCGGAAGGGGTCGAAGCGCTCCATGCCGAACTCGCAAGCATCGATCCGCCGGCCGCAGCGCGGCTGATGCCGCGCGACGCCACCCGCATCACCCGCGCCATCGAGGTGTTCGCGGCGACCGGTCGGCCATTGACCGACTGGCACCGCGAGGGCTTGCGGCCGCTGCTTGATCCGCAGCGGGCGATCGGCCTCTTCCTGATGCCCGACCGGGCTGTACTTTACGCCCGCATCGCGGCCCGCTTCGACGCCATGCTCGAAGCCGGCGCGCTGGACGAAGTGGCCGCCCTCGATGCCCGCCGTCTCGACCCGGCCCTGCCGGCGATGAAGGCGCACGGCGTGCCCTGGCTGCGCCGGCACCTCGCCGGCGACCTGTCTTTGGAAGAGGCGGCGGAGGAGGCCATGCGCGACACGCGGCGCTACACCAAGCGGCAACTCACCTGGTTTCGTAACCAGATGCCGGGCTGGGATTTCGTGGCGCCGGAGGCCGCCCGCGACCACATTCTGGGGCGTCTGACTCCGGGCGCGACCTGACGCCTTCTCTCTTCCTGTCATGTCCGCCCTCGGTTCGGCCGAAGGCCCGATGATGAACTCCAGCGGGCATCCAGCCCTTCCGCCTCTCCCTGTCATGCCCGCGAAGGCGGGCATCCAGCCCTTCATGCAAGACACTAAAGAAGCGCTGGGTATCCGCTTTCGCGGGTACGACATGAGGGGTGGGAGCGCCGGCCGGACACCGCAGCGGGGGCGATATGGAACGATCGGCATTTTCTTTTGCAGTGCACTTGACCCGATTGCGTTTCATGCCTATAAGACGCAATGAAATGACGAAAGAAAATGGCAGTGCGCAATTTTATTGCTGAATGGTCAAAGAGGCAGGTAGGAAGCGCCGCGCGGCCCGCCCGGGACAGGTAAAACTGTCCTGTTGCTGTGGCGCGCGCAAAAAGGGCCCCGATCGGGCCTTTTTCTTTGGGCTTAGGCAAACGAGCATGCGGACGGAGTGACGATGATGACGAAGGAAATGACCGGCGCCGAGATGGTGATCCAGGCCCTGACCGATCAGGGCGTCGCGCATATCTTTGGCTATCCCGGCGGCGCCGTGCTGCCGATCTACGATGCGCTGTTTTCGCAAAAGGCGGTCAAGCACGTCCTCGTTCGCCATGAGCAGGGCGCGGTGCATGCGGCGGAAGGCTATGCCCGCTCCACCGGCAAGGTCGGCTGCGTCCTCGTCACCTCCGGTCCCGGCGCGACCAATGCCGTCACCGGCCTCGCCGACGCGCTGATGGATTCGATTCCCATCGTCTGCATCACCGGACAGGTGCCGACGCATCTCATCGGCAACGACGCCTTCCAGGAATGCGACACGGTCGGCATCACGCGGCCATGCACGAAATACAATTATCTGGTCAAGACCGTCGAGGATTTGCCGCGCGTGCTGCACGAGGCGTTCTATGTCGCGTCGAGCGGTCGTCCGGGCCCGGTCGTCGTCGATATCCCGAAGGATATCCAGTTCGCCAAAGGCGGCTATTCACGGCCGAATGAATTCCCGCACACCGGCTATCGCCCGAAGATCAAGGGCGACATCGAGAAGATCAAGCAGGCGGTGGCGATGATGGCAGAGGCCAGGCGCCCGGTGTTCTACACCGGCGGCGGCATCATCAATTCCGGCGACAAGGCGAGCAAGCTGCTGCGCGAACTGGTGCACCTGACCGGCTTTCCCATCACCTCGACGCTGATGGGGCTTGGCGCCTATCCGGCCTCCGGCAAGGAATGGCTCGGCATGCTCGGCATGCACGGCACCTACGAGGCCAATTGGGCGATGCACGATTGCGACCTGATGATCTGCGTCGGCGCGCGCTTCGACGACCGCATCACCGGCCGCACCGATGCGTTTTCGCCGGGTTCGCGCAAGATCCACATCGACATCGATCCGTCCTCGATCAACAAGAACATCAAGGTCGATCTCGGAATCATCGGCGATTGCGCGCATGTGCTCGCCGACATGGTGCATCTGTGGAAGGACGCAAAACATCACGACAAGAAGGCGCTCGCACCCTGGTGGGCGCAGATCGACAAATGGCGTGCGCGCAAGAGCCTGTCGTTCAAGAATTCGAAGGATGTCATCAAGCCGCAATATGCGCTGCAGCGGCTGGCTGCGCTCACAAAAGGTCGCGATACCTACATCACGACTGAAGTCGGCCAGCATCAGATGTGGGCGGCGCAGTTCCTGGGTTTCGAGGAGCCGAAGCGCTGGATGACCTCCGGCGGTCTCGGCACCATGGGTTACGGCCTGCCGGCGGCGGTGGGCGTGCAAATGGCGCATCCCAAGGCGCTGGTCATCGATGTCGCTGGTGAAGCCTCGGTGCAGATGACGATGCAGGAGATGGCGACGGCGGCGCAGTACCGGCTGCCGATAAAGATCTTCATCCTCAACAATTCCTACATGGGCATGGTGCGCCAGTGGCAGGAACTGCTGCATGGCGGGCGCTATTCGGAGAGTTATTCGGAATCGCTGCCGGACTTCGTAAAGCTCGCCGAGGCCTATCATTGCGTCGGCATCCGCTGTGACAAGCCGGACGAACTCGACGCTGCGATCAAGCGGATGATCGAGGTCGACAAGCCGGTGATTTTCGACTGCGTCGTCGATCAGAACGAAAACTGCTTCCCGATGATTCCGTCGGGCCGCGCCCACAACGAGATGTTGTTGAGCGACGCCGTCGAAAGCATCGAGGAAGCCATCACCGAAGAAGGCAAGATGCTGGTGTAGCGCACTGTTGTCCTCTCCCCTTGAGGGAGAGGTGGCGAGGGGGCCGGACTTGCAGCGAAGTGACCCCTCACCCGGTCCTCACATCGCTGCGCGATGTCGGACCACCCTCTCCCGCAAGGGGAGAGGGTGAAGCGGAGCGAATTGCGTGAGCACGACCACGAGCACGACTCATTATCCCGCGGCGCATGTCTCGGAAAAAATCGAACCCCATACGTTGTCGGTCATCGTCGATAACGAACCGGGCGTGCTCGCGCGCGTCATCGGGCTGTTCTCCGGCCGCGGCTACAATATCGACTCGCTCACCGTGTCAGAGACCGAGCATCAAAAACATCTCTCGCGCATCACCATCGTGACACGGGGAACGCCCATGGTGGTCGAGCAGATCAAGAACCAACTCGACCGGCTGGTGCCGGTGCATCGCGTCGTCGACGTCACGCTCGCCGGCCCCTCGATCCAGCACGAACTCGCGATGGTCAAGGTCGTCGGCAAGGGCGATTCCCGCATCGAAGCGATGCGGCTTGCCGATGCCTTCGAGGCCAAGGTCATCGACGCCACGACCGAAAGCTTCATTTTCGAACTGCGCGGCCAACAGGACAGGATCGAGCAGTTTGTCGCGCTCATGGTGCCGCTCGGCCTTGTCGAGGTCTCGCGCAGCGGCATCGTCGCCATCAGCCGGGGGGCGGCAGGGATGTGAGAGGCCGGGCTTGTCCGCGCCCCTCATTGATCCTAGAACCGCCCAGAAATCGAACGTTCAGAAATCCGCTTTTCAGTAAATAACCGGCGTCAATGGACCGGTTCCGACCAGGGGAAGACCATGCGTGTTTATTATGATCGCGACGCCGACCTGAACCTCATCAAGGGCAAGAAGGTCGCCGTTATCGGCTATGGCAGCCAGGGCCACGCCCATGCGCTCAACATGCGCGATTCCGGCGTCAAGGAGGTGGCGGTCGCGCTGCGCAAGACGTCGGCCGGCGTGAAGAAAGCCGAGGGCGAGAAGCTCAAGGTCATGGAGGTGGCTGAGGCCGCCAAATGGGCCGACGTGATCATGATGCTCACGCCTGACGAGTTGCAGGCCGACATCTATCGCGACCATCTTCATGCCAACATGAAGCAGGGCGCCGCGCTGATGTTCGCGCACGGGCTGAATGTGCATTTCAACCTGATCGAGCCGCGCGCCGACCTCGACGTGATGATGGTCGCGCCGAAAGGTCCCGGCCACACCGTGCGCTCGGAATATCAGCGCGGCGCCGGCGTGCCGTGCCTGGTTGCGATCCACCAGGATGCATCGGGCAACGCTCACGATCTCGGCCTGTCCTATGCGTCAGCCATCGGCGGTGGCCGCGCCGGCATTATCGAAACCACCTTCAAGGAAGAATGCGAGACCGATCTGTTCGGCGAACAGGCCGTGCTCTGCGGCGGCCTCGTCGAACTCATCAAGGCGGGCTTCGAGACGCTGTGCGAAGCCGGCTACGCGCCGGAGATGGCGTATTTCGAGTGCCTGCACGAGGTGAAGCTGATCGTCGACCTGATCTATGAAGGTGGCATCGCCAACATGAACTATTCGATCTCCAACACCGCGGAATACGGCGAATACGTTTCCGGTCCGCGCGTTGTCACGCCGGAGACGAAAGCCGAGATGAAGCGCATCCTCACCGACATCCAGTCCGGCAAATTCGTGCGCGACTGGATGCTGGAGAACAAGGTCAACCAGACCTCGTTCAAGGCGACGCGCGCAAAACTCGCGGAGCATCCGATTGAGCACATCGGCGCCAAGCTGCGCGACATGATGCCGTGGATCAAGGAGCGGGCGCTGGTCGACAAGTCGAAGAACTAACCGAGGCTTCGATCTTTTGAAACGAAGAAGGGCTCGCATCGCGAGCCCTTCTTGCGTTAAAGTCTGTGTGCCCTTCTTGCTTTGTTGTTTGTGCGGAGAGGCCATGAGCCCGCAAGTGTTGAGGGGCGTTCGCGCCTGCGTCTTCGATGCCTACGGAACGTTATTTGACGTGGCATCGGCGGCAAATGCCTGCCGCGACGTGCTCGGTGACGACACCGATGCCGTGAACGCCCTGTGGCGCGAGAAACAACTCGCCTACACCTGGCTTCGCGCCGCGCAGGGGCGCCATGCCGACTTCTGGCAGGTCACGGGCGAAGCGCTCGATTTCACGCTCGAAACGCTCAAGATCGACCGCCCGGGATTGCGCGAGCGGCTGATGCAACTCTATCTCGCGCTCGACGCGTTTCCGGAGGTTGCCAGCGTGCTATGCCGGTTGCGTGACGCGGGTATGAAGACCGCCATCCTCTCGAATGGCACCCGGTCGATGCTCGATGCGATTGTGAGCCGGGCCGGCGTAGCGGCGCTGTTCGATGCCGTGCTGTCGGTCGAGGAGGCTGGCGCGTTCAAACCCGATCCCCGTGTCTACCAATTGGCGGTCACACGGCTCGGTGTGCCGGTGGGTGCGATCGTGTTCGTGTCGTCGAACGGCTGGGATGCCTGTGCGGCATCCGCCTTCGGGATGAAGGTCGTGTGGTGCAATCGTTATGGCCAACAGGCTGAGCGGCTGCCCGGTAAACCGGATCGCGAAGTCACAACGCTCGCCGATCTTCCGGCACTCCTCGGGCTGTAATCCGCACGCTGCTTTCGCCGCGTTCGATTTATTCCCTTCCGATTTCCTGATTTCGCATTTCCATTTCAGCGCAATGGCGAGCTAGACTTGCGCCGCCGGCTGCCTTTACGGCCCCGGCGATGCCACGTCCGGCAAGGGCGGGTCACAAAAAGAGAGGGAGAACACCATGAGCATGAAGAGATATGCTTTAGGATTGACCGTTGCCGCCGGCGCGCTCGCGGCCGGTGCGTGGACCGCGGCAACACCTGCACAAGCGGCCGAGCCGTTCACGATCACATCGTCCACCTTCAAGGACGGCACGATGTTGCAGAAGAAGAATGCCGGAACCCGGCCGGGCAACGCCAACTGCGTCGGTGAGGATGTGTCGCCGGAATTGTCCTGGAGCAATCCGCCCGCGGGGACCAAGAGCTTCGCGCTCACGATGGTGGATGCTGAGGGCCGCGGCGGCCTGGGCGTCGATCACTGGATCGCCTATGGCATCCCTGCATCGGTCACGTCATTCGCAGAGGGCGAGGGCAGCAAGCCGTCCGACAAATTTGTCGGTGGTACGGGCACAAACAAGAATACGGTCTATGGCGGCCCCTGCACGCCGCCGGGCGCCGCGCATCATTACAACATCACTCTGATCGCGACCGATCTCGACCCCAAGGCGCTCAAGCCCGGCCTGACCAAGGAAGAATTGTTCAAGGCCCTTGCCGGCCACGCCAAGGGTGCCACAGGCATTGTGGGACTGTTCAAGCATCCCTAAAGCCATTGATCATGGTTGCGGCGCCAGTCCCCGCGCGGATCGGCGCCGCGATTTCGTTCTGTCTCTTTGCGAGCCTTCCATTGGATAGCATCGTCCGTATCGTGCGCGACCTCGATTTCAGCATTGCGCCGTGGGACTGGCCGTTCTCGCGCGAGCGCCGCGCCGACATCGACGCGTTCTGGCGGACGGCGAAAGCCGCCGCCCCTGCGCTCTTCAATGGGCGCGTGCTGTTACTCAACGCGTTCACGCTGGGTGATCGGCGTTGCAGCGGTACGTTTTTCGAGACGGATTATAGCGATTTCATTGCCTGGAAGACCTGGGGAGCGCCAGCGGCCGGCGCCTGGAATGGCTTTGGCATGGGCGCGCTGCGCGCAAGCGACGGCGCTTTCATGCTCGGCTGCATGGGCGCCCATACGTTCAACGCGGGCGCGGTCTATTTTCCCAGCGGCACGCCGGATCGCGATGACATTGTCGGTGGCCGCGTCGATCTCGCCGGCAGCGTCATGCGCGAGGTGGCCGAGGAAACCGGATTGACACCGGACGATTATCGCATCGCCGGAGATTGGACGATCGTCTGCCATGGCGCGCAGGTGGCGGCGATCCGGTGTCTCGACCTGTCGCTCACCGCCGAGACGGCGCGGTTAAAAATCCTTGCGCATCTCGGCTGCGAGACCGAGCCGGAATTATCCGACATCCGTATCGTGCGCGGACCTGCAGACCTCGAGCCCGCGATGCCGCCTTTCGTGATCGCCTATCTCAATCATGTCTGGGACAGCAAGGGGAGACGAGGCTAAGCAATTTCAGGAAAAAGTGCGACGTGGTTTTCCGTCTGGAATTGCGTAAGAACAAGGAAATCTGTGATTCAGGGAAAAGCGGAAATGCTCTAGGATATTTTTCCCGCCTGCCATGTCCGGAGATCAATCCATGAAAGATGCAAAAACCCTGTCCGATCTGGTGCGGCGCTATCGCGTGGACGAGCCGAAGAAATTCCGGCTGACGGCGATCGACCCGCACGACGACGGCGGTTTCGACAAGGATGAAGGCAAGGCGCTGCTGAAGCAGAATCTCGAACGCCTCTCCGACTTGCAGGAAATGCTCTACGCCCAGGGGCAATGGGCGGTGTTGATCGTGCTGCAGGCGATGGACGCCGCCGGCAAGGACAGTCTCATCGAACACGTCATGACCGCCTTCAATCCGCAGGGCTGCGTCGTGCATCCGTTCAAGGCGCCTAACAATGAAGAACTGGCGCACGACTTTCTCTGGCGCGCTCACCGGCGGCTTCCGGGACGCGGTCAGATCGCCGTGTTCAACCGCTCTTATTACGAGGAGGTCGTGGTGGTGCGCGTCCACCCGAAATTTCTCATTCCGCAAAAACTGCCAGGAGGTGTGAAGGAGCCGGGGCTATTTCAGCAGCGCTTCAAGGATATCGTCGCCTTCGAGGATTATCTGGCGCGCAGCGGCACGAAGATTCTGAAATTCCACCTCCGTCTGTCGCCGGATGAACAGCGCCAGCGTTTTCTCGACCGTCTCAACGAACCCGGCAAGCTGTGGAAGTTCTCGATGGCCGACGTCGAGGAGCGCAAGCTCTGGGACGATTACATGACCGCTTACGAGGACATGATCCAAAACACCTCGCATGCCTCCGCGCCGTGGCATGTCGTGCCGGCGGACCGCAAATGGTTCAGCCGGCTCATGGTGTCGGCGGCGCTGATCGAGGCGTTCGAAAGCCTGGCTCTGGCCTTTCCCGAGGTGCCGAAGGAGGCGCTGCCCGAAATTGACAAGGCCCGCGAGGTGCTGACGGCTCAGAAGGCCGACGGCGATGGACCGGACGGCAAGCCGGCTCGCACCGCACGGAAGCGTAAGCAATCCTGACCCAATAGAGGCTTGCGAGACCGCACCTGTTTCAATAAATACAGGCCCATAGACGTCGGCTTAACGCGGGGTTCACCATTCCCCGCGACGATGGCTGACAATGAGGATTCTGGGCGCATGACGGATACCCGTCACCACGGCAAAGACGAACCGCAGGCGATCACCGCCTGCGGTTGCGTTGCCGTGCGCGCCCTCCTTCTGCGGGACCTGCTGCTCCTTAGCTGCCCCTGAGGGTCGGCAGGGCGTTTTGCGCCCGGGCACTCAGGGGATGTGAACCGCACAGGAACCCCTTGAGCCCCGCAAGGCGCTCGCTACCAAGAAGGACTATTTCATGACAACGCCAGCTCAGTCCGACAAGGACCGCGTCGTCATTTTCGACACCACATTGCGCGACGGCGAACAATGTCCCGGCGCCACCATGACCCACGACGAGAAGCTCGAAGTCGCCGCGCTGCTCGACGAGATGGGTGTCGACATCATCGAAGCCGGTTTCCCGATCGCCTCGAACGGCGATTTCGAAGCGGTGTCGGAGATCGCGCGCCTCGTGAAGAACGCGACCGTTGCGGGCCTCGCCCGCGCCATCACCGGCGACATCGCACGCGCCGGTGAAGCGGTGCGCCATGCCGCCAGGCCGCGCATCCACACCTTCGTGTCGACATCGCCGATCCATCTCGCGCATCAGATGCGCAAGAGCGAGGAGCAGGTGCTCGACATCATCGCCGCGACGGTGACCCAGGCGCGCAATCTCGTCGACGATGTCGAATGGTCGGCGATGGATGCGACGCGCACGTCACACGATTATCTGTGCCGCTGCGTCGAGACGGCGATCGCCGCCGGCGCGACCACGATCAATCTGCCCGACACGGTGGGTTACGCCACGCCGGAAGAATACCGCACGATGTTCCGGTCCATTCGCGAACGCGTTCCGAATGCCGACAAGGCTGTGTTTTCCGTTCACTGCCACAACGATCTCGGCCTGGCGGTCGCCAACACGCTGGCCGGTCTCGAGGGTGGGGCGCGGCAGATTGAATGCACGATCAACGGCATCGGCGAACGGGCCGGCAATGCCGCGCTCGAAGAGGTCGTCATGGCGCTGAAGGTGCGTCACGACGTGCTGCCGTATCATTGCAATGTCGATTCAACGATGCTGACGCGGGCGTCAAAGCTCGTGTCCGCGGCGACGTCATTCCCGGTGCAGTTCAACAAGGCGATCGTCGGGCGCAACGCCTTTGCGCATGAGAGCGGTATCCATCAGGACGGTATGCTCAAGAACGCGCAGACCTACGAGATCATGACGCCGGAAACGGTGGGCGTCACCAAAACCTCGCTGGTCATGGGCAAGCATTCCGGCCGCCATGCCTTCAAGACCAAGCTCAAGGAGTTGGGCTACGAGATGGGCGACAACCAGCTCGACGACGCGTTCGCGCGTTTCAAGGCGCTGGCCGACCGCAAGAAGCACGTTTACGACGAAGACATCGAAGCGCTCGTTGACGAGGAAATCGCGCACGCTCATGACAGCCTCAAGGTGATGTCGCTCACAGTCATCGCCGGCACCATGGGGCCGCAATCAGCGACGCTGACGCTCGATGTCAACGGCGAGCACCGCACGACGCAGGCGACCGGCAACGGTCCGGTCGATGCGATCTTCCATGCGATCCGCACGCTGGTGCCGCATGACGCGACGCTCGAACTCTATCAGGTGCACGCGGTGACCGAAGGCACCGATGCGCAGGCCGAAGTGTCCGTGCGGCTCGCCGAAGACGGTCGCTCGGTGACGGCGCGCGGCGCCGATCCCGACACGTTGGTCGCGTCCGCCAAGGCCTATCTCGGTGCATTGAACAAACTGGTGGCGCGGCGTCTGCGTGGCTCGAAACTGGCGCCGCCCGAGCACCGCATCCATTCGACCGAAGCGGTATAGCGGGCCGCTTGCTGTGAAATGCAAAACGCCCCGGTAGAGCCGGGGCGTTTTGTTTCTCAGCGATCCGTCCAGCGATGACGAGACCTTAGTGGAATATCACCTCGGCGGGGCGCGCGTTCTGCCGCGCCTGATCGGCGATCACGGCGGCGGCCGGCATGGCACCTTCGCCCTGCTGGCGCAGGCGCTCGATGCGCTCGCCCGTCTTCTCGGCAAGCCGCATGGCGACCTGACCGAAATGAATGTACATGCTCATCAGCGTCACGATGTAGCGCAGCGCCTTGGGATTGGTTTTCGCGCAATCCGTGAACACCTTCCACATCGGCTCGCGCGCCTCCGGCACTGTCGAGACAACGCGATGCACCAGCGCGATGGATTCGAGCGCCTTGCGGCGATCGCCCTCGGGAAGTTTGTCGAGACGGTTTGAGCAGTCGAGCATGCCCATCAGGCGGCGCAGCCGGCCGGCGACGGCGTTCGGCTCGTACACCGTTTCCAGCACGTGCTTGTAATCCTCGAGCACCTCGATCTTCGAACGCAGGGTATCGAAGTTGAGCCCGACCTGGCAGTGGTCGCCGTCGTCCTTGGAGACGATGTCGTAACCGGGATGCAGGCGCCCTTCCTTCTCCAGCCGGCGGCCGAGCTGCGTGGTGCCGAGCGCGTGCAGCAGCCCGACGATGCCGATCGGAATCGCGGTGGACTCGATCAGGTCGATCATCGGCTGGGCCACGGAGCCTTTTTCGCTGTCGAAGCCGACGATGAAGCCGGCCAGCACGAACATGCCGTGCGCATAGATGCGATGGATGCTCTCGGCGATGCCGCGACGCGTGTTCTGCTTCTTCTTCATCTGGATGAGCGTCTCGGTATCCGGAGACTCAATCCCGACGAAAATGCCGAAGAAATTCGCTTCGCTCATCATCCGCATCAGGTCTTCGTCGTCGGAGATGTTGAGCGAGGCTTCCGTCGTGAATTCGAACGGATGATCCTTCTCGTTCAGCCAGTCTTTCAGATGCGGCAGGAACGCCTTCACGGCCTTCTTGTTGCCGATGAGATTGTCGTCGACGAAATCGACATGGCCGCGATAGCCGAGTGTCCGCAGCGTTTCAAGTTCGGCAAGCACCTGCTCGGTATTCTTGGTGCGCGGCACACGGCCATAGAGTTCGATGATGTCGCAGAACTCGCAGGTGAACGGACAGCCGCGCGAGAACTGCACGCCGATGTAAAGATAATGCTCGAACTTGAGGAGGTCATAACGTGGGATCGGCGTCTTGGTGACATCGATCTTGAATTTCGGCGCTTCGAACACGCCTTCACGTGCGCCGGCATCCCAAGCGATGATGAATTCGTCGATGATGCCTTCGGCTTCGCCGAGCACCTGGAAATTCGCGCGCTTGTAGATATGCGGAAAACTGGTGACGTCCGGTCCGCCGACGACGACCGGAAGGTCACGGGCGCGGCAGAGTTCGATGAGATCGATTGCGTCCGGCTGCTGCATCAGCATGCCGCCGGTCATCACCATGTCGGCCCAGTCGAGATCGGCGTCAGTGAGTTCTTCGGTGTTGCGGTTGACCAGCCGCACGTCCCAAGACGGCGGAAGCATCGCGGCGACCGTGATGAGGCCGAGCGGCGCGGTCGGATATTTCGCGCCCGTCAGGTCGCATGTCGCGGCGTAGCTCCAGAACGAGTCAGCGTGGAATTTCGGATATACGAGCAGAACGTGGCATGCGCGGCGTTCCAGCATTTTCACCCCCGAGCTTTCGAGCCGATCCGTCGCGCCGTTGCGGCGCGCACCCCTGTTTTACAGCGCGGATCGCACCATACTACGAAATCGCCCGGAAATATGACGAATTTCCGCAATTTTGCGAGGCAAAGGCGCGCGGGGAACCACCTTTTCAGGCTCTGGCAGCACAAATGCGCGAAAGGTGACGCAACGCCAGGCCTTTGTGTCGTGAGGGACGCATTGGTCGCGCCGGGGGCGACGGTTCCCGAGAGCATCGGTCGCGGGATGCCGCCGTTCAGAGAGGGGCTGCCTGACGCTGTCGATGCCCATCCGTCCGGCCCTGTATGTGAGTCGGTCCCGTGCGGCGACACCGATGATCCACACTCGGAACGGTGACGCCCCGCCAGGCGCGCACCGGCCTCTGCGCGCGAAACGGCTTCTACGCGCGAAACGGCATCGACACGATTGTCGCAAAATGTATCCACGAATGCGTGCATGGCATGACGATTTTATCGTGCCGTCGATCACCACGATTACATTTCCGTAATTTCATTCGCCGTTCACTTGCGGTTCACGGGGGCCACGCCTTTATGGGCTCAAGGGGCAGGCAACGCTTTTGGAGACGACACAATGTGGAAAACACTTTTGGCCGGTACGGCGGCGGCGGCCATCGCCGGTTCGACACTGGCCGTCGCACAAAACCGCAGCGATTCCGGTCGTGACACGCAGGCGCAAACCCAATCCGATCACAGCGGACAAAACGATCAGAGCCAAAAAGGCGATGACACCACGACGCGCAACAGCGATCAGGATCGTCACGATGCAACGAACACGCCGCGCGATGATCGCCGCATGTCGCGCGAAGATCGCGTGGCTTATATGGAAGCACGGATCGCCGCGCGCCTCGCGGCGCTGAAGGCCGGGCTTCAACTCAAGCCGGACCAGGAAAAACTCTGGCCGCCTTACGAGAAGGCTGTGCAGGACATGACGAAGATCCGCCGCGACCGGATGATGGCGCGGCGCGAAGCGCGTAATGACAAGGACGCCAGCAGCGATAAGAGTGCTAACAGCGATACGAGCGCCGGTAGCGGCGACAAGACGGATCATCAGCAAAACGCGGCCAGTCGCATGCGGCAGCGCGCCGAGGCCATGGTGCAGACGGGGCAGGCGCTCAAGGCGCTGGCCGACGCGCAGGAGCCTCTGTTCGCGAGCTTCGATGAAGGGCAGAAGCGTCGCTTCGGCCGGCTCGCGCACGGCGGCATGGGCAACGGGATGATGGGCATGATGGGCCACGGCATGATGGACCATGAGCGCCATGGCCGCGATCATCGTGGTCATCATCGCCACCAGGCGAATGGTGAGAACGGATGGCGCGCGCTCGGCGGACGCGACCGCTGGCGCAACGACAATGACGACCACCGCATGGGGTCGCAACGCGGCGAATATCGGCGGGATCGCGCCGATCGTGACGGCAATGATCGCAACTGGGAGCATCGCGATAATGAGCATCGCGGATGGGATCGCAACGATCAGCGGTCGGAGCGGCGCGAGGGCCGGGATTGGCGTCGTGACGAGAACGACCGCTCAGGCTGGCGGCATGAGCGCGATGGCGCGCGCGGCTATTCCGGCCGCGACGCGCGGCGCGATGATCAGGACTCGCGCGGTCGTCGCGGCTGGCGTCACAACGACGATCGCGACACCGACAGTGATCGCGGCGGACGGGGGTCAGCCGACCCCATGACCGATCACCAGTCGACCGGCAGCGGTGCCAACGAGGAACACCTCTAGGCCACGATGGCCACCCGCGGCGCGGTTGGCCTCGTGCCACAAATGCGAAAAGGCCGCTCGCGGGCGGCCTTTTTTTGCGCCGGGGTGGAAAGACGGCGCTGTCCGTGACGCGCGGCTGGACACCCGTCGCGGCCTTTGGTAGACGATCCCAGCTTCGGTGCCGCAAGGCGCCGCGGCGGGCGCATAGCTCAGTTGGTAGAGCAGCTGACTCTTAATCAGCGGGTCCAAGGTTCGAGCCCTTGTGCGCCCACCACTTTTACCCAATAATTACAAGGGTTTATGGTGGTCAGAGCTTCTCATGATGAAGCCGCCAAAAAGTAATAAACAG
>Ga0310811_10004688_pt1 | contig 17209 bp, 14 predicted proteins | sample YCmetagenome_FD_207642 | JGI IMG/M metagenome (GOLD analysis project Ga0310811, IMG submission 207642) | Soil microbial communities from experimental microcosm in Duke University, North Carolina, United States - YC | ecosystem: Engineered > Artificial ecosystem > Soil microcosm > Unclassified ...
CGATCGGCCAGTGCATTCGAGTCACCGCGGATACAGTGCCATGCACGTACGTGGTCGGCGTCGCCGAGGACATCAAGCAGCAGAGCCTCGCCGCGGATACAGGTTCGTACTACTACTACCTGTCGTCGCCGCAGTTCAATCCGCAGAATGGGGGCCTGTTCGTCCGGGTCCGCGGCAACTCCGATCAGTACATCGACGCGGTTCGGCGGCGGCTGCAGCACGAAATGCCGGGCGCGTCGTACGTGACGACGACGCCGTTGAGCGAGATCATCGGCGGCCAAACACGATCGTGGCATCTCGGCGCGACGATGTTCGTGGCGTTCGGGGTGCTCGCGCTGGCGCTCGCGGCGATCGGGCTGTACAGCGTGATCGCGTACAGCGTCGCGCAGCGAACGCACGAACTCGGCGTACGCGTCGCGGTCGGCGCGCAATCGGGCGACCTCGTTCGGCTCGTCGTCTTCGAGGGGCTACGCCTGGCGACGATCGGTGTCGCACTCGGGATTGGCGCGGCGTGGGTCGCGGCGCGCTGGCTCAAGCCGCTGCTGTTCGAGGAATCGCCACGGGATCCGCTGGTGTTCGTTGCGGTGACACTGCTGCTCGTGGGAACGGCAATGGCGGCGAGCTGGGTCCCGGCGCGCCGGGCGTCTCGCGTCGATCCGATGGTGGCGCTGCGGACGGAGTAGGCGGCCGGCGGTAAAAAGATTAAAAAGGGTCAGAGTCGAATTAGCCACGCTAGCTAATTGGGGTCAGACTCCATTTAGCATTCGCTAGATGGAGTCTGACCCCAATTGCGGTTCTCTAAATCGACTCTGACCCTTTTTGCCGTTTTGGTACGGGCAGCAAGACTCTGCGCCGCATCAGTGCGCCCGCCGCATCTCGAGAATCTGGTCGGCGTGCCGCGCCGCGTGGGCGCCGACGAATGTGATCCAGTCGTACCCGTTGAACGTGCCGAGCGCGGGATGCGGCGCCGAAACGCTGCCGAGCGCCAGGCCGTCGCCGGTGGCGACGACGTCGGCCAGCGCGCGGCGCGTCGCCAACAACTCGTCCCATACTCGCTCGCGATCGGTCTGCAATGGCTCGCTGGCCTGTGAAGTCCTGAATCGGCGGCTGCGATCGAGGACTCGGGACACGACGGGACTGGGTAGCAGCGGCGCCGTCTCGGTCTCCGGCGGCAACGCGCGAGCCTGCTCGATCAGCCGGCCGAGAAGCTGCACGATGCGCTGATCGACGATCGCGAGATGGTGCACGATCTCGGCGGGCGACCAGCGCGTCGGGTCCGGGCGGACGTTCCGGTCGTCCGGCGGGACCGATTCATAGACCTCGCGCAACGCGCTGGTTTCACGGCCGACGTACGTCAACAATTCGCTGAGACGGGGATGCATCAGCCTTCTCAGAACTCCGATTGTGCATGGAACTGTGCGGCGCCTTCGCTGCTCAGAAGGACCCAGAGCCCGTATACGCCGATGATGGTGCCCATCCATGGGCGGAACAGCGAAAAGATCGAGAGGATGATGGTGAGCGTGCGAGCCCATGACCGACGCTGCAGCAGACCCCAGCCCGCGGCGAGACCGGTGATTCCCGACAAAAACGCGAGGAGCGCAACGAGAGTCCCGCCCAGCAGCGAGCCGAACATGCCCATCAGGCTTCCCGAGAACATTCCTCCGAGGAGTGAGCTTGCGAAGATCCCCAGCGCACCGAGTAGGCCGAACGCGCCGAAAATGATGTGCAGCCAGCCGAGAATCTTGATGTGCGTCGACATACGGCCTCCGTGCGGGTTAGGGAACGATGCGTTGCGGCGCCGTCGTCGTGATCACGTGCGGCGTGCCGGACAGCGTTTGGTTGATTTTAACTATTCTATTCTGAATGATCGAATCGAGTCGCGCTTGCGCCTGATCGGCTTCGGTCTTGAGCTCTCCGCTCCGAAGCAGCTCGCCGGCCGTGGGTGGCATCATCGGCCGGCTCACCATGCCCGACACCGACTGGACTTCCTCGCGGAGACGCGGATACTGGCGGTAGCCGAGTCCGGCCAGCGGACGCGCGAGCACGGAGTCGCGGAAGTGTCGCAAGTCGCCGAGCGCCGCGCCGACGTCGGCGAGCACTGACTGCGACTGTTGCACCACGCCGGCGCCGCCGCGACCCGCGCGACGGAGCTGGTCCTGGAGCGACGTGAGCTGCTGGATCAGATCATCAGTGTTCGTCACGACACGGTTGACTCGCACCGCGAGGTCGTTGAGCTCCGTCGCGGCCTGGAACTGCGCCGTGAGCTGCGCCGGCGTCATGTCTGATCTCGGATCGAGCTCCACCTGCACCGGCTTGGTGAGCTGCTTCCCGTTCACGGACAGCGCGACGGTGTACGTGCCGGGCAGCGCCTCGAGCCCCGCCCCGCCGCCACGACCGCCGAAGCCTTCCTCCTGCTGTGGCGCCTCGTCCTCGGATTCAGCCGCGACACGCCGCGCGCGAATCGCGGCGAGTGACGTATCGGCAGCCTGCGCACCTGCCCCTCCCCCTCCCCCTCCTCCGGCGCCGCCACCGCGCCCACCACGACCGCCGCCCGCCAGACCCGGCGGCGTATCGTAGCGCAAATCCCACACGACGCGATTGATTCCCGCGTCGTCCGACACACGACGCAGTCGGCGCACGACGCGCCCGTCCTTGTCGGAGATGGTGACGTTCACTTCGGCCGCCGGCTGCTCGCGCAGATAGTACGTGACGAGCGCTCCGCGCGGCGGATTCTCGCCTGTCCACTTCTTCTGGCCAAGATTGCCGTCGCGATTCCACATCGACCAGCGAACCGCCGGGCGGATGTCGAACAACGTCGCGTCGGTCGTCTGCGCGGTGCTCAGGTTCTGCAGGGCAGCGACGTCGTCCATGATGTAGAGGCCGCGGCCATGGGTGGCGAGCAGGAGGTCGTTGTCGCGCGGATGCACCTGGATGTCACGCACCGGCACGACTGGCAGATCGCCCTTGAGCGACACCCAGTGCGCGCCCCGATCCCACGACGCCCACACGCCCATCTCGCTCCCCAGGTAAAGCAGGTTGCGATTGCGCGGATCCTCGCGCACAACGTGCACCCACGCCGCCGACGCCGGCAGATCGCCGGTGATGCGCTTCCACGTCTTGCCGTAATCGGTGGTCATGTAGGCGTACGGCGTGTAGTCGTCGTCCTGGTGATGGTCCGCGGCCACGTACGCGGTGCCGGCATCGGAGTGCGATGCATCGACCGTCGGGATCCAGGCGTTCGGCTTGAGGCCGGGCACGTTGACAAACACGTTGCTCCACGTCTTGCCGCCGTCGCGCGTCACCTGGACATTGCCGTCGTCGGTGCCCACCCAGATCACGTTCGAGTCGAGCGGCGACGGCGCGATGCTGATGATCGTGCAATGGAACTCGGCCGCCGTGTTGTCGACGACGATCGGACCACCCGAGCTCTCCTGCTTCTTGGGATCGTTGGTCGAGAGATCAGGCGAGATCGGGGTCCACGAATGCCCGTAGTCCGTCGACTTGAACAGCACGTTGCCGCCGAAGTAGACGACCTGCGGGTTCATCGGAGACAGCGCGATGGGCGAGTTCCAGTTGAACCGGTACTTGTGCGAGATCATCGCGTCGCCCACTGAGCCGACGCGATTGGGATACGGGTAGATCTGCTTCTGAGTCCCCGTCCGCGTGTCGGTGATGTTGATCATCCCGCCTTGTGCGTCGGAATAGACCAGCCAGGGCTTGTCCATTACGGGTACGGTGAAGAAGCCGTCGCCGCCGGAAACCGTGAACCAATCAGTCTTACGGTTCCCCTGCCCGGAAAGTGTCTGGCTCGGTCCGCACCAGTTTCCGTTGTCCTGCAGGCCGCCGCACGTCATGTACGGCTTCTGCATGTCGAAGTTGATGTGATAGAACTGGGTGAACGGGAAGCTGTTCACCACCTCGAAGTTCCGGCCGCCGTCGTAGCTCACCTGCCAGCCGCCGTCCGAGCCACTCAGGATGTACTTGGGGTTCGTGGGGTCGATCCACAGCGCCTGGTGGTCGCCGTGGACGTCGCGGGCGATCGTGCGGAAGCTCGCGCCGCCGTCCTCGGACAAGTACAACGACCCTGACAACGTGAAAACGCGATTCGGATTCTGCGGATCGACGCGAATGTCGGCGTAGTAGAACGGCCGGAAGTTGATGTTGGGGTCGCGGTTCACGACGCGCCAATGGTCGCCGCCGTCGTCGGATCGCCACAGCTCGCCTTCATTCTTCGTCTCGCTGATGACGTACACGACGTCCGGATCGCTGGCAGCCACCGCGATGCCGATGCGATCCATGTCGCCCTTCGGCAACCCACGCTCGCGATCCTTGCCCGAGAGCCGCTCCCAGTTGGCGCCGCCGTCGGTCGAGCGATACACGGCCGTGTTGCCGCCGCCCGACTCGAGGTGCCAGGCCCACCGTCGATACGTGTACATCCCCACGTAGAGGATGTTCGAGTTGCCGGGATCGGCGGCGATATCGGAGCATGCCGTCTGCGGATCGACGAAAAGAATCCGTTTCCAGTTCTTGCCGCCGTCGGTCGTCTTGAAGACGCCGCGCTCCTCGTTCGGGCCCCACTCGCGTCCGAGGCCGCAAGCGTACACCACGTCCGGATTCCTGGCATCGATCACGATCCGCGCGATGCGCTCGCTCTGATCGAGGCCGATGTGCGTCCAGTGCTCGCCGGCATCGAACGACTTGTACATCCCGTTGCCGATCGACGCGTTGTTGCGCGGGTTCTCCTCACCGGTGCCCACGTAAATGATGTTGGGATCGCTCGGCGCAATGGCGATCGCTCCGATGGAGCCGACGGGCTGCTTGTCGAAGATCGGTTTGAAGGTGATGCCGCCGTTGATCGTCTTGATGATCCCGCCGTTGGCGCCGGCGACGTAGTAGACGTCACGGTTGCCGGGCACACCGGCGACGACGGAGACGCGGCCGGCGTTGTTCGCGGGGCCAACGGAGCGCCAGCGCAGGTGCCTGAGGACGGAAGCAGAACTGGTGGTATCGACGGGACGCGGCGTGGGCGTGCCGGCCTGGGCCACGCGCGCGGGTGCGGTTTGGCGTTGTGCGTGAACGCTGGACGCGGCGACGACGAGCGCCCCGGCGAACGCCGGCAGACGGTGCAACATTGTGGCGGTCCTTGAAGGCGGGTCGCCGGAATTTGCGCGTCGGCTGCCGGGTTCGGCCAGTACCGGCTTACGGCTCGATGGTGATCTCCTTGGCCATACCCAATGACGAGTGCGGCTTCCCGGTTTTCGCGTCGGGGATGAAGCAAAGCAGCACGTACGTGCCAGGCGTGAAATTCGCCGTGATGAACATGTGCCGGCCTTTCGCGATGCCCGACGCGCCGCCCAGCATTTGCACGGGCGACGGCCCGGCCTGACCGGAGTTCATCCAGACGACGGCCTGCATGAGCGTCTTGTCCGGCAGCAGCTTGGCGATCACCGCTTCGTGCGACTGCGACGCGCGATTCTCGAAGCGGATGGTGCGACGACCGGCCTTGATCGGGCTCGACACATCGAAGCTGTAGTCGTCGAGCGTCATCGTGACGTCTGGCGTCGGTTCGGCAGGCGCGGTCGCTCCCTTCGCCATGACCTCGAGCGGCTTGACCATTCCCTTCATCACGTGCGGTCGGCCGTCTGGCGATTGTACCCAGCACACGAGCATGTAGATGCCCGGCTCGAGCGTCATCGTGCCTTCGGCGGTCTCGCCGGACCCAACGTTGTTCGGGCCTCCCACGTCCACGGCCCACTCGGGCATCTTGAGCGCCGAGCCCCAGGCATTCATCTCCTTCATGAAGTCGGCTGGCGTCTTGCCCTGATTCAGCCGGACAATCCAGAGGTGGTGGATTTCCTTTCCGTCGTTCGTGAAGCGGAAGGTGATCGTTCCCGCCCGAATCGACGGCGGCGATCGGAAACTGTAATCCACCGCGTGCACCGGCACCACGCGCGGGCCCTGTGCCTGCAAGCCGGCTGCACCTGACGACGCGAGGCTGGCGGCCAACGCCGTAACGAGAATCGCGACACCACGCGTGCTGACTATGCGCGGAAGGGTGAGCATGGACGAGGCCTCCAGAAGCCGGGATGTTTCGACCGAAGCTAGCGGGCGTTGCTGAGTCGTCTGTGAGGCTTTCCCCGATCCTCGTCAGGAAATCGGATAATCGTATGTGAATTGACGAAGCTACATCCAGTAGCCCCAGCGCCCCGAGGCGATCACATAGGCCGAGAGCGCGAGATTCGTGACGCCGTGCGTCAACATCAGGTCGCCAAGCGACCGCGTGCGCCGCATCCACCAGTTGTAGATGATGCCGCAGGCGAGACCGACCTCCCAGTACGGCCCATGCTCGGCGGCGAAGAGAACTGCGGTCGCCCAGAAAGCGAGCCGCGTGTACTGGCCAAGGGGAATGCGCTCGAAGCGCGCACTCTGGAGCCAGCGCGGAAGCCAGCCGCGCCAAAAGAGCTCCTCGATCACGGGCACGAGGAGCGCGGCCCGCGACGCGCGTAAAGCCAGCATGAGCGGTGTGAGCTCACCGGCAGGAATGGACGTCGTCACGCGACCGGTCACGGCGTTCTGAAAGAGCCAGTGTGCTCGCCAGCCAGGAATCAATGCGTCGGGCGCGATCCACATTGCGCACACCGCAATACCGAGGGCAACGCTGCCGATCCAGTGCGGCGCGGTGGTCGGAAGCAGGCGGCGCGAGAAGACGATGATCGCGGCGGCGAGCACCGCGTCGCGGACCAATTCGCGCCATGGGTTGGCGATCGGGATGTACTTGTCCGCGAGCAGCCACAGCGCGAAGACGGCGAACGGCCCGACCCACTCGAGTGTGCGCGCGGTGCGCGCGGCCCGCGCTCCCGCGTCATCGATGGGCGCCGCGCGCGACGGTGGGATTGGGGTGGTCGATTCAGTCATCGCCGCTCAGTATACCCCGTGTGAAGCGCGAGCGCAGCGCGGAGTCGAGTCCGCGCCGCGCACTCGACTCCGCGCTGCGCCGCCGCTATTCTCACGCCGCTCTCTCTCCACCGCCGCCACATTCGGAATGGTCGACTCACGACGCACGGCGCCCGAACGACGCTTGCGCCCGGCGCTCATTGCGCTGTTCGCCGTCGTGGCATGCGGCCGATCGACGCACGCGCCTCGCGATCCGCTCGATCCGCTCGATGCGCGCGAGATGCGCGCGGCGCGTCAGGCGCTGCTGCGGAACGGGCTCCTGAGCGGATCGACGCGCGTGATGCTGCTCGATGTTCGCGAGCCGCCAAAGGCGGACGTGGTCGCCGCACGCGCCGCATCGCGGGACGCCTTCGCCGTGTTGTACGATCCGTCTCGCAATCTGACGCGCGAAGTGATCGTCGATCTCGCGCGCGATTCGATCCGGAGCGCGCGCGAGGTGCCCGGCGTCGAGCCCGCGCTCGACGGAGTCGATGCCGGCATCGCGGACGCGATCGTACGCGGCGATTCCACGTGGCGCGCGGCACTCGCGCGCCGGGGCATCTCGCCGAGCGAAGTGGCGGTGTTGGCGTGGAGCGCAGGCCAGTTCGGCGAGGAGACACCGTCGCGAGGGCGGCTCGTGCGCGGCCTCACGTACATGCGACCGTCGACCAAGAACGAGATGGCTCGACCGGTCGAAGGTCTGGTTGCCCTGGTGGACCTGAGCGGGCGGCGCGTGCTCCGCGTCGACGACAGCGCCGCCGCTCCCGTCCCGACGCGCGCGAGTGAGACCGACGCGTGGCGAAGGCTGGCCCCGCCAACGACGCCGGAATCACGATCGCTGCCCTGGTCATCGGCACTCTGGCAAGGCGCCGGGCCGGACGTCTCCGGCTACCGAGTCGCCTGGCGGCGGTGGCGTTTTCACGTGGCGTCGCGACCGCGCGAGGGCATCGTCCTGCACGCGGTGGGCTTCGACGACGGAACGCGCGTGCGGAGCGTTCTCTATCGCGCGTCGCTCTCCGAGATGGTCGTGCCCTACGGCGATCCAGGCGCCGGTTGGTACTTTCGCAACACGTTCGACGCCGGAGAGCTCGGACTGGGAATGGGCGCGGCATCGCTTCGTCCGGGCGTCGACTGCCCGGGCAATTCGACCTTCATCGACGCCGTCGTCGCGGCGCCCGACGGGAATCCACGGCGCATTCCGCGCGCGATCGCGATCTACGAGCGCGACGGTGGACTGGCGTGGAAGCATGCGGATGCAAGCCGGCGCGCTCGTGAGCTCGTCGTGTTCGGCGTGAGTCACATGGGCAACTACGACTACGGTTTCGAGTGGGTGTTCCACGAAGATGGAACGATCGCGCATCGCGTGCTCCTCACCGGAGTGATGGCGGCGAAGGCGGTCGGTGCCGGCCACGCCGACTCGAGCGCGCACGCCGTGGCGCCCGACGTCGCCGCCGTCGATCATCAGCATTTTTTCAACTATCGGCTCGACTTCGACGTCGACGGCGCCGCGCCCAACCAGGTCGACGAAATCGAGACGCAGGCCCTGTCCACCGGGCCGGGTAACCCGCACGGCGGGGGATTCGCGATGCGGCGACACGTCCTCGCGCGCGAAGCGGAAGCCAGGCGCTCGCTCGACGCCCGCGCCAGCCGCCGGTGGATCGTCGTGAATGCGGCCGCGCACAATGCGCTCGGCGAGTCCACAGGCTACGCCCTGGTTCCGGGGACCAACGCCCAGCCGTTCGCCGCGGCGAACAGTCCGCTCCGCCGCCGCGCCGGCTTTCTCGACGCGCAGCTTTGGGTAACGGCCTACGCGGACTCGGAACGCTTCGCGGCAGGGGATTACCCCAACCAGGCGGCGGGCGGCGACGGACTCGTCAAATGGACCGAGGCAAATCGCTCGCTGACCGGTGGTGACGTCGTGCTCTGGTATACCCTCGGCGTGACGCACAATCCGCGGCCGGAGGATTGGCCCGTGATGCCTGTGCACGAGGCCGGCTTTTCGCTCGTCCCGGTCGGGTTCTTCGATCGGAATCCGCTCATCGGCTCACCTTGACTCGCGTGGACGGCGGGTGCATTGTCGCCAGTGGTGTACGAGGTGTATTCGTCGATTCCTTCTGGAGGGGGTGTCGTATGAAGCACGCTGCACGAGCATTGGCCTTACTGGTCATCGCCGCCGTCCCGGCGTACGCGGGGGCTCCCGTGGCGACGGTACCGGAGCCAGCGACCATCGGCCTCGTGGCCACGGGGGTGGGTGTGTTGGGCGGCTTGGCATGGTGGCGCTCGCGCAAGCATTAGCCAGCGGCACGCGTTCCCCGTCGCGCGATTTAGCGAACTGTAAAAGGCCGGCGATTCTTCGCCGGCCTCATTATTTGCGCTGCACCGTGGATCAAAGGCCGGGCAGTCGGGGCGAGTCGACCCCGGCCTCGAGATCGAGCAGCTTCTTCTTCCGCCACAGGCCGCCACCGTAGCCGGTCAGTGAACCGTCCGAACCAATCACGCGGTGACACGGAATGACGATCGCAATGCGATTGTCGCCGTTCGCGCGGGCCACGGCGCGCACCGCCGACGCATTCCCGACAGCGATCGCCAATCGTCCGTAGCTCGTCGTGGTGCCGTACGGACACCGCCGGAGCTCCTCCCAGACTCGCATCTGGAAGTCGGTCCCCGGCGTCCGCAGCGGGACGTCGAACGAGCGGCGGCGGCCCGCGAAATACTCGGCGAGCTCGGTGCGCAGCTGGTCGAGGATCGGCGAGTCGCCGGGCTCGAATTGCGCCCCCGTGGCCCGAGCCGCATGCTCGAGCTGGCGGTCGAGCGTGCGGCGGCGCGCGAACTCGAACAGCAGTAGATGCGTCTCGGTGGCCGCCGCGATCATCTCGCCGATCGGCGTGTCGATCTCGGCGACGTGCGCCACGACCGACGAACTATGTCGCGTCGCGGGGATTGAAACGGGAAGAGTCATTTGGCCTTTAGAAATTCCTGAATCTGCCGCACGGCGTAGTCCACCTTGATGTCGAACGCCATCTTTCCGAGCTCGGCGGTCGATCGTCGGGCGTCACCGGTAATGCCGTTGTTCACGCGCGGCGCGTTCGGATCGATCTGCTGGCCCGGCACCCGCGGCGGATCGCCGAGCGCGGTCTTGATCAAGTCGCGCCGCACCCACGCGTCGCCGCCCAGATAGAGCATCTCCGACGTATCCGGAATCCCGGCGTGCGAGCTGGTGGGATACCCGTGGTCCACGAGCCACTTGTCGAAATCGCCCTGCGCCTTGGCGTACACCTCGTCGCAGAAGTAGACGTGGACGCCCTGGGGCGCATACTTGTCGTCGAGCTTCTTGGCGACCTCGCGATAGACATTGGGCTGCCCGCCGCCGTGATCTCCCATCAGGATCACGTTCTTGAACCCGGTGGTGATCGCTTCGTCCGCGACGCGCTCGAGCACGGCCGCGAGAAGCTCGTTCGTCAGTCCGATGGTACCCGGCAGTTCGGCGCTCGCGCGGTTGGGCGTGTACGGGAGCACCGGCATCGCGATCGCGTTGCCGAGTCGCAGGGCGATCGCCTTGACCGTGGCTTTGGCCATCAACGTATGGCCGCCGTTCACGTTCTGTGGCCCACGCTGCTCCGTGCCGCCAGTGTAGAAGAGCGCCGTCGTCTTGCCGGCGGCGAGCGCCTGCTTGACCTCCGGCCACGTCATCATCTCGAACTCGACGAGCGGCTCCGCGGCAGCTGCCGCGCCAGCCTCGGACGACGCGGGTGCCTGCGCAAAGGACGTGGATCCGAGCAGCACGAGCATGCTGGCGCCGAGCAATGAGCGATTCATGACGAGGTCGGCTCCCTTCCCCGATCGGGATGAAGTTGTTCTCTTAACGAGGCCTTCGAAAAACTGAACCGCACCGAGAGGCCGACGGAAGATGCGACGCGATCGGCCCGCTGGGTAAGCACTCAATCACACCGAGGTGTCCATGCCGGCGCTTTCGAGGATGGTCGGGTTCGTCACGACCAGCAGTCCGGATCGGGCGCGCGCGTTCTACGGTAACACCCTCGGGTTCGCTCTGACGCACGAGGACGATTTCGCGCTCGTGTTCGACGCCAACGGCACGATGCTCCGCGTCGTCAAGGCCCGGTCGTTCACACCCGCCATTGGGACAGTACTCGGCTGGCAGGTCGACGACATTTACGTGGCCATTCGCGAGCTCATCAAACGCGGAGTGCGCTTCGAGCAGTACAACCTGCCCTTCATGCCGCAAGATGAGTTGGGGGTCTGGAAGGCGAGCGAGACGGACCGCGTCGCGTGGTTCAAGGATCCCGACGGCAATGTGCTGTCACTCTCTGAGCACAAAAGGACCGACTGACCGCTCGCAGTCCGCGACATCCGCGCCGATCCGCGATTCGACCACCCGAACCCGATCAGGCGACCTGTTCGAGTCGTGGCTCTCAGCCGACTTCGGCGAGATCGACGAGCGGCCCTACGTCGAGCGAAGCAATTTCCCGGCGCCCCGCGCCCCACTGTGTCGCGGCTTCGCGATCGCCATCGGTTGCCTGGCTCGCCTCGCTGCGGATGATCATCGACCAGTGCTCGCCCCGCACCTCACGCTCGCAGACGAGGCCGCGCGCGACGACGACGTCGCGCCGGAAATCGCGCCACAACCCTCCGATCGACTGCGGGCTCAATCCAAAGGTGAGGGCGAGCTCGATCCGGAAGCCGAAGATGGGACACGGCGCGCTCATACGACACCGAGCCGCTGCAAGGGAGGCGACGGCAACTCGACTTCGATCGGATCGCCCAGCTCCACGTTGCCGCCGGAGAGCACGATGCTCATCACACCGGACTTCCGAACGACCGAGCCGTCGGGCCGCCGATCGAGGACGGCGCGCAGCAAGCCGGGCTGGAAGCCGTCGAGCTGGGCGCAGGGGTTACGCAATCCGGTGAGCTCGACGACCGCGTCCGGACCGATTCGCAGCCGCGTTCCCGTGGGAAGATCGAGCAGCGCGATGCCGCGCGTCGTGACGTTCTCGCCCATGTCTCCTGCCCGCACGGTGAAGCCAGCCGCCGCGAGCTCGTCGTGCAACTCGGCATGGATGAGGTGAACCTGGCGCAGATTGGGCTGGGTCGGGTCGCGAGCGACACGCGAACGATGCTTGACGGTCGTCCCGAGATGCGCGTCATCGGCGACACCCAGACCGGCCACGAGCGTGATGCGCGGCTGATTCTGCTTGCTGAAGGTGTGCCCCACGCTCCGGCTCACGGCGACGACCACACCGCTGGTCGTCGCCGCATCAGCGGGTTCACTGGAGGCGCGCATGGGAGTAAGATAGTCCGTGACCAACGGGCGACCTCAAGGTGTGGTGACAGTGAAGGGTGTGATGCGTCAGCCGGGCGGCAGTCGCGACGGGGGCCAAGACACCCGGGAGCGGCAGGCCTGGACCGAGGAATTTATGCGGCTCGTGACGGCAGATCGCGAGCAGCCGCTCGACGCCGCGGGGCTCGAGCGTCTTGGTGCGGCCGCGTATCTCATCGGCCGCGACGATGCCAGCACCGAGGCGCTGACGCGGGCACACCACGCATACGGCGAGGCCGGGGACGCGGAAGCCGCCGCCCGCTGCGCCTTCTGGGTGGGATTCAGGCTGGTCGTGAACGGCGAGCAGGCGCGCGGCAGCGGCTGGCTGGCGCGCGCCCAGCGGATGCTCGAGGACGCACAGCTCGCCGATTCCGTCGTTCACGGCTATCTGCTCGTGCCGCCCGCGATCGGTAGGCTCATGAACGGCGACCCGGCACCCGCGTTGGAGGCGTTCGAGCGCGCGGTGGCCATCGCCAAACGCGCTGGTGATCGCGACCTGCTGGCGATGGCGCGCCACGGTCAAGGCCGTGGGCTCATCAAAGTGGGCCGTGTCGCGGAGGGCCTCGCGTTGCTGGACGAGGTCATGATCGCCGTAACCGGCGGCGATGTGTCGCCGGTCATCGTCGGAGACCTGTACTGCAGCGTGATCGACGCGTGCAAGGAGATGTTCGACATTCGGCGCGCGCGCGAGTGGACGGAAGCGCTGAGCGAGTGGTGCGCGACGCAACCCGATCTCGTGCCGGGACGCGGCGAGTGCGCGATCCATCACGTCGAGATCGCGCAGCTTCGCGGCGACTGGCCTGATGCCCTCGCCGAGATCACGCGGGCCTGCGAATGGTTCGGCGAGCGGTCCGGCGAACCGGCCGCCGGTGGCGGCTTTTATCGGCTCGCCGAATTGCGCCGGTTGCGCGGCGAATTTGCCGAGGCCGAGGCGTGCTACCAGCGGGCGCACGAATTGGGACGTGATCCGCAGCCGGGCATGGCGTTATTGCGCCTCGCGCAGGGCCGCGGCGAGACAGCGGCGGCGGCGATTCGCGGTGCGATGGAACAGGCTCGCCGCGAGCCGCGCCGCAGCCAGGTCCTCGCCGCCGGCGCCGAGATCATGCTCGCGGTTGGCGACGTGGCGGCCGCACGGGCCGCCGCTGACGAGCTTTCGCGCAGCGCGGGCGCCGTCGGGGCGCCACTCCTGTGCGCCACGTCCGCACATGCAACGGGCGCTGTGCTGCTCGCCGAAGGGCAGCCGGCGGCCGCGCTTTCGGCACTCCGCGATGCGTGCGCGGTGTGGCGTGAGCTCGAGGCACCATACGAAGCCGCGCGCGTCCGCGTCTCCATGGCAGCGGCGCTCCATGAGTTGAACGATACGGATACCGCGAGCATGGAGCTGATTGCCGCGCGCGAGGCCTTCAGACGCCTTGGAGCAGCGCCCGACCTCAGGCGGGTGGAATCGCTGATGTCCGCACGGTCGAGCAGGACCGCCAGCGACCTCACGGATCGCGAAGTTCAGGTGCTCCGGCTGATCGCGACGGGAATGACGAATCGCGCGATTGCCGCGTCGCTCGGGATCAGCGAAAAAACCGTCGCCCGACACGTCAGCAATCTCTTTCTCAAGCTCGGCCTGTCGACGCGCGCGGCGGCGACGGCATACGCGTTCAAGCACAACCTCATCGCGCCGTCTACATAGAACTACCCACTCGCGCGGCCGGCGAAAGATGGACAATTCGGCCGAAGCGGACAGCTCGCGCGCCCCGTATGATGCTCTCCACGAGCTGTAGTGTGCACGGGTCTACTGAGAGGGTGGAGAGCAATGGCAGAACGCGAGCGCATCGATACCGTGGTCATAGGCGCCGGACAATCCGGCCTTTCCGTTGGCTACCATCTCGCCCGCCGTGGACTTTCGTTCGCCATTCTGGAGGCGAACGAACGCATCGGCGACAGCTGGCGCAGGCGGTGGGACTCGCTTCGCCTGTTCACGCCGGCGCGCTACGACGGCTTGGCGGGGATGCCGTTCCCGGCGCCGGCGCGCGCGTTTCCGACCAAGGACGACATGGCCGAATACCTCGAAACCTACGCGAGAAAATTCGACCTTCCGGTTCGCACCGGCGTCCACGTCGACCGGCTGTCGAGAGAGGGCGATCGGTTTGTGATCGTGACGGGCGATCGCACGATCGAAGCGCGGCAGGTGGTGGTGGCGATGGCCAACTTTCAAAAGCCTCGCATCCCGGAATTCGCATCGGAGCTCCGCCCCACGATCGCTCAGCTGCATTCCGCTGAATACCGGAATCCGGGTCAGTTCCAGGCTGGCGGCGTGCTCGTGGTCGGCGCGGCCACGTCCGGCGCGGACATCGCACTCGAGGCCGTCCGTGCGGGGCATCGAACGCTCCTCTCGGGCACGCACCCCGGCTACGTGCCGTTCCGCATCGAGTCGTCAGTGGCGCACTACGTGCTCGAGCCGCTCGTGCTGCGCTTCGTGCTTCACCGCGTGCTCAGTCTCGCGACGCCGATGGGACGCAAGATGCGCGTCAAAACGCACTCGAAAGGCGGTCCGCTGGTCCGAGTGAAGCCGCGCGACCTCGTCGACGCCGGCGTGATGCGCGTGGGGCGAACGGTCGGCGTCGTGGACGGTTTGCCGGCGCTCGAGGATGGGCAAGCCCTCGAGATCGGGAACGTCGTGTGGTGCACGGGATATCATCCCGGCTTCTCGTGGATCGACATTCCGATCTTCGGCTCCGACGGCGAGCCTGTCCATGATCGCGGCGTCGTCGCGACGGTCCCCGGGATGTATTTCGTCGGACTGCATTTCCTCTATGCGCCGTCGTCGACTATGATTCACGGCGCCGAACGAGACGCGCGTCACGTCGTCAATGCGATCGCCGCGCGGTCGCGAAGGGCGGCGGCATGAGCGAGGTATTCGTTGCGGGTGGAGAGGCGCCAGGGGCGGATCGACCAGATCCGCCCCTTCGCTGTTGATCGACGTCGCTCAGCGTCCGGCTCTCTGCGTCAGCTTGATCGAGCCCTGCGATTCCCGTGCGCGAAGGACCGTCATCACGTCCGTCAGCGGCAGCGGCGTGAATTCGCCGGAGAGGAAATCGCGGATTTGAAGTGCGCTCATTCCCTTGCCCAGAAGGATCGCGAACTCGGCGTTGTATTCCTCCGGGAGGCTCGGACCGGTCGCCCCACGGCCACGGCCTGCGCCGCCGCCACCACCTCCACCGCCCGCACCGCGACCACCGGCACGGCCGCCGCCGCCCGCGGCACCGGCGCCGGCGAGCGGCTCGACCACGAGATTCGCCGCCACGCGTTCGTCGGGCGATTGCACCGGCTCCGCCGCGGCGACGTTTCGTTGCGCGGCTTGCAGTTGGTAGGCGGTCTTCACCTCGTTGAGCAGCGATGCGGCGCGTTGGTCGATGAGCGGAACGAACGCCGCGGTCTTCTTCTGTCCGTCGGCCAGGTTCGTCCACAGCACGCTCGCCGAACGGATCACGCCCTTCTCGACATCGGCCTGATGCTGGATCGCGATACGCGCTTCCTTGTACGCGTCGGCGAGTGCCGGGCCGCTCGCGGCGTCGGCCATGTAACCCAGTCCTTTCGTGTGCGACTCGCCCATGCGTGCCAGACCGCGGCCAAGGTTCTCGTTGAGCACACGCGCGGCCATCTCGTCGGTGCCGGTCGAGATCACGGCCAGCGCGCCAAGACCGACGGCGGCGGCGCGCTTGTACTGCGTCGGATCCTGCTTGTCGGGCGTGTCCTCGGACGAGTGATACCACATGTCGGGCCACGTGATGAACATGACCGCGGGAATACCATGCTGCATGTACGTGACGTGATCGCTCGAACCGTAGTGCTTGTCGATCTTGATGTAGAAGGCGTCCTTGCTGCCTCGCGGCGACTCGACCGGCTCCGACGGCGCATAGCCTGAACGACGAAACCGGACGCGCTCCCGCGAGATGTCGGCGACGTACTCCATCATGCTCTGCGCGACGTCATTGAGATACGACGGGAAGGTGTCGGGCGTGCGCTGCAGCACCCAGTAGCTCCGGCTGTCTCCGACGCGCAGCGCCTCCATGTCGAAGTTCAGGGTGCCGATGATGTTCTTGGCTTTGTCGGGGTGCGCGTTGAGGTACGCGTTCGTCCCCGAGATCTCCGGCACCCACTGGAAATTGATGGTGCGCTTGGGGCGCGGCAGCTTGCCCTCGGCAATCAGCTTGATGTACGCACGGCCGATCTCGAGCGTCAGCGCGCACCCGGAGTTGTCGTCGTTCGCGCCCTGCTTGATCACGCCTTCATATAGATGGCCGCTGATCGCTACCTCCTGCGACGTGCTGCCGTCGCCGGGGATTTCCGCATGCACGTACTCCGCTTTGGCCGGAACCTCGACGCTCTTCACGATCGAGCGGATCGTGATCTTGTCGCCGCGCGCGAGCTGGGCGGCAAGGTTGTGCTGCACTTCCGGCGTCACCGACCAGGCGACTGTTCCCGGCTGTGCGTTCACGGTCGACGAGACGATCTGATTGGGGTAGTCGACGGCGCGCTGAAAGCCGATGGCGCTCACGCCCAAAACACCGCGCGCGCCGTGCTGGATTGCCTGCGCATACACGGCGTTGGTGGACCCGGACGAGAGGACGAACTTGCCGTTCACGTCCTTTCCATCGAAGTCGGGCGCACGTCCGGGCCCGACGTCCACGAGCTCGCCCGAGAAATCGCCGTTGGCGTTGAGCGACGCCAGCGACAGCGCGATGTCGTGAATGTCGAACAGCTTGACGCTCTTGGGCGAGGTCATCCAGAGCTCGCCCTGCACCGGCTGCCACGCCGTGCCGCCCTGTTGAAAGACTTCTATTGAGACGTTACTGAACCCGTACTCCTTGGCGAACGCCGCCATGACCTTGCTCTCGCGGTACGGTCCGGAGTACTCCTCGGGCAGTCGGACGCGCTGATACGGCACGA
>Ga0310811_10004689_pt1 | contig 17208 bp, 16 predicted proteins | sample YCmetagenome_FD_207642 | JGI IMG/M metagenome (GOLD analysis project Ga0310811, IMG submission 207642) | Soil microbial communities from experimental microcosm in Duke University, North Carolina, United States - YC | ecosystem: Engineered > Artificial ecosystem > Soil microcosm > Unclassified ...
CGGCGCCGGCGGCGCGTTCCGCCGCGTGCGGATGCCGCGTGAGCGTCGAGACCAGTTCGAACAAGACGCCCGTCGCACCGGCGGTGTTCATGTCGTCGTCGAGCGCCTCGAAGAAGCGCGTCGCGTACGCCGCGGCGGGCTCCGCGCGCTCGGCGGCCGGCGGCGGCGCGATCTCGGCGGTGAGGACCGCGTAGCCGCGGCGCAGCCGTTCCAGGCCGCTCTTCGCGCCGGCGATCGAGTCTTCGGTGAAGTTCATCGGCTTGCGATAGCCGGTCTGCAGGAACAAGAGGCGAATCGCGAGCGGATCGTGGCGGTCGAGCAGCGCGGTGAGCGGTTCGAAGTTGCCGAGCGACTTCGACATCTTGCGCCCCTCGAAGTTGAGCAGGCCGCCGTGCACCCACGTGTACGCCATCGGCGGCGCCGGCATCAGCGCTTCGCTCTGCGCGATCTCGTTCTCGTGGTGCGGGAAGATCAGGTCGTAGCCGCCGCCGTGCATGTCGAACGGGACACCGAGCAGCGCTCGCGACATCGCGCTGCACTCGATGTGCCAGCCGGGCCGTCCCGGGCCCCACGGCGCGTCCCACGAGGGTTCGCCGGGCTTGGCGAACTTCCAGAGCGCGAAGTCGAGCGGGTCGCGCTTGTGCTCGTTCTCGGCGATGCGCGCGCCGATCATCAGCTCGTCGGTGTTCTTGCCGGAGAGCGCGCCGTAGCGCGGAAACGCCGAGACGGAATAGTACACGCCGTCGTCGGTGGCGTAGGCGAAACCGCGCTCGATCAGCTCGCCGATCATCGCGACGATCTCCGCCATGTACGCCGTCGCATACGGCTCCTCGTCGGGCTCCCGCACGCCAAGGCGCCGCATCGACTCCTTGAACGAGCCGTAATGCGCCGCGACGATCGCGTCGAAGGTCGTTCCTTCCCGCTTCGCCGCCGCGATCGAACGGTCGTCGACGTCGGTGACGTTCTGCACGTACGTGACGCGATAGCCGTTGCGCGGGTGCTCCAGATACCGCCGCAGCACGTCGAAGAACAGGAATGAGCGCGCGTGACCGAGGTGCGCCTCGGCCGAAGGCGTGAGCCCGCAGACGTAGATCCGGGCATGGCCCGGTTCGAGCGTCTGGAACGGTTCGACCGTGCGCGTGCGCGTGTTATAGAGACGAAGCGGCATCGTTGTGGTGCTCGAGTTCGGCAAGACGCCGCTCCAACGCTGCGATGCGCTCGGAGAGTTGCGCGATGAGCGGCGCGTTGGGGTCCGGAAGGTCCACCCTCGGCCGCGTGTCGGCCGCGGAGACGGGCTTGCCGTCCTGCAGGACGACGCGCCCGGGGATGCCGACGACCGTCGCGTTGGGGGGGACGTCGCGCACGACGACGGAGTTCGCCCCGACCTTCGCACCGTCGCCGACGGTGATCGCGCCGAGGATCGCCGCCCCCGAGCCGACGACGACCTCGCGTCCGAGGGTCGGATGGCGCTTGGCCCGCTGCAGCGAGGTGCCGCCGAGCGTCACCCCGTGGTAGATCGTGCAGTCGTCGCCCACCTCGGCCGTCTCTCCGATCACGACGCCCATCCCGTGGTCGATGAATACGCCCTTGCCGAGCGTCGCGCCGGGGTGGATCTCGATCCCGGTCCAGAAGCGCACGAGCCCGGAGAGGAAGCGCGGCACGATCGGCAGTCCGGTCCGGTGCAGCGCGTGGATGGCGCGGTGCGCCGTGACCGCGTGGAAGCCGGGATAGGAGAGGAGGACGTCGAGAACCCCGCGGGCGGCCGGATCGCGCTCGACCGGCGCGCGCAGATCGGCGAGGAACGTCTCGAGGGGCTTGGGCGGCACGACCTTCTTACGACCCGCCGCGCTCCCCGCCGGTTGCCTCGTCGTTCGGCTTGCTGGACGGGATCGTTTCGAACGGCACCCCGCCCGGACCGAACTTGATCGGCTCGAGCCCGCGGCCGTGCAGCAGGTGCGAGCTGATCGCGCCGATGCGGATCATGATCCGGTCGTGGCCGAGCAGCGGGAAGAGCAGCGCGAGCGGCGGCCCCTCCTGGGTCCCGGTCAGCGCCATCCGCACTGCCGCGAGCGCGTCGTCCTTCGCGATCCCGAACTCCTTGGCGATCTCGGGGAGATCGGCGTCGAGCGGGAGGCCGCGCAGCTCCGGCTGGTCGTCGACGTACTGCGAGACGGCGTCCAGAAAGAACACCACCTGCCGCGTCCGCAGGCGCTCCAGCTCCAGAGCCGGGACGATCACCGACTCCTCGCGCAGCGCCGCGACCCGCTCCATCGCCGCGCGCAGCGAGTCGACCTCGCTGCCATAGGCGTCGAGGAACGTCTCGATCCAGCGATCGGCGGCTTCAGGGACCGGATCCTCGAGCAGACCGTACCGCTGCATCGCCTCGACGAGGACGGCATGGGAAGCGGCACGGTCCGGCTCCGGGAACGCGCGGTCCAAATCGGGAGAGGCCATGGGCCTCACATCATCCCCCGCGACGAAGCGTTCCTCCGCCGCCAGGTTCATCACGGAAGGCGAAGAGGCGGCTTACTCTTCTTCTTCCTCTTGTTCGGGCTCGGCGTCGTCTTCGCTCGGGCGTCCCGGGGGCATGAAGCCGACGGGAACGCGCAAGAGTTCATCCATCAGGGGGCCGTCTAATACTGCGCTCATGGCGACCAAGCGGTTCTTCACATTCAATAGAAACCATGCGAACCGTCGCCTGATATCGAAAGCTTTACGAAATGATCTCTTCGGGCGTCTACTGCGACCAGATCATCGGTCGTTCGCGCGAACTCACGTTCTTAACGGCATGGGCGACCGACCCGGCGGAGCATGGCCGCTGCATGGTAATTCGGGGCGAGGCCGGGCTCGGCAAGTCGCGCCTCGTCGGGGAATTCGTCGAACGTATGCGCGCGCACGGAACGACGATCGGGTTGGGTACTGCGCGCGAATATGCCGCCGGCCCGTATGCGGCGCTTGCCGAAGCCTTGGAACCGCTCCGCTCCGACCCGTTTCCGGTCCCAGACGACGCACGGCCCGACGCGCGGCCTGCATGGTTCGCCGGTGTCGCGCAGATCTTGGGCGACATCGCCGCGGCATCGCAGCAAGGCGTGATCATCATCCTCGAGGACGTGCACTGGGCCGACGTCGCGACGATCGAACTCCTTCTTTATAGTTCATCGCGCCTCGCGTCCGCTCCGATCCGCTTCGTCGCTACGTATCGCGACGAAGAAGTCGAGCTCGATCCGGTACGGGCCAGGGCGGTGGCAGCGCTCGAGCACGATGCCAACGTCATCAGGCTCCAACCGCTTCCTCCCGGTCAGATCGAGCACATGATTGGCGCGATCCTGCGCAAGCTCGGCCGCGAAATTCCGGCGGAGATCATCGCCGACATCAGGGAACTCGCCGACGGGCGTCCCCTCTACGCAGAAGAGCTGCTGCGAGGCGTCTTGGAGCGCGCCGAGCACAACGGCGTCGCGCAGATCTCCGTGCCGACCAGCGTCCGCGCAACCGTGCGCGAGCGGTTCCTTTCGCTCGACGAAAGCGACCGCGAGGTTCTGCTGCACGCCGCCGTCCTTGGTCAGCGCTTCTCCGCCGAGCACGTCGCGCGTCTCGCCAACCTTACTCCCGCTTCCATCTTCGGCCCGTTGCGGCGCGCGCGCGATCTGCAGATCGTCGTCGAGGATCCCACGGACGATGTCGGCGACTCCTTTCGCTTTCGACATGCGCTCATTCGGGAGGCCGTGTACGGCGAGATGCTGCGCGCGGAGGCTCGACTACGCCACGCCCGGGTCGCCGAAGACTTGGCGGAGCGCGACGCGTCGAACGTCGCCGCGATCGCGGAGCACGCTTGGCGCGCCAAGCGCGACGAAAACGCGGCGCAATGGAACGAGCGCGCAGGCGACGCCGCCTATGCGGTTTTCGCGTACAGCGATGCGGTACGTGCTTTTGACCGGTCCTTCCGCTGCAGCGAAGATCCGGCCCGGCGGGAACGTGTTGCCGAACGCGCTGCCGAGGTCTCGAACGCGATGGGCGACGTTGCCGCCGCGGCCGAATGGTGCGGTGAAGCGATCAAATCCATCGACCGTCGCAGACATGAATCGCGAGCCGTACGTCTCACCCTGCGACGCGCGCGGTTGCTGGTGGAGTGCGGGCGATTTGAAGAGGGCTTGCGAGAGGCGGAAAGCGTCGCTTCCTCATCGGCGAGCACCCCGGCGCTCCGATTCGAGATCGAGACGATGATCGCGGGACTGATGATGCACGGCGGCAAAGCCGAAGAGGCACTTGCGCGTCTGCGTTCCCTTCACGCCGAAGAGACGACCTTGGACGAGAGCGTGACGAGTCATTTCTTGGCGACGTACGCGTACGCGCTGACGATCGCCGGCCATGTGAAGCAGGCACGAGAGCGCTTCGCGCAGGCGATAGCATCGGCGGAAGCGATCGGCTACGACGATATGCTCGTCCGGACGTACAACAATTGGGCGAACCTCGAGCTGTGGTCGGGGACGATCAGCGCGGCGTTGCCGCTTTACGATCACGCCCGAAGAGTATCCGAAGAAAAGGGTCTCCTCAGGCACACGGCATGGCTTTCACCGAATATTGGGCTTGCGATGATGCTCGGCGGCGATCTCGTCGGAGCCGATGCAATGCTCGCGCGCGGCGAGGAGATCGAGCACGGCTTGATCTTTCCCCGTCGCTTCGCCCTTGCGCTGCGGCATCGGCTCGCCTCGGTACGAGGCCTCGATGACGCCGCTCTGACAGAACGGACGCTTCAAGAGCTCGACGATGCGTCACGCCGGATCGAGAGCAGCGTCGATCTCACGGCCCTGGGCGTACTGACCGCCGCCCTTGCGTATGCCCTGGGCCGAAGCGGCCGACTCGACGAGGCGGAGACGCTGCTGTCCCGGACGACGAACGCACTCGAGCACGATTCTCCGCCATTCTGGTTGCTCGACGCGATCGGGCGTTACGGCGAAGCGGAACTTCGCTCCCTTGCGCACGCACGGCTCCGGACGTTGGCGGGACGCGAGGACGCCTGGGGGGCGCGCGGGATGCTGGCCCTCTTCGAGGCGCGCGATCTCCTTCGCCGACGGCGGCGCGCCGAGGCGGTCCGCCACGCGGATCTCGCGGTCGCGGAACTCACGCGCGCGGGGTGGTCCTTCGAAGCGGCCTTCGCAGTGGAGGCGGCCGGCCGCGTTCCCGAGGCGCTCGACCGATTCCGCTCGATCGGAGCAACAGGCGAGGTCCGGCGACTGGTCGAGATCACCCCGGGCGAGCGCCCGCGCGGCGGGAGCCCGCTGAGCAGACGCGAGCGCGAGGTCGCCCGAATGGTCGTCAGCGGGAAGACCGCGCGCGAGATCGCGGAAAGTCTCGCCATCTCGGAACGCACCGTCGAAACGCATCTGGCATCCGCATATCGGAAGTTCGGCGTATCCGGCCGGGCCGCCCTAGCGGCCCTGATCGATGGAACAGGCCCGTAATATCCGTACCGTCGCACCGAAAATTCCGTACTGGTCCGGATACCTCAGCCGCCGACCAAAGGGTACGCTCCGGCCATGGATTCGCCGATCGCCTCCCGGAGCGTCGCCGGAGCACTGGAATTCCTCGCCGACCTTCAGGTTTTCGCCGACGAATGCGTCGCGACGGGCCTTTGGGACGATGACCTGACGGCGCGGCGGCGGCGGCAGCACGAGGGCGCGCAGGTCATCCAGCCGCACCAGGAAGCGACGCGGATGAAGGCCCTCTAAATGTGGTTGCCTCCGTTTCCGGACCTTGACGCCCCGGCGCCGCGTCCGGAAACCGACGAAGCGTCTCCTGGTCCCATTCAACCAAGCGAGGAAGCCATCGCTCGCGCGAAGAAGGCGGTCCTTTTCGCTCGGCGCCTGACCTTACGTGATGGACAACCTCGAAAAGCCCCTCGTTCTTCGAGCGATTCGCCTGAAGAAAACGGCGATGGACGTCAACGTCTCGCCGCACGGCCGCCCATGGATGGAATCGACGATCCGCCGGTTCGCGAACCGCTGTCTCCCGTTGCTCATCGCGAACCAGGCCGGCTGGTGCCTGGTGAACGACGGGCGCTTCTCGGTCGTCTGGGACGGCGGAAGCGAACCGTCGCAAACGCAGATCTCCATCGGTGACCCCGCGCCCTCGGAACCTCCGGTCACCCACTTCGGGCACGGGATCATCACCTGGAACCTGCCTTACCTCTTCCGCACGCCGCCGGGGTGGAATCTGCTCGCGCGCGGCCCCGCGAACACCCCCAAGGACGGGATCTCGCCGCTCGAGGGGATCGTCGAAACGGACTGGACCCACACGCCGTTCACGATGAATTGGAAGCTGACGCGCCCGAACCACGAGGTCGTGTTCGAGCCCGGCGAGATCATTTGCATGATCGTACCGCAGCGCCGCGGCGAACTGGAAGCGTTCCACACCGAATACCACGACATCGCGGACCTTCCGGAGACGTGGCACAAGTTCAGCGAATGGTCTCGGAGCCGGCGCGCCTTCGCTTCAAACGCGGCGAACCGTTTGGACTGGCAAAAGCACTATTTTCGCGGGCAGGCGCCGTGGGGCGAGCGCGCGCCCGAACACCAAACACGGCTGCGGCTGCGCGCGTTCGAAGGGACACCGCCGGAACGACGTGATCCGCGTTGACGACGAGATCGCCCTCGCGCCGCTCGTTCGCGCAAACGCGCAAGACTACGCGAATCTCGTAGCGGGGGAGTCCACGCACCTCGCGGCTTTCCTTCCGCATCTCGGCGAACAAGCCACACCGGAAGGACTCCTCGCCTATCTCGATCGCGTCGAAGAGCGCGTGCGCCGGGGCGAGTGGATCGATTTGACCGTGCAGGTCCATGGAACGATCGCCGGTGCCATCGGGCTCTACGACGTCGATCGTGAACGTGGGCGAGCCGACGTCGGCTACTGGCTGGCCCGGAAGTACGCGGGGCGAGGGATCATGACGCGCGCACTGCGCGCCCTTTGCGCGCACGCGTTCGCCGAACGCGGGCTCTCACGCATTCGACTCTACAGCGCGGTCGACAACGAGGCCAGTCGCGCACTTGCCGAGCGCGTAGGGTTTCGGTTCGTCCGTATCCTGCCGCGCCGGCTTCCGAGCGCGCACGGCGTCGTCGACGCCGCACTCTACGTGCTGCGGCGTGACGACGCCGTCGGTCAGTCCTAGAAGCTCACGTCGACGAGGGTGACGCCGCCCGTCACGGTGAGCGTTACGGTGCCGTCTGCGGCGGGGTAGAGCGTCGAGGTCGTCATGGCGCCCGTCGTGTCGCTGAAGGTCGAGACGGTTCCCATCTTCGGCTGCGTCTGCAGTCCGAGCACGACCGTCTGCGGCGTGATCGTGATCGGCGAGCTCGTGTTCGGATCCCACTCCGCGGCTTCGACCCACAGGGCCAGGCAGAACGAGCCGTTACGGCGCTGGAAGAGCGCGTGCTGCACCGAACTGCTGGCGCTGATCCCGTACGTCACGGCGGTCGGCGTGAACGCCGGTCCCGGATCCGCGAGGTGCGCGATGAGATTCGCAAGCGCGGTGTAGGCGGGCTTCGCGTTACCGGCGGAGTCGAGCAGTCCGTAGGAGCTGAACGGAGGGCCGCCTTCGTCGAGCAGCTCGTACAGATCCGTGCGCGCGACGCCGGCGTTCCACTGATCGAGGAACGTGCGCAGCGTGTAGTGCGTCTTCACCGTCGGCGAGACCCAGTTCGTGTCGACGCTCTTGTCGGCGTAGCCGGTCTCGGTCGCGATGATCGGCTTGGTCCCCGTCGACTGCTCGACGCTCGAGAGTGAGTACGAGAGCGAACCGTACGTGCCGAGCGACGAGGTCCCGCCCCAGCCGGTCGTTCCCGGATTGCGTCCCGAGAAGTAGTCGTGCATGTTGCCGTAGTCGGCATCGCTGGTGAAGTTGACTTGCTGATACGACGTGGCCGAGGTCAGCGCCGGTGCGATCACCGCAATCCCGGGCAACGATCCTTTCACGTCCTGATACAGCACCGATTGGAACTGCGAAAGCGTTTGCGCCCAGTTCGGGTCACCGCTCTGATCGTATTCGTTCGGGCCTTCGAACGCTTCCAACGCCGTCCCGACGCAGCTCGCCCACGATCCGATGTCCGAAGCGGTGTTCTTGATCGTCGTCAGCGAGTCGACGTGAATGCCGGCTGCCGCGAGCTGCGCGTACTCGGGACACAGATTGTTCTGTCCGACCGCGATGCCGTCGCGCACATGGCGCACGCCCAACGTCTCCAGTCGCTGGAGGATCAGCGGAAAATTGTCGCCGTACGGCGTTCCGTAGTAACTCAGATGCACGTTGACGCCGATCGAGTTGACGAACGCGTCGGCCTGCGTCGGGGTTTCCGTATGCATCGGCGGCATCGACGTCGTCGTGCGCGCCCCCGCAGTCGGGACCGCAACGGGCGCTGGCAACGCCGCGGTGCTTCCGCCGCCTCCGCCGCAGCCTGCGAAAAGAATTGTTGCCGCAAGAGACAACGGCAAACACAACGCGTTCCTAAGCGCGCGTTTCTCCATAACACCCTTCCCTGGAAAGACGACGCGCGTCGCGTCGAAACGATCCGATGTATGTCGCAGCGCGGCGTCTACGAAAGCGCCGCTGCTGCCGTTACTATCGGAAGTTCGAACGTGAAAATGTAGCGAATGTCACGTAAGCATACGCAATATTCGCACATTCTTGACGCTCAGCAAACGAATTCGGCCGAAATCGGCCGCTTCAGTCTCGCCGCTCGAGCGCCTCGACCAGCACGACGGCGTACGCCGCGATCCCCGTGCCGTCGCCGGTGTAGCCCATCCCCTCGCTGGTCTTCGCCTTCACGCTGATGCGCCCGGCGTCCAAGCCGAGCACGTCGGCCAAGCAGTCGCGGATCGCGGCGACGTGCGGCGAGAGCCGCGGCGCTTGTACCACGACAGTGGCGTCGATGTTGCCGATCGTCCAGCCGTGACGGACGGCGAGCTCGTGGCATGCGGCGAGCAGACGCGTCGAGTCGGCTCCCTTCCACTGCGGGTCGCTGTCGGGGAAGTGCGCGCCGAGATCGCCGAGCGCGCACGCGCCGAGCAGCGCGTCGCTGATCGCGTGGCAGAGCGCGTCCGCGTCGCTGTGCCCGAGCGGCCCCTTCTCGTAGGGGATCCGCACGCCGCCCAGGATGAACGGGCGACCTTCGACGAGGCGGTGGGCGTCGAAGCCGTGTCCGATCCGCACCTTCGGTTCGTGCATCAGTGCTTGCGCTCCAGCGCGCTCGCCGAACGCGGTGCCAGATGCGAGAGGTGCGCGGTGAAGACGGCATCCTCACCGGCGAGCGCGTGGAGCCGGTTGCCGAACCCGCGCAGCGCGCCGCTCGGCGCGTAGGCGCGCACGACGACCGCGCCGGGCAGGTCGCGGTCGATCTCATCGACGCGCGCGTCCCGCACTTCCAGCTCGCCCAGAACCGCATCGACGGCGCGCGGATCGACGAAGCACTCCACGAGCAGCACTTCCTCTTCCGCCTCGCCGGCGGGCGCGCGTTCGCGCAGCAGCGTCTCGGCGCGCACGAGATCGTTCGGCAACGTCACCTTGAAGTTGTCGGAGGAGCCCTCGACGACGAGCACGTCGAGCCCGGCGCGCTCGAGCAGCGCCGCGTCGTCGGTCGCCGGCGGCAGCCCGTGGCGCACCGCGTCGGCATGCGCGCGCCGCAGATCCTTCGCGGTCCCGAACTGCGGCGTCTGCGCCGCCCAGAGGGTCGAGCGGTCGAGCGTGCGCGTCACCTTGCCCTGGGCGTCGGCGATCTTGATCGTGTCGACGACCGGCGTCGCGAGCAGCGCGGCGGTCCCCGGGCGCACGACGCGCATCCCCGCGCGCACGTCGCGCGCCTGGATCAACGGGCGCGCGCCGTCGTGCACCAGGATCCCGGCGATCCCGCTCGAGAGCGCCTCGATCCCCAGCCGCACGCTGTCCTGCCGTTCCGCGCCGCCGGGCACGACCTTCACCACCGTGTGGCGCACGCGCGGAAAGACGATCGCCTCGACCTGCGGGATGATCTCCGCCTCGGTGACGACGACCAGCTCCGCGATCTCGGGCATCGCCGCGAACGCGTCGATCGACCAGGCGACCATCGGCCGCCCCGCCACCTCGACCAATTGCTTCGGCCGCCCGAAGCGCGTCCCGCGCCCGGCGGCCACGATAACGGCCCCCCAGATCACGGGGTCATGCTTTCAGTTTGGGTCGCGCGAAGATCATCCGGCCGGCATTCGTCTGCAACGCGCTGGTTACCGCCACGTCGATCGTCTCACCGATCAGACGGCGGCCGTTCTCGACCACGATCATCGTGCCGTCGTCGAGGTAGCCCACCCCTTGATGGGCTTCGCGGCCTTCGCGAATCACGGCGACGCGCAGCTCCTCGCCCGGCAAGAGCACCGGCTTGAGCGCGTTCGCGAGCTCGTTGACGTTCAGCACCGAGACGCCTTCGACGTGCGCGACCCGGTTGAGGTTGTAGTCGTTCGTTACCAGACGCGCGCTGCGTTCGCGCGCCAGACGGACCAGCTTCGCGTCGACTTCGTGGATGTCGTCGTAGTCGCGCTCGACGATCTCGAGCGGGGTCGTCGCTTGGAGCTGGGTGAGCAGGTCGAGTCCACGCCGGCCGCGCGTGCGCTTGAGCGCGTCGCCGCTGTCGGCGATCATCTGCAGCTCGCGCAGGACGAAGCGCGGCAGGAGCAAGGGGCCTTCCATGAACCCGCTGCGCACGATGTCGAGGACGCGGCCGTCGATGATGACCGAGGTGTCGAGCAGCTTCGGCTCGCCGCCGCCGCCGGCGGGCGCGGTCGGGACGGAGAGGCGTCCGAACGCGATGCGCTGCTTCGCGCCGACGCGCGCGCCCAAGAACGCGGCGAAGACGCTCAGCACGAGGTAGAGCGCGATCGCGATGTAGCCGCCCGTGCGCCCCGCGAACGCGACGAACTCGAAGAGCACGCTCTTGACCAGAAACGCGACGACCAGGCCCGTGACCAGACCGATCGCGCCGCCGATCAACTCGCCCGGCGAGAGCCGGTCGATCGCGTGCTCGACGCTGCGCAGCTCGTTCTCGAAGACGACCTGCGCCGTCGGCACGATCAGCACGCCGAGGATCGCACCGACGATCGGGGTGACGATCAGCAGGGCGATCTGTCCGGTCTGGCTCGAGATGTGCAGCGCGAACGCGTGGAGATACGCCTCGCGCCCGAGCAGGAAGCCCGTCGTCCCGAAGATCGCTGCGAAGATGAGGCGGAGGACCGCGGTCGCGACGCTGCGGCCGGGATCAGTCGGTGAGGAACGCACCGCAGACATCGTTCGCTACGAACCGGCCGCGTTCGGTGAGGCGGACGTGCCCGGGCCCGGCCGCCAGGAGCCCGTCCGCGACCAAGTCGTCGACCACCGTGCGATAGCGCTCCACCACATCGATGCCGTACCGTTCGCGGAAGGCCCCGACGTCGACTCCTTCGGCTGTCCGCAAGGCCAGCATGATCGCCTCGCCGACCCGCGCGGCACCTTCGAGGCGCTCGCTCTCCCCGGGGATCGCCTCCCCGGCGAGGGCGGCCGTGCAGTACGCGTCGAGGTCACGCGTATGGGTCGAGCGGACACCCGCGAGGTACGACGCGGCGCCGACCCCCAGGCCGAGATACGATCCATTGGCCCAGTAGACCGAATTGTGCTGGGAGCGGAACCCGGGCCGCGCCCAATTCGAGATCTCGTAGTGCTCGAACCCGGCCTCCCGCAGCCGCGCGATCGCGAGCGCGTAGAGCCGCGCGTCGAGCGAGTCGTCGGCGAAGGCGGCCGGGTCGCGCGCGAACCACGTCGCGTACGGCGTCCCCTCCTCGATCGTCAGCCCGTAGCATGAGAGGTGCTCGACGCCCAGGGCGAGCGCCGCGTCGAGCGAGGCGCCCCAGCTCGCCTCGGTCTGCCCGGGCGCTCCGAAGATCAGGTCGAGCGAGACGTTCGTGAACCCGGCGGCGCGGGCGGCCGCGACGCTCGCCGCGACGTCGGCCGCGGTATGGCGCCGGCCGAGCGCCCGCAGCTCGCCGGGATCGAACGACTGCACCCCGATCGAGAGCCGGGTGACGCCGGCGGCGCGCAGCCCGGCGAGTCGCGCCGGGAGCGTCGGATCGGGGTTCGCCTCGACGGTCACCTCGGCGTCGGCGGGGAGGGCGAAGCGCGCGCGCAGCTCCCCGACCAGCGCTCCGATCGCCTCGGGCGCGTACGTCGTCGGGGTCCCGCCGCCGAAGAACAGCGTCTGCGCGGCGAAGGCCGGCGCAGCGGCGATCTCCGCCCGCAGCGCGGCGAGATAGCGCTCCGCGCGCGCATCGTCCCAGGCCCATTTCGCGAAGTCGCAATACGGGCAGACGTACGGGCAGAACGGCAGGTGGACGTAGAGACCGGCGGGCGTGGCTACTCCCCGGGGATGACGAAGACGCCGACGGCTCCCGCGCCGGCATGGGTCCCGATCACCGGGCCGGCCTCGAGGGTTTCGAAGAGCAACGGCTCGGTCGTGATCGCGGCGCGCAGCCGCTCGGCGACCGCGGCGGCATCTTTGGCGGCGTGCGTGTGCATCACGCAGACGCGCGCACCGTCGGCGAGGTTGGCTTCGCGCGCGGCCGCCTCGACCATCGTGTCGAGCGCGCGCGCGAACGTGCGCACGCGGGCGTGCTCGGCGACCGCGCCGGAGTCGACCCGCAGCACCGGGACGATCTTGACCAGCGAGCCGAGGAACGCTTGCGCGCGCGAGACGCGGCCGGTGCGCACGGCGTGCGTGAGATCGGGGACGGTCGCGTAGCCGCGCAGCGCGCGGAAGTCGCGTTCGAGCGCGGCGACGATCGTCGCGGCGTCGGCGCCGCCGCGCGCGAGGTCGCTCGCGTGCTGTGCTTCTAGCGCGAGCCCGCCGGCGACGGTCCCGCTGTCGACGACGTGGATCTCAGCGTCGGGGAACGTGCGCGCGGCGGTCGTCGCGGCGTTGATCGTCCCCGAGAGCGACCCCATGATCGTCACGCAGACGATCGGCCGTCCCGCCGCGACGTGCGGGCGGAACGCGTCCTCGAACATCGCCGGCGTCGGCTGCGAAGTCGTCGGGAGCGCCGACTCGGCCGCGAGCTTCGCGTAAAACGCGTCGCGCGAGAGGTCGAGCTGGTCGCGGTAGCGCGTGTCGCCGAAGTTGACGAACAGCGGAACGACGTCGATCCCGCGCTCGCGCGCGTCGTTCGGGTCGAGGTCCGCCGTCGAGTCGGTGACGACGGCTACCGGCAAACTCATGCGGCGACCGCCGCGCCGATCGCGGCGACGAGGTCGGCGCGCGCGAGCAGCGCGGCCTGCTTGATCGCGTTGCGAATCGCGGTCGCGTCGGAGCGGCCGTGCGCGACGATGCAGTTGCCGCGCACGCCGAGCAGCGGCGCGCCGCCGTAGGTCGAGTAGTCGGCCTGCTCGCGCAGCTTCGCGAAGGCCTCGCGGCTGAGCAGCCCGCCCAGCTTCGCCAGCGGGCCGGCCTTCGCGTAGGCGTCGCGCAGCGCGTCGCGGACGAACGCCGCGGTCCCCTCCGCGGTCTTGAGCAGCACGTTGCCGACGAAGCCGTCGGCGACGACGACGTCGGCGGTGTTCACCAAGACGTCCTTCCCCTCCACGTTTCCGATGAAGCGCACGGGCGCACGTTCGAGCAGCGCCGCAGCCTCGATCGTTTGCGCGTTTCCCTTGCTCCGCTCCTCGCCGACCGAGACGACCCCGACCCGCGGCTCGGCGATCCCGAGCGCCGCGCGCGCGTACGCGCTCCCCATGATCCCGAACTGGCAGAGCCACTCCGGCTTGCAATCGACGTTCGCACCGGCGTCGCACAGGACGACCGGGCCATCGCGCGCGGGGAGCACCGCGCCGATCGCGGGACGCGCGATCCCGGGGATCGTGCGCAGCCGGAAGAGCGCGATCCCGAGGAACGCGCCGCTGTTCCCGGCCGAGACGACCGCGTCGGCCTTTCCGTCGCGTACCAGATCGACCGCGACGCCGAGCGAGGTCCCGGCCGCGTTGCGCACGGCTTGCGAGGCGGGCGCGTCCATCGCGATCTCGCCGGTGCAGTGCTCGATCGCGATCCCGGTCTCGCCGTGCAGCAACGGCTCGATCCGCGCGCGGTCGCCGACCAGCACGATCTTGCCGAGCCCGTCGCGGTGGGCGCGGAGCGCGCCGGCGACGATCGCGCCCGGCGCATCGTCGCCGCCCATGGCGTCGACGGCGATGACGGGGAGCGTCCCCCGAAGTTCGTCAGCGTTCAACGGAGACCCAATACTCGATGCTGGACTGCCCGCCGTAATAATACTCGACTTCCACGTCGGCGAACCGTTCGCCGAGCTGCGCCGCGTACTTCTGCGCGTCGCGTTCTTTCTGCGCTCCACCGTAGTACAGCGTGACGAGCCCGCCGTTCTCGGCGCCGAGCGCGCGCGCGACCTCGACGAGCGCCTCGCCGAGCGACGGCGCGGGAACGAGCCGCTTACCGACCGCGCCCGTCGCTGCGCCCTTCTGCACGGCGACGCCGTCGACGCTCGCGTCCTTCCCGGCGAAGAACACCGAGCCGCCCTTGACCGCGGCGAGCGCCGGTTCGAGCGCGTCGAGCGGCGGCGGTTCCGATGCGCCTCCGAGCGCGAGCAGCACGGCGAGGCCGGCGAGCGGATCGGCGGTCGGCACGACGATCACCGTCTTCTCCGTCAGCGCGCCGACCTCGCGCGCCGCGAGCGCGACGTTCGGATCGTTCGGCAGCAGATAAACGGTGCGCGCGAGCGAGGCGTTGACCCCGATGAGCAGGTCCTCGACCGACGGGTTCGCGCCCGGCGGCGCGGGGATCGTCACCTCGGCGCCGAGCTCGCGCGCGATGCGGTCGAATCCGGCGCCCGCGACGACGGTCGCGATCCCGATCGCGGGTGCGTCGACGTCGACGACCAGCAGGTTGTGCTGCTGCGCCATGTCTTCGCGCTTCCAGCGCGTCACGCTCCCGTGCCGTTCCGCGATCACGCGCACGACCTCCGGCTCGCCGGTGTGGATGTGGACCTTGATCGTCGGCGCGGCGCCGACGACGAGGAGCGAGTCGCCGTGCTTCTCGAGCGCGTCGCGCAGCGGGAAGGCGTCGACGCTCGCCTCCTCGAGGACGAACTCGGTGCAATACCGGTTCTCGCCGACGATCTGCTGCCGGGTGAAGACGCTCGAGCGCACCGGCCGGCGCGGGAACGCCGTCGCCCGGACCGTCTGCTCGGGGAGAAACCGGAGCGCCCCCTCGAGGAAATAGCAGAACCCGGCGCCGCCGGCGTCGACGACGCCGGCTTCCTTGAGCGCGGGGAGCTGCTCGGGGGTGCGGTCGAGGGCGTCGTTGGCGGCGCGCAGCACCGCGTTCGCGAGACGGTAGAAGTCCGGCTCGCGCACCGCGAGCCGATAGGCTTCGTCGGCGGCCGCACCGGCGACCGAGAGGATCGTCCCCTCGACGGGCTTGGTCAGGGCGGCTCGGGCCGCGCCGACCGCCTCGCGCAGGGCCAGCGAGAGCTGGAAGGTGTCGATCTGGTCGCGGTGGCGGACGCTGTGGGCGAAGCCGCGCAGCATCTGGGAGAGGATGACCCCGCTGTTCCCCCGCGCCCCGAGCAGCGAACCGTTCGCGGCCGCCGCGGCGACGGCCGAGAGGGAGAGCCTGCGCACGTTGTGCGCCTCGCGCAGGGCGGCCTTGGCCGTCAGGAACATGTTCGAACCGGTGTCCCCGTCGGGGACCGGGAACACGTTGAGGTCGTTGAGGACGCCCCGGTACTTCCGCAAGAAGTACGTTCCGGCCGCGACGAATTTCTCGAAGCCGCGCCCGTCCAGAGTGGTGACAGCCATGGGAGCGGTCCTCGCGTTCCGGGACCGAACCGCCGTGCCCTGCGGGGCACCCTTGTGGGCCAAGGTGGGAATTTGATACAATCCGCCTGTTATGGCCAAGCGATGCGATGTGTGCGGCAAGGGTCCCATGGCCGGGAACAACGTCAGCCACGCAATGAACAAGACCAAGCGGCGGTGGCTGCCGAACCTTCAGGCTGTCCGCATCGACGAACGCGGCACCCACAAGACGGCCCGCGTCTGCACGAACTGCCTGCGGTCCAAGCGCGTCAAGCGCGTGTAGGACCGTCCCGGAGGGGCGGGACCGCTCCTAATACTGGATTTGATTCTTCGGGGGCGCGAACTTCAGTCGCGCCCTTTCTCCGTCTTTTGCCGTGATCGGCGCCGAGCCGACCCCGAAGCGCTCCGCGTAGCGGGCACACAGCTCGTCGGCGAGATAGGGGAGCGGCTTGAGCAGGTCGAGCGCCGCCACGGGATCGACCGTGCCGACGCCGTAGGCCGTCGTCCGCTCCACGGCGAGCGCGGCGAGGGCGGTGGCCAGCAGCGTCGCGGCCCAGGGGCTTCCCCCGGCGGCGAGCATCACGGCGACCGCGCCGGCGAAGACGTCGCCGACCCCGTAGGCCGGATGCGCGGCGTGATACGGGCCGGTGATCCGTTCGTAGAGGTAGCCGTTGGAAAACGCGGTCGTCGTCTGGCGCCGCTCGGCGTCGCGGGTGAACGACGTGACGATCGCCGTTTGGGGACCGCGTTCGGCCAGGGCGTCGAGCAAGCTGCGCTCGGTGACGTCGCTGCGGCCCGCCATGTCGACCAGCACCTCGGCCTCGAAGCGGTTCGGCGTGACGACCTGGGCGCGGGGGAGGACGAGATCGCGAATCCGCCGCGCGCACTCCGGCTGCACGAAGAGGCCCTTCTCGTAGCTGCCCAGGACGGGATCGAGGACGACCAGGCCGTGATAGCGCACGAGCGCCTCGGCCACGACGTCGGCCTGATCGGGATGCGCCAGGTAGCCGATCACGAGCACCGCCGGATCCTGCGCGATCAGGAAGTCGACGCCGCGGCGGAAGTCGCGCACGTCGATGGGGACGGTCATCCGTCCCTCGACGCCGCCGCGCGCGCTCGCGTACGCGGTCGGCACGGTGATCGTGCGGACGCGCATCCGTTGCGCGATCGCCGTGACGGCCTCGTTGCCGAGGAAGCCGAACCCGACGCTGTTCTGGATCGAGCCGAGCAACGGGTACGCGCCCTGACGCTCGTCGATGCTGTTCACCTGACGTGGTCCCACCCGGAAGGAGCGATGGGCTCACCGTTGGCCAGCCGAACACCCGCTCCCTCGCTCGTCACCCCGATGCGCAGCAGCTCCCGGCCGAAGCGCGTGC
>Ga0310811_10004690_pt1 | contig 17208 bp, 13 predicted proteins | sample YCmetagenome_FD_207642 | JGI IMG/M metagenome (GOLD analysis project Ga0310811, IMG submission 207642) | Soil microbial communities from experimental microcosm in Duke University, North Carolina, United States - YC | ecosystem: Engineered > Artificial ecosystem > Soil microcosm > Unclassified ...
TTACAATCGGCGCAGGTGCTGGGGAGTTTGGCAGACCAGTTGCTGTTGGAAGTAATTTTATACGTGGTTTGTCCTTGGACTGAACCGAAGAAGACAAAACTTGAAAGGGTTATCAGAAGGGTTAAGATCGTTTTCATACTACTCAATTTTCAGGTACTTGGGATTTGTTCGTTACCGGAACAAATGCCAAGCAAGTGCCATACTTTTTAGTAGTTGAAAATCAATAAGTTCCCGCCAGCCCGATTGTGAGAAGAACTCCAATATCAGGACAATAGTCTTATTTTGGGATATTTTCCCGCGACTGTTCCTCGGGTTTTTTTGCCGCCAGCTCGCTGATTAATTCAGCGATAAGGGAGGTCCAGCCCGTTTGATGGCTGGCTCCGAGGCCATGGCAGGTATCTCCGTGGAAGTATTCGTAGAATAGCAGCAGGTGATCATTTCCCGGGCGCTGATAGAACCAGTTGTATTTTCCATGCAGGGGGCGTTTGCCGGTTGCATCTTTCCCAAAAAGGCTTACTACCCGGGCGGTCAGCTCATCCGCGACTTGCTGAAGGTTAAGCCGGTTGCCGGAGCCGACGGGATATTCCACCAGCAGACCATCTCCATAAAATTTTCCGAATTGGCGAATCGACTGGATGATCAGATAGTTGATGGGGATCCACACGGGACCTCTCCAGTTAGAGTTACCTCCGAAAAAATCCGACGTGGAGTCGCCCGGATCATATTTGATATGGTAGTCTACGCCGCCGATGTTAATCGTATAAGGATTTTGTTCGTGGTATTTTGACAGGGCCCGGATCCCGCCGGAAGAAAGGAATTCACTTTCATTCAACAGGCGTTCCAGCAGATACACCACTCTTTTCTGGGGGACAAGAGATAAGAGGGTTTGCTCTCCGTCGCTGTGCTCTTCGTTCGGCCAATAACGTTTGTTCTTCAGCCGGTAGGTTTCAAACCAGGTTATGCGTTTCTTGAAATCGGCGAGTTTATGCAGGGTCTTTTTTTCAATGATAGAGACAGCAAACAGGGTTGTCAGCCCCACGATGGATTGTATCCGTAATTGTACCGGAGATCCTCCGACAGAAAGCGTATCGTAGAAGAATTTGTCTTCTTCGTTCCACATCCCTTGCTCGTTGAGGGCCTCCGCGATCAGCACAAAATGTTCGAAAAATTTGGTTGCCGTATCTTCAAAGGATTCGTCTTTCATGGCAATCTCCAGGGCCATATCCATCATATTGAGGGCATACATGCCCATCCAGCTGGTGCCATCGGCCTGTTCCAGCTGCATGTCATTGGAGAGCTGGTGGCTCCGGTTGAAAACACCGATATTGTCCAGACCCAGAAAGCCTCCTTCGAACATATTATTCCCGTTGGCGTCTTTCCGGTTGATCCACCAGGTAAAATTGATCAGTAATTTGAAAAAGATCTTTTTTAGAAATACGACATCGCCTTTACCCGTGCGGTCTTTTTCTATCCTGTATACCTGCAGGGCCGCCCAGGCCTGTACGGGCGGGTTTACATCACTGAAGTTCCATTCGTAAGCCGGTATCTGGCCATCCGGCTTCATATACCATTCCCGCATGATGAGCATCAGCTGGTGTTTGGCGAATACCGGGTCAACCAATGCCATGGAGATGCTCTGAAAAGCAAGGTCCCAGGCGGCATACCAGGGATATTCCCATTTATCGGGCATCGCGATGATATCCTGGTTCTTCAGGTGCTTCCAGTCATGATTGCGGCCATTGAGCTTACCCGCATTGACGGGGGAGATGCCATCGCTGGAAGTCAGCCAGCGTTCTACATCAAAATGATAATATTGTTTGCTCCACAACAGTCCTGCCAGCGCCTGCCGCTGCACATTCGCCATTTCCGGGGTGATGTTACGGGGCAGGACGGCATGATAAAAGGCATCCGCCTCTTCTTTGCGATTGGCAAAAATACCTGCTGCGCTGTTGGAAAGCGGATTTTCGATGATCCTGTTGCTAAGGCGCAGATAGATAGACTTTGTCTCCCCGGGTGCAATGGTATAATGATAGACAGGCGCGAATTTCGTTCCGGATTTTTTTTGTTGCAGCGCCTCGAGGTTGGTCTTGTTTACGACAGCGTCGTGGAACGCATCTTTTACAAAGGGCGTCTTGTTGGGAGTGCCGGATACTTTTTCCGTATTCGTCTCGTTTTCCGTGAAAAGACAGTACTGGGCCGGTTGAAAATAAAAATAATAAGGCCCCAGGCGGCTGTGAGTTGCTTTTACGGAATGCCGGTCCCGGCTCGTGATCACGGGTTTTTTCTCCAGACCATCATAGTTCCATCGGTTATAAAACCATAACGTCGGCAATACGGTTATATCGGCAGCTTTCGAATAGCGGTTGCGAATGTCGATCCGGATAGAGATGTCTTTTGCGTTCTGTTTGGCGTAGACGATGTGCACGTCAAAGTATTCATCATTGTCAAAAACACCTGTGTCCAGGATCTCATATTCGGGCTCTTCCTTCGAACGCCGGCGGTTCTCTTCCAGTAAGGCCTTGTAAGGGAATTCCTGCTGGGGATATTTGTACAGGTATTCCATGTAGTAATGGGTGGGCGTATTATCCAGGTAATAGTATAGCTCTTTTACATCTTCCCCATGGTTGCCCTCCTTATTGCCCAGGCCAAACAGCCTTTCTTTCAGAATGCGGTCTTTCCCATTCCAAAGGGCCACGGAAAAGCAGAGATTCTGAAAGAAATCCGAAATTCCTGCAATTCCGTCCTCCCCCCAATAATAAGTCCTGCAATGGGCCTGGTCATAGGGGAAATAATGCCAGGCATCCCCGTTGGCGCTATAATCCTCCCTGACTGTCCCCCATTGCCGCTCACTCAAATACGGGCCCCATTGTTCCAAAGGTATCTTTTTAGCAGCATTCACTGCCAGTCGTTGATGTTCTGCCGTCATGATTAGTTGTTGTTCACCAAATAGTTACAAAATCAGTAACAGGCAAGCAAGCGTTCGTTCCATTTTCTGCGGGAAGTTACTAAGTTCCCTGCTTTTAAATTAAATATCCGCCAGGATAACGGCCCCCGGAAGGATAATATTTCAATTAAACACCCCCGGCAGCGTTAATTCAACCTAAAACTCCGAACTTTAAGGACTAAAAGCCCAAAAAATACAGTTGTCCATTCATTTACTTTATTTTTGACTATTATTTTAATCAACATTACCGGTAATTGCTTGACCAATCCCCGGTTTTTTAACTATTTCTATTTTGACTTTTAAAGAATTTGGCCTGGATGAAAGCCTTTTAGAAGGTATAGACGCCTCCGGTTATGAAAACGCCACTCCCGTTCAGGAACAGGTAATTCCTCTTATATTGGCTGGCAAAGATATTATTGCCTCTGCCCAGACCGGCACCGGTAAGACAGCAGCCTTTTTGCTGCCGATCATACATAAGCTGCTGGCCTCCCGAATAGAAGATCAGGTCAATGCCCTGGTCATTGTGCCCACCCGGGAGCTGGCGGTACAGATCGCGCAAAACCTGGAGGGGTTATCTTATTTCACGCCCATCAGTTCCATCGCCGTATATGGTGGGGGGGATGGCAGCAGCTTTTCTAATGAAAAGCAGGCTCTTTCCAAAGGAGCCGACATCGTAATCTGCACCCCGGGCAGGATGATCGCCCATCTGAATATGGGTTATGTGAAGCTGAAAGGGTTACAGTATCTGGTATTGGATGAGGCGGACAGAATGCTGGACATGGGATTCTATGACGATATCATGAAGATCATCTCTTATCTGCCTGCCAAAAGGCAAAATTTGCTCTTCTCCGCCACGATGCCCGTAAAGATCCGGGAGCTGGCCAAAAAGATTCTTCATGCGCCGGAGGAAATCAACATTTCCATTTCCAAACCCCCGGCCAGGATCGTGCAAAACGCCTTTGTCGTATATGAAGCGCAGAAGATCCCCCTGATAAAATGGCTGTTGAAATCCACCAATTACAAGAGCATTCTTATCTTCTGTTCCAAGAAACATAACGTCAAGCAATTGACGATGGAATTAAAACGCTCACGCTTCAACGTAAAAGAGATCCATTCGGACCTCGACCAGCAGGGAAGGGAAGAGGTGCTGCTGGAATTCAAAAGCAGACGTTTGCAGATCCTCGTAGCAACAGATATTCTATCCCGTGGTATTGACATCGACAATATCGACCTGGTGATCAACTATGATGTGCCGAATGATGGCGAGGATTACGTACATCGTATCGGACGTACTGCCAGAGCCGATACGGATGGGGTCGCTTATACCTTTGTCAGTGAGAAAGAGCAAAATAAAATGCGAATCATAGAAGAGCTATTAGGGAGCCCCGTGAATAAAGCGCCGGTTCCGGAACAATTCGGGCCTTCTCCTGAATATGATCCCCGGAAATCCAGGAGACCCGGCGGGCACGGCGGCGGAAGTGGAGGCCATCGGGGAGGAAGCGGCAGAAGTGGGGGCGGGGGCAGAAAATTCAGTCACCAGGGAGGGAAGAAGCGTAGTTAAGGGGAAATCTATCCGTTCTTACAAAAGAGACTTCCGGCCTCTTGTCGGGCACATTTTTACATAAAAGGCCATCCCAGCAGCAGACAGAACAGCACAATCACGGGAGAAGGCAGCCTGGTGAAGCTCAAAAGGCACCAGGTGCCGGCAATCACTCCTGCATTCAGCAACAAGTCGCCCCAATTAACTGTTGAAAAGTCTTTCATCATATAGAAGGCGGCGGCGATCATAATACCTACCACGACCGCATTAATCCCTTCCAATGCCCGGTATACCGCTGCATACTTTTTCAAATTGTGCCAGATAGGGAAAAAGAAAAGGACCAGCAGGGCGCTGGGCAGGAATACCCCTGTGGTGCCAATAAAACAACCCAGGATCTGTACTGCCATCCCCCGATCCTTCATCGCTATGCCGCCCATAAAAGAGGCAACAGAGAAAACCGGCCCCGGTATAGCGCGGACCATCCCCGCTCCTGAATAGAAATCCTCTTTGCTGATGCGGATAATATTCGGATTGCGATGGATCAGTTTTTGGGATTCGGGCCTGGCTACGAACTGTTCGTACATCATAGGGATCAATACCTGCCCTCCTCCGAAGACCAGACTCCCAAACCGATAGGTATTCTCGAACAGGTTGAGCAAAGGGCGGCTGGGCCAGTTATTTTTACGTGACAATTCACTACCCGCGCCCGCCAGCAAAAATATAATGGCAAACAACCAGATATTACCCCATTTGATCTTTTTGGGGGGCAACTCTTTTTGAGGGATACGACGACTGCTCAGGTTGGTGACAAACCCTCCCAATACAATGAGGATGGGAAAGATCCAGGGTGTTTTGAACAGGAGATAGGTTGCTACAGCGCTGATGGCCAGGATCACGCGGGTGATGGTATTATTAATAGAGATCTTAAAGGCTTTTTGGGCGGCATAGGCGAGAAAGCCCACGGTCATCGGCGCTACGAAACGAAACAGTTCAACGGTCTTCAGTGTCCGCTGGTTTATATAAGCTATAAAAAAAGAAAAAGCCCCCATTAAAATGCAGGCCGGCAGGGTCCATATTACGAGTGTCAGCATGGCCAGCACCACTCCTCCCCGTTTGTACCCGATCAGGGTCAAAATCTGGGTGGAAGAGGCCCCGGGAAGCAATTGACAAAAAGCATTGTAATCCATCAGCTCTTCTTCGCTGACATCCCCCCGATCTTTTACGAAGGTCTTCATCATCATCCCCAAATGTCCCTGAGGCCCGCCGAAAGCAGAAATACTATGTAAAAAGACTGCTTTTAGAAAAGCAATATGTCGGAGCAAAACTGTCAAATGTCTTTTTTAGGTAAGTGGTAAACCGTGGATAGAATAAGCCTACAATTTATTGATTGTTCAAAACATGAGCAAAAGGAATCGTCCAGTAGAGGAATTTAACAGGTGTTTCCTATTGCAGGACTCTTTCGGTTTTGTATATTGAATAACCAAACTACTACACCATGAGATTATCGTTCCTTTTCGCAGGTTTTCTTTGTTTATTCATATTTCCGGCCCTTGCACAGAAAAAAGATCTGTCCGCCCTTATCGATGCCGCGGCTGATAAGATAGAACCCAGGACGATAGCCTGGAGAAGGGATTTTCACGAGCACCCGGAACTGGGTAACCGGGAATTCCGTACAGCTAAGATCATTGCCGACCATCTCCGGTCCTTAGGCATCGAAGTTAAAGAGGGTGTCGGTAAGACAGGGGTGGTAGGTATCTTACGGGGATCCAGACCGGGCCCCGTCATTGGTTTAAGAGCGGATATGGATGCCCTGCCCCTGGTAGAGCGGGTAGACCTGCCCTTTGCTTCAAAAGTAAAGACTACTTATAACGGCCAGGAGGTAGGGGTAATGCATGCCTGCGGACATGATTCGCATATTGCTATTATGATGAGCGTTGCTGAGGTGCTGGCAGGTTTGAAAAAAGAGCTGAAGGGCACCGTGAAATTTATTTTTCAGCCGGCGGAAGAAGGAGCTCCTGCCGGAGAAGAGGGTGGGGCGGCCCTGATGATAAAAGAAGGCGTGTTGGACAATCCAAAGGTAGATGTGATGTTCGGCCTTCACATTAATTCCGCTACGGAGTCGGGTAAAATCAAATACCGTAGCGGAGGAGCTATGGCAGCATCGGATTGGTTTACCATCAGGGTAAAAGGGAAAGGATCTCATGGTTCTCAGCCCTGGGGCGGAGTAGACCCCATCGTCGTATCTGCACAGATCATCGAAGGCCTGCAGACTATCGTCAGCAGGCAGATGGAATTGACAAAAGATGCCGTGGTCATTTCTGTTTGTGTGATCAAGGGAGGAGTTCGTTCCAACATTATTCCCGAAGAGACTGAAATGACCGGCACGATCCGGACCCTGGATACAGCCATGCAGAACGATATCCATGAGAGGATCCGAAGGACGGTTACGAAGATCGCCGAAAGCGCCGGGGCCAGTGCTGAAGTCACTATCGATCGCAAAACACTGATCACCTATAATGATCCGGCACTGGTAAAGAAAATGTTGCCTTCCCTGCAAAAGACGGCTGGGGAAGAAAATACCAGCTGGATGGATGCCATGACAGGATCCGAAGATTTCTCCTTTTTCGGGGAGAAGGTCCCTTCCTTTTTCTTTTTTCTGGGAGGGATGAAGAAAGGGCAGGACCCTCATACGGCTTTCCCTCATCATACGCCAGACTTCAGGATCGATGAGAGCGGTTTTAAGCTGGGAGTAAAGGCCTTCTGTAACTTGGTTTTTGATTATGCTAATTAAATCCTTATATATTTAATTAATCTATAATGTAGTATGGATATAGAATCCTTGAGGGAATATTGCCTGAAAAAGAAAGAGGTAGAGGAGGGTTTTCCTTTCGGAGAAACCACCCTGGTATTCAAAGTAAAGGGAAAGATGTTTTTGCTGGTGGGATTGGATAATCCGGTTCTTCAGTTCAATGTAAAATGCGATCCGGAGAAGGCTATTGAGTGGAGAGAGCAGTTTGCCTCCGTTCAGCCGGGGTACCATATGAATAAAAAACTTTGGAATACCGTCGTGGTTGATGGAAGTATCTCCAACAAGATCCTGAAGGAAATGATTGATGATTCTTATCAGCTGGTTGTAAAATCTCTGCCAAAGAAAGACCAGCAAGGCCTGATTTAATCAGAGCTACCATCCCTACCGGTAATATCCGTTCCGCTCAATTTCTTCCCGCACCGTGTCAGGCACCAGGTAGCGGATCGATTTTCCTGCTTTTATTTTTCTCCGGATCTCCGTTGCTGATATCGGCAGGAGGGGGGCCTCAAGAACGATGAGTTTTTTTGCGTCGGGATGCAGAGAAATGGACTCATGCGCCATCCGTTTATAGACATAAATGGGATAGTTCTGAAGGATATGGGTATAGTTTTTCCATTTGGGGAGATTCTGAAAGCTATCACTGCCCATGATGATGGAGAACTGGTGAGCCGGGTATTTCTCCTGGAGATAGGTAAGAGTATCTGCCGTATAAGAAGGTTTGGGCAGTTTAAATTCAATGTCTGAGGCTTTCAGTCTGTTTTCTCCCTCCACCGCCAGCTGTACCAGGTAAAGGCGATGATATTCATTTAAGAGAGACCCGGAGGGTTTTAAGGGATTCTGAGGGGAAACAACAAACCATACCTGGTCGAGATCGGCATTATTGTCCAGTATATACTCTGCGATGAGCAGATGTCCGTGGTGGATGGGGTTAAAAGATCCGAAATACAAACCAATTTGCATTATAGTACCTCCTCTTCCATAAAAATATTATCTGCCTCGTCCAGGCGAAGGCTTAGATTATAACCTGCCACTGTTATAGAAATAGGGTCTCCCAGGGGAGCTATTTGTTCAACTTTAATCAACTCTCCGGGGACACATCCCATCTCCATTAACTTCAGGAACAGATCATTCTTTTCGAAGGAATGAATTCTCGCTATAGTTCCAGGCTCTAGTTCTGATAATCTCTTCATTTGTTTTTGTTTGCGCCGAAGAACAAAATTAGGCTTTGTAGCCCATTCGAAAATTAAAACTTGGTCAGTTCGAAGAAGCTTACGACTTTCGAAAATGCCTTCAACATCATCGAAACCAACGATCCATTTCCATTTTCTACAGGGAGGATTTACACTTACCGAACGATCGGCCCTGAAATCTTTTATAGAAAAACTTTTTAAAAGGGAGAAGAAGCAACTTTTGAATTTGAATTATATCTTTTGTTCGGATGACTATCTCCTGGAGATCAATAAGCAATACCTGAAGCATGACTTCTATACGGATATTATCACATTCGGTTTATCTGAGCCCAATGAGCCTGTAAGCGCTGAAATCTATATTAGTGTGGATAGGGTGAAGGAGAATGCCAGACAGTTTAATACTTCCTTTAAGAGGGAAATGCATCGGGTACTATTTCACGGGGCCTTGCATTTATGCGGGTATAAGGACAAGAAAAAGCAAGAGATCCTTCTTATGCGCCAAATGGAGGAAAAATATTTAAACCTTTATTTCCCCTGGTAAGTTTAAAATACAGTATCGACGGCCCTGGTTTATTCCATTCTCATGGGTTTTCCGGTCCAACTCCACCCTGCTAATGTTCCACATGGAACATTATACCTCCTCCTGGAAAGCAAGAACATTTCCGTTCCACGTGGAACGGAAATGGTAATTTTGCACTACTATGTTTCCAAAATATGATGTTATCGTGGTGGGTGCAGGGCATGCAGGTTGTGAAGCTGCCGCCGCCGCCGCCAATCTTGGTTCAAAAGTTCTCCTGATTACCATGAACATGCAGACCATTGCCCAAATGAGCTGCAATCCCGCCATGGGGGGCATCGCTAAAGGACAGATTGTCCGTGAAATAGATGCCCTGGGTGGTTATTCGGGTATCGTCACCGACACCAGTATGATCCAATTTAGGATGCTCAATCGTTCCAAAGGACCCGCTATGTGGAGTCCCCGGGCCCAAAGTGATCGCATGCTTTTTGCCGCCACCTGGCGGGAGATGTTAGAGAAGACCCCCAACGTAGACTTTTACCAGGATATGGTTAGCTCTCTGATCGTTAAAGAAAATAAGGTCTGTGGGGTCATCACAGGTCTTGGACATGAAATTCAGGCAAGGGCGGTTGTGGTAACCAGCGGAACGTTTCTCAACGGGGTTATTCATATCGGAGAGAAAAGATTCGGAGGTGGGAGAGTGGCCGAAAAAGCAGCCACCGGCATCACTGAACAATTAGTATCTCTGGGCTTCGAAAGTGACCGGCTTAAAACAGGTACTCCTCCCCGAATTGATGGGCGAAGCCTCGATTATTCCAAGATGGAAGAACAAAAAGGAGACGAAGAAATTGTAGGCTTTTCCTACCTGGATATTAAAAAACCTACCCAACAAAGAAGCTGCTGGATCACCTATACCAGCCCCACCGTACATGAGATCCTTAAAACAGGATTTGACAGGAGCCCCATGTACACGGGAAGGATTGAAGGAGTAGGTCCCCGTTATTGCCCCAGCATTGAAGATAAAATCAACCGGTTTGCAGAAAGAGACCGGCATCAGCTTTTTATAGAACCGGAAGGATGGAACACCGTTGAAATTTATGTCAATGGTTTCTCTACTTCGCTCCCCGAAGAAGTCCAGTACCAGGCCCTCAGTCAGGTCCCGGGATTTGAAAATGTTCGGATCTTCCGTCCTGGCTACGCCATTGAATACGATTATTTTCCACCCACCCAGCTTCAACATTCTCTGGAAACAAAAGGACTCGACAATCTCTTCTTCGCCGGACAGATCAACGGCACTACCGGCTATGAAGAAGCCGCCTGCCAGGGCCTTATGGCAGGGATCAACGCTCACCAGAAAGTGAATCAGTTGGAACCTCTCATCCTGAAAAGAAGCGAAGCCTATATCGGAGTCCTGATCGATGACCTGATCAGCAAGGGGACGGAAGAACCCTATCGCATGTTCACCTCCCGGGCAGAATTCCGGACCCTGCTCCGGCAGGATAATGCAGATCTCCGATTAACGGAATTAAGTTATCGACTGGGATTAGCATCCCAGGAAAGAATGGATAAGACCCTTGCTAAGAAAGCAGGGGTAGAAAAAATAAAGGCAACACTCTCCTCCTTCTCCCTCGAACAGGAAGAATCTGAACAGTATCTGCTGGAAAAAAATTCAGCCCCCCTCACCCAAAAACAACGGGCGGCCCAGGTGCTCCTCAGACCCGGCATCGACCTACCTTCCATGATCAACGCTATCCCCAGGTTGGCCCTCACCATGGATGCATTCGATACAGCAACCATAGAAGAAGCAGAAATACAACTCAAGTATGCCGTCTATATAGAGAAGGAAAAAGAACTGGTGCAAAGAATGGCTCAGCTGGAAGATCTGCTGATCCCGGATAATTTCAACTACGATAAAATTAATTCCTTATCCAACGAAGCCCTGCAGAAATTTAAAAAGATCAAACCCCGGACCCTGGGACAGGCCAGTCGCATCAGCGGAGTCAATCCAAGCGATGTTCAAATCCTGATGGTCTATATGGGAAGATAAAGATTAAGGGGAATCAATATATTAAATATTAATTTAATATATTGATTCCTTTTACTATAGTCCATAACGGGCGCTGATCTCCAACATACGCTCGATCGGCTTTCTGGCAGCCTCCCTCAACGTCTCGTCCATGATCAGCTCCGGCTCCTCATACTTCATACAGAGGTATAACTTCTCTAAAGTATTCAGTTTCATGTGAGGACAATCATTACAGGCACAGCTATTATTCGGGGGAGCCGGAATAAAGGTTTTTCCGGGAGAGGCCAATTGCATCTGATGCAGTATTCCGGTCTCTGTTGCCACGATGTATTCCTGGGAGACATCCTGTTGGGAATATTTCAATAAGGCCGTAGTAGAGCCTATAAAGTCTGCTATACGCAAGATTGGTTCTTCGCACTCGGGATGGGCGATCAATTTTGCCTTTGGATGACGAATTTTCAGCTTCGTGATCTTTTCCAGGCTGAAGATCTCATGAACCATACAGGCACCATCCCAAAGCACCATATCCCGGCCCGTCTTTTTGATCAGGTAAGCTCCCAGGTTGCGATCCGGTGCAAAAATGATCTTTTGCTCCCGTGGAACGCTCTCTATGATCTTCTCCGCATTCGAAGAAGTACAAATGATGTCACTCAGCGCCTTCACCTCAGCCGAGCAATTGATATAAGAGATTACGATATGATCCGGGTATTTGTCACGAAATGCTTTGAACAGGGGCCCGGGTGCTGAATCAGCCAACGAACAGCCCGCCTTGAGATCCGGCAGCACCACCTTCTTCGTTGGATTCAAAATTTTTGCCGTTTCCGCCATAAAATGAACTCCCGCAAAAACAATCAGGTCCGCAGTGGTCTTCTCCGCCTGTTGCGCCAGACCCAGGCTATCCCCCAGGTAATCCGCCACATCCTGTATATCGGCATCCTGATAATAGTGCGCCAGAATAATGGCGTTCTTTTCTTTCTTCAATTTCTCGATCTCAAAAAACAGGTCCAGCTCCGGAGAAACATCTATATCCAGGAAACCTTTTTTCTGTAATTTTTCTTTAGCCGCAACGATGTTTATATCTACCATAGTATTTAATAGTATTTATTATTTATAAAATTATCTATTACTATTAGGATGGTGCATTAGTGGATAAGAATTTTTAACTGCTTGCACAATAAAGGGAAACACCTGTTTATCCACCGTAATCCACAATTACTTAACAACGCAACCCGCGGTTTGGATCAAGGTTTCAGGAGTTTTTCCACCGGTGTGGAGTAAAAAGGCATCCGGATAACTATTTTGAGCTCCTTCTGTTAACCCATGTGGAATAAAGGGGGACTTGTACACCACCGCTCAGCCGGTCCCTTCCACTTTTAAAGTTCTTATCCATCTTCTCCCAAAATCCAGACCCCAAAAAGGTGGGTTATCCACTGGATTCGGTAGTTATCCATAACCTCTTGTTGATTAGAGTTTCACACACTGCTATTGGCAGTTTCACGGGTCCTGTAAAAAAATTTTTCTGCTTTTGGCCTTTTGCGGGATCCTCGGGTCTATGACCTGCAGGACGCCCCTGATGCTTCCAGCCGGGACCCTGGTTTCCGCCGGCCATCACAGAAATACCTGAAGGGCCAGCCCGGTCCACAACTCGGCCGGAATAGTTTAAAACCCAGCGCAGCGGCCAATTTCGCTTATTTTCCACAATTTGTTCATAATCTTTTTTCCCCTATTTTTGCCATCCTTTCAAAACCGGCAGGGATTTTCTTGCCTGAAAGGACCGACATTAACTGTTTGCCGGAGATTTGCTACGTTCTAAAGTGATTTCCCCGCGCATTTTCAAAAACCGTACATAATAGTATATATATGTCAATCATTCAAAAATTAAGAGAGAAAGCGGGTTGGTTAGTCTTTGGTCTGATTACTTTAAGTCTACTCGGCTTTCTCTTAATGGATGCCTTCGTAGGCAGGAGCAGGCTTTTCGGCAACCGCTCTACAACCGTCGGCGTCATTAACGGAGAGAAGATAGAATACAATGACTTTCAGAAGATGGTCTCTCAGCAGGAAGATCAGTATAAGAGCAGGGGTTATCCGGTGAATGAAGGCATGCAGCAGAACATCAGGGAGAATGTCTGGAAACAGATGGTGGAAGACGCTGTATTAAGTGAGGACTATACTGCGTTGGGCTTGGATGTAAGTGACAAAGAAGTAAATGATATGCTGGTTGGGGCTAATGCCATCCCCGATATAAAACAGGCTTTCACCGATCCGAAGACAGGTCAGTTCGACGCACAGGCCGCTGCCGCTCAGATCAACCAGCTGCGCACGATCTACAAAAGCAAAAAAAACGATAAGAATTATGAAGGCGCCCGCCGGTTCTTTGAAGAATCCGTTCCCCAGATCATAAAGATGCGCCTACGGGAAAAATATACTTCCCTGCTGGCCAACAGCACCTATATTCCCAAGTGGATGATTGAAAAATCCAATGCAGATAATAGCCAGGTGGCAGCCATCTCCTATGTCAACACTCCTTATATTACTGTCCCTGATAGCTCCGTGAAAATTAGTGACGAAGAGATCAACGACTATATCGCCAAACATAAGGAACAATTCAAACAGGAAGAAAGCCGCAGCATCGCCTATGTGGTATTTGACGCCGCCCCTACCGCCAGCGACAGCGCCAAACTGCGTCAGCAGATGATCGATATGAAGGGCGATTTTGCCAAAGCGGAAAACATGGACGCTTACCTGGCCCGCGTAGGTAGCGAGATCCCCTATCTCGACACATATATGGGCAAGGCCAGAATACAGGTTCCTAATAAGGACTCTATTTTCGCACTGTCGAACGGAAGCCTGTTCGGACCTTACCTGGACGCAGGGAACTATGTCATCGCTAAAAAGATAGATGAGAAGACCCTTCCGGATTCCGTCAGGGCCCGGCATATTCTGGTAGGAACAAATGATCCCCGTTCCGGTCAACCTATCATGGATGACAGCACGGCAAAGAAAAAGATCGACAGCATCAAAAACCTTGTTGAGAAAGGAGTGAGCTTCGATAGCCTGGCTATGAAACTGTCCGACGACCAGGGCAGCAAAGAAAAAGGCGGCGACCTGGGTTATTTCACTTCCGACCGGATGGTGAAAGAATTCACCGATTTTTGCTTTTCCGGAAAGAAGGGAGACAAAAAAGTGGTCAAGACCCAATTCGGGTATCATTATATAGAGATCGTCGATCAAAAGAATTTTGAGCCGGCCTATAAAATAGCCTACCTGAGTAAAAAGATCGAGACCAGCCCGGAAACAGATCAGGCGGCCTCCGGAGCCGCTAACCAGTTTGCCGGAGAAAGCCGCGACGCAAAAGCCTTCGAACAAAACCTTCAAAAAGGTAACCTGCAGAAACTGCTCGCCCCGGATATCCAGCCTTCTGAAGTGGCGATCCCCGGACTGGGTCCCAACCGTCAACTGGTCCGCTGGATCTATGAAGCAGACCTGGGCAATGTATCGGAACCTTTCGCCATCGGCGATAAATATGTGGTAGCGCTGGTCACCGAGATCAACCATGAAGGAATCATGACCGCCGCCAAAGGCAGGAATCAAATAGAACCTGTTCTCCGGAACCAAAAGAAAGCGGATATCATTATCAGGAAACTGGGCGCCCCCGCCTCGCTGGAAGCCGCCGCTTCAGCCTCTGGGCAAAGCGTTCAAAAAGCAGACAGCCTTCTGTTCTCTTCCCCAATGATACCCAATGCAGGACAGGAAGCAAAAGTTATCGGATCTGCTTTCAATAAACAACTGGCAGGCAAAGCGGCTTCTTCCCCCATACCAGGCAACGGTGGAGTGTTTGTCATAAAAGTAGAAAATGTGTCCGCCGCTCCCAACCCCAATGCCGACCTGCAGCAACAACGTTTTATGCAGGAACAGCAACAGCGGAGCAGGATCACCTATACCCTTGTCGACGCCCTGAGGAAACTGGCTACCGTTAAGGATGACAGAGGAAAATTCTTTTAACTTTTTATACATCACTCTTCTAAGGAGGAGCGGAAAATCCTCCGGACGTGAACATGTCCGGGGGGTTTTTTGTTTAATATATTTATAACCGGAAGTCGTATGAGCGAAGAGATCATCAATAAAGTAGCGCAAAGCGGAATCCTTACGCTGGACCTGGAAGATTACTTTCCCAAGGAAGACATCGTCCTGTTCGATCTGAAACCTTTGTTGTTCAGAGAGATGATCCTTAAGGAAAAGGAATTCAGGACGGGCTTGCAGGAGATAGATTGGACGGCCTATCAGGGTAAGATCGTGGCCGTCACCTGTACCGTCGACACCATTATTCCCCATTGGGCTTATATGCTGGTGGCCGTTTACCTGCAGCCCCATGCAAAGGACATCGTACTTGGCGATCGCCAGGCTGCTTTAGAACAAACTTTTCGGGCGCAGATCGCAGCGATAGATACAGCACCCTTCCTCGACAAACGGGTAGTAGTGAAAGGATGTGGCGACCTGTCTGTGGGCGCCTTTGCCTATATGGAAATAACCCGGAAACTGAGGCCAGTGGTAAAAAGCATTATGTACGGAGAGCCCTGCAGCACAGTTCCGGTTTATAAAAAACCTCCTACAGCAGCGTCCCCTGCATAATAACATAAGCAACGCTAAAATAAATGATCAACCCCGTCACGTCCACCAGGGTTGCCACGAAAGGAGCGGAAGAAGCAGCCGGATCCGCCCCCAGCTTTTTCAGGATCAGCGGCAGCATACTGCCAGACAATGTCCCCCACATCACCACCCCGATCAGCGAGAAGAAAACGGTGGCGGCGACTTTCATCCAGTGTACCCCATAATCATATAGCTTAAATTCCTGCCAGAAAAAAACACGGAGAAAACCAACCACCCCAAGGATCGTACCCAGGACCAGCCCGGACAAGACTTCCCGGCGAATGACACGCCACCAATCCCTGAAACCGATCTCACCCAACGCCATAGCACGGATAATAATGGAAGAGGCCTGGCTGCCGGAATTACCACCGCTGGAAATAATGAGGGGAATAAACAGCGCCAGTACGACGGCTTTGCTTATCTCTCCTTCGAAATGTCCCATAGCCGTCGCCGTTAACATTTCCCCGAGGAATAAAATGATGAGCCAGCCGGCGCGCTTGCGGACGAGGCTGGCAAATGAGATCGTAGTATAGGGCTCATCCAACGCCTCCGAACCCCCGATCTTTTGGATTTCCCTCGTACCTTCCGATTCCGCCAGACGTAACACGTCATCGAGAGTGACCACCCCCAGCAAAACGCCGTTATTATCGATGACCGGCAAGGCGAAACGGCTATTATTCCGGAATACCTTGATGGCTACTTTCTGGGCATCATTGACATTGAGAGCAATAAACTGGTAGTCCATGATCTGGGCTACCGTAGTGCCCGGGTCCACCACCAGGAAATCCTTGATATTGATGTCGTCGATGAGTACGCCCTTGTCGTCTATTACAAAAAGAAAATTCAGGTTCTCCGTCGCTTTCCCCCGCTGCCGGATAATATTCAGCACATCCTGACAGGTCTCACTGGTTTTTATGGATACATAATCCGGCGTCATAAGCCTGCCCACAGACCCTTCTTCATAACCCAGCAGCTCCAGGGTCTTGGCGCGGTGCTCAGGGGTCAGCACTTTCAGCAATTCTTTTACGGCACTGCCGGAGAGCTCGGATAGGAAGGCGGTACGGTCATCGGGCTGCAAGGCATTCAACAATTCGGCGGCCTTCTCCTCGGGTAAGGATTTGATGATGTCTTCCTGTTTCTCCTTCCGGAGAAATTTGAAAGCCCGGGCAGCACTCTTAGTATCCAGGTGCTGGAATAACTTCACCGCCCATCGGCTATACCGGTTGGTAAAATCCGCAATATCACGGGGAGTGAGTTTGTTCAACTTTACAAACTCGGTGATGCGGTTGTGCTGCAGCAGGTTTTTGATATCGTTCAGGTTGAGCATAATTCAAAAGTACTGAAAAGCCCCATTCCCGATTAAGGGGGAATATTAATTCCAAAGGAATTTTATACCCTTTAAAAATGTTCCCGGCAGGCCTTCAGCAGGTAGACCCGGGAAGTCGGGGTCAGGGGGAAAGGATCTGGTCGATCCGGTGTACGATCGGGGCATTGCCGGCCACCTGGTTGCCAGACAGCCAATTGGCAGGGATATT
>Ga0310811_10004691_pt1 | contig 17207 bp, 10 predicted proteins | sample YCmetagenome_FD_207642 | JGI IMG/M metagenome (GOLD analysis project Ga0310811, IMG submission 207642) | Soil microbial communities from experimental microcosm in Duke University, North Carolina, United States - YC | ecosystem: Engineered > Artificial ecosystem > Soil microcosm > Unclassified ...
CGGGGGGCGCGGTGGGTTCAGAAACAAGCGCTTACGGGAGGTATGGCATTTCCTCGACAGACCAGTTGAGGCATGGCGCGTCGGCGGGCTTTTGCTAATCTGCCGCCGGGAGAGCGAAACCCCAAGACAATCAATACGGAGGCGCGCCCGCTCGGGGCGCGACGGCATATGGCGCGAGTCGATATCGAAGGTCTCAAGGTCGAGAAGGTGCTGGCGGATTTCATCGCCGACGAGGCGGTGGCGGGCACCGGGGTGTCGGCGGCCGAGTTCTGGCACGGCTTCGCCGGTCTGATCCGCGATCTCGTGCCGAAGAACAAGGCGCTCTTGAAGAAGCGCGACGAGCTGCAGGCCAGGATCGATACCTGGCACCGCGACCGCAAGGGCAAGCCCCATGACGCCGCCGCCTACAAGGCGTTCCTGACCCAGATCGGCTACCTGCTGCCGGCGCCCGCAGCGAAAGCGATCGCGACCGCCAACGTCGACGACGAAATCGCGCGCATCGCCGGCTCCCAGCTCGTCGTGCCGCTGTCGAACGCGCGCTACTCGCTCAACGCCGCCAACGCGCGCTGGGGCTCGCTCTACGATGCGCTCTACGGCACCGACGCGATTCCCGAGGACGGCGGCGCCGGGCGCGGCAAGGGCTACAACCCGACGCGCGGCGCCCGCGTCATCGCCAAGGGGCGCGAGGTGCTCGATCAGGCGGCGCCGCTCGCCAAGGGCAGCCACGCCGACACGACCGGCTACGCCGTTGCCGGCGGCAAGCTCGCGGTCACGCTGAAGGACGGATCGGAGACGGGTCTGCGCGACCCGGCGCAGTTCGTGGGCTATCGCGGGTCGACCAACAGCCCGTCGGCGGTGCTGCTCAAGCACCGCAACCTCCACATCGAGATCGACATCAACCGGTCGCACCCGATCGGCCGCGGCGACGCCGCGGGCGTCGCCGACATCGTGCTTGAGTCTGCGATCTCGACGATCATGGACATGGAGGATTCAGTGGCGGTGGTCGATGCCGACGACCTCGCCGCGATCTACCGCAACTGGCTCGGCCTGATGAAGGGTACGCTGTCGGCTTCGTTCGAGAAGGGCGGCAAGACGCTCGATCGCCGTCTCAACCCGGATCGGACCTACACGAAGCCCGCTGGCGGTGAGCTCTCGCTGCATGGCCGCAGCCTGATGCTGATCCGCACCGTCGGTCATCACATCTTCACCGACGCGGTGCTCGATTCTTCGGGCGCCGAGATCCCGCAGAACATCCTCGATGCCGCGGTCAGCATCCTGATCGCGATCCACGACCTCAAGGCGTCGGGGCGTCCGAACAACAGCCGCACCGGCTCGATCTACATCGTCCGGCCGAAGATGCACGGGCCCGATGAGGTCGCGTTCGCCAACGAGCTGTTCGGGCGCATCGAGGAGATGCTGAAACTGCCGAAGCACACGGCGAAGATCGGCATCATGGACGAGGAGCGGCGGACGACGGTGAATCTCGCCGCCGCCATCCAGGCCGCGACAAACCGTGTCATCTTCGTCAACACCGGCTTCCTCGACCGCACTGGCGACGAGATCCATACCTCGATGGAAGCGGGGCCTATGGTCCGCAAGAACGACATGAAGTCGACCACGTGGATCAAGACTTACGAAGACAACAACGTCGACGTGGCGCTCGCCAACGGCCTGCGCGGCAAGGCGCAGATCGGCAAGGGCATGTGGGCGATGCCCGACAAGATGGCCGACATGCTGGCGCAGAAGATCGGCCACCCGATGGCCGGCGCCAACACCGCGTGGACGCCGTCGCCGACCGCGGCGACGCTGCACGCGCTGCACTACCTCCAGGTCGACGTCGGCAAGCGCCAGGACGAGATCGCCAAGCGTGCGCCCGCCAAGATCGACGACATCCTGACGCTGCCGGTGTCGCAGTCGAACTTCGCGCCCGACGCGGTGCAGCAGGAGCTCGACAACAACGCGCAGGGAATCCTCGGCTACGTGGTGCGCTGGATCGACCAGGGGGTCGGCTGCTCGAAGGTACCCGACATCCACGACGTCGGCCTGATGGAGGACCGCGCGACGCTGCGCATCTCCAGCCAGCACATCGCCAACTGGCTGCGCCACGGCATCTGCACCGAGGCGCAGGTGATGGAGACGATGAAGCGCATGGCCAAGGTGGTCGATCGCCAGAACGCCGGCGATCCCAACTACCGGCCGATGGCGCCCGGCTACGACGGCATCGCCTTCAAGGCGGCGTGCGATCTCGTCTTCAAGGGACGCGAGCAGCCGAACGGCTACACCGAGTTCATCCTCCACGCCCGCCGCCGCGAGGTAAAGGCGGGGCGCTAGGACGCTGTCGCCCCGGTCATGTTGAAACGCCCATTATTTTAAGTGAGGGGGCTTCGGCCCGCCGGTCGCCCAGTCGAGCAGCTCGACGGTGTGAACAACGGGAACTGCCGTCGCGCCGGCGATGTGGACCTCGCAGCCGACGTTGCCCGTGGCGATGACGTCGGGGCTGGTCGCCTCGAGGTTTGCGACCTTGCGCGCGCGCAGGTCGTTCGCGAGTTCCGGCTGCAGGATGTTGTAGCTTCCGGCCGAGCCGCAGCAGAGGTGCTCCTCGGCGATTGGCAGCACGGTGAAGCCGGCGGCGGTAAGCAGCGCCTTGGGCTGACCGACGATTTTCTGCCCGTGCTGCATCGAGCACGGATTCTGGTAAGCGACGCGGAGGCTGTGCGGCACCGGGGCGTTGAGCCCGATCTCGGACATCAGCTCGCTGATGTCGCGGGTCATCGCCGAGACGCGTGCCGCCTTGTCGGCGTAGGCCGCGTCCTCGCGCAGCATGAAGCCGTAATCCTTGATCGTCGTCCCGCAGCCCGAGGTGTTGACGACGATCGCGTCAACTCCTGCCTTGGTCCAGGCGTCGACGTTGCGGCGCACGCGGTCGCGCGCGTCGCGGCCGAGGTGATGCTCGAGGGCGCCGCAGCACTCCATGCCCTCGGCGACGACGACGTCGCAGCCGTGGCGCGTCAGCAGGCGGATCGTCGCCTCGTTGATCTCGGGCGCGACCACCGACTGCACGCAGCCGGTGAGCAACGCGACGCGCTTGCGGCGCGTGCCGGCGGCGGGGAACACCTGGCCGGGCCGGATCGGCGATGCCGGTGGCACCGTCGCCGGCGCCAGTGTCAGCAGCTCGCCGATGCGCCCGGGCAGGACCTTGCCGAGCCATCGAAACGGCAGCGCGAGCGTCAGCAGGATGCGCAGCGTGTTCGGGTACGGCAGCACGCGGGCGATGAGCCCACGCATCAGCCGATCCAGCGGCGGGCGGCGGTAGTGGTGTTCGATGTAGTGACGCCCGTGATCGACGAGATGCATGTAGTGCACGCCCGACGGGCACGTTGTCATGCACGAGAGGCACGACAGGCAGCGGTCGATGTGGGTGACGACGTTCTCGGTGATCGGGGCGCCGGACTCCAGCATCTGCTTCATCAGGTAGATGCGGCCGCGCGGGCTGTCGAGCTCGTCCCCCAGCAGCACGTAGGTCGGGCAGGTCGCGGTGCAGAAGCCGCAATGGACGCAGGCGCGGAGAATCTTTTCGGACTCGCGGGTGTCCGGATCGGCCAGTTGCTGGAGCGAGAAGCGGGTTTCCATTTGTCTACACGCTGTGCGCTACACGTCCGGATACATGCGGCCGGGATTGAAGATTCGCTGCGGGTCGAAGCTCTCCTTGACCCGCCGCGTCAGCGCGGCGAGGGCTGCGGGCAACGGCTCGAACACCGGTACTGTCGCCCGCACCGCGTCGGGAGCGCGGATCAGCGTTGCATGGCCATTGCCGCCGACTGCCGCGCGGACGCCGCGGGCCGCGGCCTCGCCGGTTTCGGGCACGGCGGCCCACAGCAGGCCGCCGCCCCAGTCGTAGAAGCCGGTCGCCTCGGTCGTGCGCGCGACCGCCGCGAACGTCGCCGGACCCGATGCCGGCGGCACGGAGATACGCCACACCGCGCGGCCGTCGATCGGCAGGAGACGAACGTCGGCGATTTCGCGCCACAGGCGCTGCGACTCGTCGCCTTCGATCACCGCGACCGGCGCGCGGGAGGCGAACATCTGGCGCAGCTCCTCGACCCGGAATGCGACCGAGGTGCCGGGACCCTCGACGCGGAGTGCCGCGACCGAGGCGCCTGCGCCCGCCACCGCGCCGACTCCCGATGCGGCCGCGACCGTCGCCGGCAGGTGCGCGGCACCCGAGACCTCGTGGGGCGAGTTGAGGCCATCGGCGAGCGCCGCGATCGCGCGCTCGTCGGTCAGCCCCATGATCAGCAACGTGCGGCTCTCCTCGGGGCGCGGCATGACCTTGACCGTGACCTCGGCGAGTGCGGCGAGCGTGCCGTAGGAGCCGGCCATCAGCTTGCTGACGTCGTAGCCGGTGACGTTTTTCACCACCTTGCCGCCGGCCTTGAAGATGTCGCCGTGGCCGCTAACGCCGTTGAAGCCGAGGAAGTGGTCGCGGGCGGCGCCGATCTTGATCCGCCGCGGCCCGGCGAGATTGCAGCCGAGCGCGCCGCCGAGCGTCGGCGCCGCGCCGTTAGAACCAAGGAGCCGCGACCAGTCGGGCGGCTCGAACGCCAGCATCTGCTTGTTGTCGGCGAGCAGGCGTTCGACTTCGCCGAGCGGCGTTCCGGCGTTTGCCGTCAGCACCAGCTCGGCCGGCTCGTAGGCGAGGACGCCCGCCAGGCGGTCGAGCGCGAGCACGGCGCCGGAATTCGTCGGCCGGCCGATGTCGCGCTTGCTGCCGCCGCCGCGCACCTCGAGCGAGCGCTTGGCCGAGATCGCCTGGGCGACCGCGTCCCTGAGCTCGTCGATGGTGGTCGGCTGCAACGTATCCATGACTCAGAACCGGGGCAGATCGGGATGGGACACCTGGCCCGCGTGGACGTGCATGCGGCCGAGCTCGGCGCAGCGGTGCAGGGTCGGAAACACCTTGCCGGGATTGAGCAGGCCGTCGGGGTCGAAGGCACACTTGAGCCGCTGCTGCTGGTCGAGATCGACCTCTGTGAACATCGCGCCCATCAGGTCGCGCTTTTCGACGCCGACGCCGTGCTCGCCGGTCAGCACGCCGCCGACCTCGACGCAGGCGCGCAGGATGTCGGCGCCGAACTGTTCGGTGCGCTCGAGCTCGCCCGGCGTGTTGGCATCGTAGAGGATCAGCGGATGCAGGTTGCCGTCGCCGGCATGGAAGACGTTGGCGACGCGGAGCTTGTAGTGCTCCGACATCGTCCGCATGCGGGCGAGGATCTGCGGCAGCGCCTTGCGGGGAATCGTGCCGTCCATGCAGTAGTAGTCGGGCGAGATGCGCCCCACCGCGGGGAACGCCGCCTTGCGGCCGGCCCAGAACGCGAGGCGCTCGTTCTCGGTGCGGCTGGTGCGGCTCGACTTGGCGTCGTTCGACTGGGCGATCTTTTCGACGCGGGCGATCAGGTCGTCGACTTCCGGCGCGCAGCCGTCGAGCTCGACGATCAAGAGCGCCTCGACGTCGAGCGGATAGCCGACTTTGACGAAGTCCTCGGCCGCCTTGATCGCCGGGCGGTCCATCATCTCCATGCCGCCCGGGATGATGCCGGCGGCGATGATGTCGGCGACGCACTGGCCGGCGTTTTCGGCGGTCGGGAAGCCGATCAGCAGGGCGCGCGCGGTCGGCGGCTTGGGGAGGATACGGACGGTCACCTCGGTGACGACGCCGAGCAGGCCCTCGGAGCCGGTCATCACGCCGAGCAGATCGTAGCCCGCGGCGTCGAGGTGCTTGCCGCCCAAGCGGATGATGTCGCCGTCGATGGTCACCATCTCGACGCCGAGGATGTTGTTGGTGGTCAGCCCGTACTTGAGGCAGTGCACGCCGCCCGAGTTCTCGGCGACGTTGCCGCCGATGGTGCAGGCGATCTGGCTCGAGGGATCCGGCGCGTAGTAGTAGCCGAGGTGCCGCACCGCATCGGAAATGCCGAGGTTGGTGACGCCCGGCTGGGCGACGACACAGCGATTCGGGACGTCGATGTCGAGGATGCGGTTGAACTTGGCGAGTCCGAGCAGCACGCCGTCGGCGAGCGGCAACGCGCCGCCCGACAGCGAGGTGCCGGCGCCGCGGGGCACCACCTTGATCTTTTCGTCGCGGCAGAAGCGCAGGACCTTGGCCACCTGCTCGGTGGTCGACGGCAGCACGACCACCATCGGCATCTGGCGATAGGCACTGAGGCCGTCGCACTCGAACGCGCGGCGCTCCTCGGCGCTGTCGACGATGCGTTCGCCGGGCAACAGCCGGCGCAGGGCCGCGACGATCTCGGCGCGGCGCGCCAGCACGGAGTCGTCGGGTTGCGGCATCGCGATCATGGGACGCCTCCGCTCATGGCGTATGGGAACATGGCGCGGTCAAGCTAGGCCAGTGTCTAAGTCGGGTCTGTCCGAGTATGGTCCGGCGCCGCGCCCGCGTCAGTCCTTGAAGTACTTATAGCTCCCATCCTTGACGCTCTTCGACCACGTCGTCCAGTAGGTGCCGGGGTCGCGGGCGTAGTCCTTGTTGTAGTCGCCGGCCATGTTGATGCCGGGGAGCGACGGCACGTAGTCCTGCTTCAGGACGTCGTCGGGGTTGCCGTAGCGGCTCGCCAGCGCCCGCACCTCCTTGTCGTCGAGGGCGTTGATGCGGCCGTTCTCGATGATCGTCAGCCACTGGTCGAGCTCGCGGACCCGCGCCTGGTAGGTCACCATCAGCGTGTGATTGTGGCAGCAGTGCTCGAGCGGCACGTTATTGGCCTCGCCGAAGGCTTTGCGGGTCGGCGTCACCTGGCCGATCGTCTCCGGGCCGTGGGCGGTCTCGGTGCCGAACGACCAGTGGATGACCCCGCCGACGTTGCGCTCGGAGGTGTTGCGGCCCTCGAGCAACTCGTCGGGGTGCTTGAAGTACTTCGGGTTGGTCGCGGTGCCGGCCTCGTAGAGCCACCAGTAGCCGGGCTTTTTGTAGAGCGGCCAGGTCAGGGTCTGCATGCCGGGGTAGTTCAGCGCGTAGCGCATGAACTCGCCGTAGTAGCCGCCGCCGCGCACCGCCTTGATCTTGCCGTCGGCGAGTTCGATCTCCATGCGCGGGTGCGTGGCCACATGGTTGTTGGTGCTGGCGATGATGCCGCGCACCTCGACCTGCACCGGCTGCAGGTATTCCGATGCCAGGTCGGGGTAGCTCATCATGGTCATCGGCCATCGCCCCGACGACTGATTCGGGTACATGTAGAGATGGCCCTGGTTGTACACGCCCTTGGCCCAGGTCTGGGCGATGTCGGTCGTGACGTCGGCGGCGAGCGCGGTGCCCTCGGGATCGCTCGCCTCGAGGCGATCGACGAAGGGCAGGGCCTCGATCATCTTCGACTCGACCATCCGCCACACGTCCGACGGGAAGCTCGGCACGCGGCTCATCAGATCGAAGTGGCTGTTGTAGGTGTAGTTGCCGACGAACTTCTTGCCGTGCTGCGCCAGCATGACGCGGGTACGCGGCCGGCCGCCGCCGCGGAAGAAGATCTTGTCGACCTCGGGATGCGCGTCGAGCCATTTGAGCAGGCCCTCGCGCACCATGCGGTTGTAGTCCTTCGACAGCCGTGCGTCCTCGTCGCTGGCGAACTGGATCTGCGGGAACATCGCGGCGTACAGGCCGGGGTCGGCGTCCTTCAGCCCGGCCTTGGTCTTGTCGGGATCGGGCAGCGAGCGGAAGAACCACTCGGCCGGCTCCTGCTGGCCGTCGCCGACGGTGAACACCTGCCGCGCCTTCATGAAACGGACGACGGTCTCTTTCGGGATGCCGGCGGCCTCGTTTTCATAGAGCGTGATCGGAATGGCGCCACGCTCGGTGAAGGCGCGGCGGATTGCCTCCTGCACCGTCGGATTCGCATCGTAGGGGACGACCATCAGCACGCGCTCGCCTCGCTTGACGTAGCCGAGCGGCGTGCGCCCGCCGGTCTGGGCGACGGCGGCGCGCGCGCCGGGCATCATCTCCTCGATCGAGTTCGGCACCTTGAGCGAGGCCGGAAAGCGCGGCGGTGGATAGGGCTTGGACGAGCCGGGCCCGATCAGGCCGTACTCCTTGCGCCGCTCGGCGATCTTGTCGGGCGACCACGGCGCATAGATGTGTCCGCGATCCTGGCCGTCCGCCACGGCCAGTGCCTGGGCGAATGCCGCGTGTGGCGCGGTGAGTGCGACGATGAGAACCGCGGCGACAACGCCGCTGGACGAGCGCAACGCAGCACGCATGTGCACCTCCCCAGATCGAGTGCTTCCGGCTCAGTCCTTGAAGTACTTGTAGGTCCCGTCCTTGATGCTCTTCGACCACGCGACCCAGTACGCGCCGGGATCGCGGGCGTAGTCCTTGTTGTAGTCGCCCGGGACGTTGATGCCCGGCAGCGGCGGCACGTAGTCCTGCTTCAGCACTTCGTCGGGATCGCCGTAGCGGCTGGCGAGCGCCCGCACCTGCGGGTCGTCAAGTGCTGCGAGCCGTCCGTTCTCGATCAGCGTCAGCCACTGGTCGAGCTCGCGGATGCGGACTTGGTACGTCACCATGAGCGTGTGGTTGTGGCAGCAGTGCTCGAGCGGCACGTTGTTCTGCTCGCCGAATCCCTTGCGCAGCGGCGTGACCTTGCCGACGTCCTCGGGGCCGTGCTGGCTCTCGGTGCCGAACGACCAGTGGATGACGCCGCCGACATTTCGCTCCGACGAGTTGCGACCTTCGAGCAGCTCATCGGGGTGCTTGAAGTACTTCGGGTTGGTGGCGGTCCCCGCTTCGTAGAGCCAGAAATAGCCGGGCTTCTGGTAGAGCGGCCACGTCAGCGTCTGCATCCCGGGATAGGTGAGGGCGAGCCGCATGAACTCGCCGTACAGCCCGCCGCCGCGCACCTCCTTGATCTTGCCGCCGGCAAGCTCGATCTCCATCCGCGGATGGGTCGAGAGGTGGTTGTTGGTGCTGGCGATGATACCGCGCGCCTCAACCTGTACCGGCGGCAGGTACTCGGTCTCGAAATTGGGGTAGTTCACCAGCGAGTAGGGCCACCGTCCCGACGACTGGTTTGGGTACATGTAGAGATGCCCCTGCTGGTACACGCCCTTGGCCCATTGGCCGGAGATGGGAGCGCTGATGTCGGCGGCGATCACCAGGCCTTCGGGATCGCTCGCCTCGATACGGTCGACGTAAGCGAGCGACTCGATGGTCTTGGTCTCGATCAGGCGCCACACGTCCGATGGGAAGTCGGGCACGTGGCTCATCAGGTCGAAGTGGCTGTTGTAGGTATAGTTGCCGACGAACTTCCTGCTGTGCTGGTTGAGGTAGGTGCGCGTGCGCGTGCGCCCGCCGGTGCGCCAGAACACCTTGTCGATCTCGGGATGGTCGTCGAGGTATTTGACGAGCCCTGCGCGCACCATGCGGTTGTAGTTGCGCGAGAGCTCGGACTCCTTCTCATCCTTGAACTTGAAGTCCGGGAACATCGCCTTGGACAGCTCGGGATCCTTGTCCTTGAGCCAGACCTTGGTCTTGTCGGGATCGGGCAGCGAGCGGAAGAACCACTCGGCCGGCTCCTGCTGACCGTCGCTGGCGGTGAACACCTGCTTCGCCTTCGAGAACGACGCGACGGCATCCTTGGTCACGCCCGCCGCCTCGTACTCGTAGAGGATCGTGACGGTGACGCCGCGCTCCTTGAACGCGCGGGCGATCGCATCCTGGACGAACGTGTTGGCATCGTAGGGAACGACGATCAGCACCTTCTCGCCGCGCTTGACGAGGCCGATGGGCGAGCGGCCGCTGGTCTGGGCGACGGCGGCCCGCGCGCCGGGCATCATGTCCTCGACCGAGTTCGGCGCCTTGAGCGAGGCGGGGAAGCGCGGCGCCGGATAGGGCTTCGACGGACCCGGTCCGATCAGGCCGAATTCCTTGCGCCGCTCGGCGAGCTTGTCGGGCGACCATGGCGCGAAAATGTGCGGCCGGTCGACGGTCTGCGACGGCGCCGCTGCCGGCGCCTGCTGTGCCGATGCCGGAGCATTGGCGATGCAGGCGGCGAGGATACCGGCGGCGAGGGCATGATACGGGCGCACGCGGAATTCACGCTTCATGACGACCTCCCTGTTGGGCGCTCTCTGGCGCCCTGATCACGGCGACGAAAGCGGGCTCAGGCGACGAACACGCCGTCGCGCATGCGGTACACGGTCGGAAACGCCTCGACGACCTTGGGGTCGTGACAGGCGACGATGACGGTCTTGCCCTGCTTCGCGGACAGCGAGACGAGCAGCTCGGTCACGATCTCGACGTTGGCGGTGTCGAGGTTGCCGGTCGGCTCGTCGGCGAGGATCAGCGGCGGATCGTTGACCAGCGCGAGGCAGATCGCGATGCGTTGCTGCTCGCCGCCCGACAGCTCCTCGGGACGCTTGTGGCCCTTTTCCTTGAGCCCGACGGTGGTCAGCAGCGCATCGGCGCGATCGTGCCGCTCGCTCGCCGGCACGTTGGCCAGCACCATGGGCAGCTCGAGATTGTCGCGTGCCGACAGCGTCGGGATCAGGTTGAAGAACTGGAAGACGAAACCGACGCGACGCAGGCGGTAATCCTCGAGCGCGCGCTCCGACATCGCGGTGACGTCCGAGTCGTGGACCATGATGCGTCCCGAGGTCGCGCGGTCCATGCCGCCGAGCAGGTTGAGGAGCGTCGTCTTGCCGCAGCCGCTCGGGCCCATGATGGCGATCGCCGAGCCCGTCGGCACGTCCCACGAGACGTTGCGCAGGGCGCTGACGGGGCCGGCGGCCGTGGTGTAGCTCTTGCCGAGGCTCTCGACGCGGATGGCGGTGGATGTCTGTTCGGGCTTGTTCATGGTCAGTTTTCCAACAGGCTTTCGCGGGCCGAGCGGCGGAAGATCCAGCGGCTGAAGCCATAGGCGATCGCCAGCAGCATGACGATCAGGAGGAGGGCGACCTCGGCGGTCTGCCACGACACCGCGAGGTGCGACGGCAGAAGGTTGAGGATGGTGAGGATCTGACGCAGTTCCCACACCAGACGCGTGATGCCGAAGCCGACGACGAGGGCGACCAGTGCGCCGAGCACGAGGCCGACCAGCGACGGCGCGAACAGGCCCGGCGCCGAGAATGCGAGCAGCGCGCGTGGTCCGCAGCCGCGGATGCGCAGCAGCGCCAGCGTGCGCCGGTCCTCGGCGTGGTTCGAGAGCGCCACGGCGACGATGCCGATGATCGACAGCAGCAGTCCGCCGATTAGGTAGATCTCGAAATTCTGACGGGCGAGATAGATGTACATGTCGCTGCCGAGGCGCGCCGTCTCCTCGGCGACATCGCGGATCTCGATCGGCGCCACCGGCATCGCCGTGCGCACCACCTCATGGAGCGTCGCCGGGGTCACGCCGGGGCGCGGGCGGACGACGGCCACCGCGCGGGGCAGCAGCACGTCGAGGTTGTTGAACCACGGATTGTCGCCGGCGCCGACCAGATAGGCGTTCGCGCCGAACAGGTGGTTGAGGTAATCGACGCGCGCCGCGACGAAGCTCTGACGGTCATTGACGGTCTTGAGCGGCATGCCGGGCAGGTAGTGCAGCACGCCGCCGACCGTCACCACCTGCATCGACTTGTCGACGTTGCGGCCGACCGGCATGCGCATGCCGGGATCGCGTTTGTAGAACAGGTGCACGGGTCGGGATACCAGAACCTGATTCTCGTCGGTGCTGCGGATCACCTCGGTGAACGGCGCGGACGCGCCGAGCGACGACTCGTGGGGCACGGTGGCGAGATAGCGTTCAGCCGAATCGACGAAGTACACGGGCACGCCGGAGAAGCCGTAGCCCGGCATGTAAAGCCCATCGGCCAGTCCCTCGACGACGAACTCGACACGATCGACCTCGGGACGGGCGCGCAGCGGTTCGAGGGTTTTGCCCACGGCCTCGCGCAGCGCGCCGTACCGCTCGCGGAAGCCGCCCTCGATCAGCTTGAGCCCGGGGACGAGAGTCGGCGCATCCAGGCTGAACTGCACCGCCGCTCCGAGCTGCGTCTCGGCACCGCGCTCGATCTTGTCGTCGAACACCGCCGTCATCACGCCGGGATAGAGACTGACGCTCGCCATCATGGCGACGATCAGCAGGAAGGCGGCGAGACGATGGTGCCGCATCGCGAGGTGCTTCAAGGTGAACGGCGCGAGCTTGCCGCTGAGGGCGAAGACGATCGGCGCCAGCGCCAGCGACATCCAGCGCGCCCGCGAGGCGAGCAGCGTGCCGGCCCCATACACAAATAACGGGAAGCTGACGAAGTCGAGCGCCCGGTCGAGCGCCTGCGCCCACGGCGCGTCGATCGCGCGCAGCGCCGACCAGCCGACGATCCAGCCCGCGATCTTGACGCCGCCGACGGCGAGCGCCAGCGCCTGGGCCCAGCCGAAGCGGATGCGGCCGAAGCTCGCCTCGGACGCGCTCGCCCGGCCCGAGGCCTCGAGCGGCGAGATCGTCGAGGCATGATTGACGAAGCGCAGGCTGACCAGCAGCGCCATCGCCACGCCGACCGCGAGGAAGATCAGCAGATAGAGCGGCTTCTGCACGCCGAGCAGCTCGGCCCACGGCAGCGGGCCTGCGCGGTAGCCGAGCGCCGGCAGCACCGTCCCGACGGCGGCGCCGGCGAGTCCGCCGACGATACCCGCGGCCGCGATGACCGCGAGCAGCACGCGGCGGATCGACGCCGCCGGTGTGCCGCGCAGGCGCAGGAGCCCGAGCTTGCGGCGCTCGTTCAAGAGCAGCAGGTTCGACAGGCTCGCCATCAGGATCCACGCCATCCACAGGAGCGGCAGTGCGACCAGCAGGCCGATCAGGTCGATCTGGCGGGCGATCGATGCCATGCGGCCGAGCAGCACCGCCGAGGTGTTGTCGACGGCCGCGCTGTAGCTCTTCGCCCGCACCACGTCGCGGAGCGTGGTCGAGAGGGCGTCGAGGCGGGCGAGCGAGCCGCCGATGTCCCAGCCCGAAATCATGCGGCCGCGGTCGACCGCCGCCAGATGGATGATCTCGGGGAAGTAGTCGCCGGTGTTGGCGTGGGCATCGACTCCTTCATCGTGAGAAACGATGCCGCGCGACAGCGAGTCGAAGGTCGAGAGCAGCGTGCGGCGATCGGGCACGACGAGTATCGCGCCGAGCTCCGGCACCAGCGTCGGCGAGCTGGTTTTGTCGAGGAACCAGCGGTTGAGCTCGTTGCTGTCGATCCGCACCGTGCGCTCGAGCGGCACCCGGAACACCAGCACGTTGTGCAGGTGGCTCTTGTCGGCGACCGCCTCCGAGCCGTCATGGCTGTGGCCGCCGGCGACCTCGCCCTCGGGGGTGAGGTCGGCGCGGACGTCGAAGCGCTTGCGGTTCTGGAGGTGCAGGTACGCTTCGCCCATCTGCGCGCGCGAGCCGACGAGCACGAGGATCGCGCCGTCGCCGCGCGGCCGGATGTCGGGCGGCAGCAGATTGGAGTCGGAGGCCGAGAGCATCGACAGCCACGGCGTGCGGAACGACTGGCCATCGACCTCGGGAAAGATGCCTTCGGGAAGAACGGTGCGAAGGAAGTGGATGTCTTCGACGCGGGTGACGCCCTCTGTCTTGGTGATCGCCTCGCGCACCTCGGCCGCCACCGGTACTTCCGACGTCTGGTAGACGGAGACGTCCCACGGCACGCGATCGATCTGATCGGCGACGTAGCGCTCGAGCGCGCGATGGGATGTCAGGTTGACGGCTGCGAGGAGTGCGACCACCAGGAACGAGACGGCGGCGAAGGCGGCGAACGGCCGCCGACCGACGACGCGAACCAGCAACGAATCCGTCGATACCAGCGACAACAGCGGCCTCCCCCGTCCCATGCGCCGCATCCATTCGAGGGACGCTGTGTCGTCATGGGATCCCGATTATCGACCGGCCGCGCGCCGTCCGTCAAAGAGCGAGTGCGTAAAAACCCTCGCGAGCTCGAGAACCGAAAGCCGTTAACAAAAAGGCCCGGGGTGATGCCCCGGGCCTTTCCGTGTTGACTGGGTCGTGCGTCAGAGCGCCGCGATGCTCGGGAAGAACAGGTAGCAGGCGACGCTGATGGCGACGAGGTAGAGCAGCAGCGCGAGGGTCCAGCCGAAGTTGTGGCGGATCACCGCGCCCTCGTTGCGCACGAACTTGGTGGTCGAGACGCCGACGCTGGCGGTCTGCGGGGCGACCGGCTTGCCGATCTCCGCGCCGACTGAGTTGAGGGTCGGCAGGAGCAGCGGCGGGAAGCCGAGGACCTGCCCGACCAGCGCCTGGAACTTGCCGAACATGGCGTTGGTCGAGGTGTTGCTCCCCGACAGCGCCACGCCGATGAAGCCCAGGATCGGCGCGATGACGATGAAGGCGACACCGAGTGCCGAGAACGCCTTGGCGAGCGACGCGGCCATGCCCGAGAAGTTATAGACGTAGGCCAGGCCGAAGATGAACACGCCGACCAGGCACGCGCCCCACATCTGCGTCCACGTCCGCTTGAATATCTCGCCGAGTTGCTGGCCGTTCACGCGCAGCAGCACCGCGACGATGATCCATGAGGCGAGAATGGCCGAGCCGCCGACGAACGGCTTGAAGTCGAACGCGGCCGAGATCGTGGCGCCCTGGGTGATGGACGACGCGGCGCCCACGGCCCAGTGAAGCCAGACGATGCCCGGGATCTTCGACCACGGCCCCGTCCAGGCGACGACCACCGCGACCAGCACGGCAATCGGCATCCACGCCAGCAGAATGTCCTTGCCGGTCATGCCGTGATGGGCGGCCTCGACCTGGGCGCCCGGCACCGGCCGACCGCCGTAGGCCAGCACTTCCGACGGCTTCCAGACCTTGAGCAGGACGAGGAGGCATGCGAAGCAGACGATCGAGCCGACCACGTCGGGCAGATACGGCCCGAGATAGATGGCGACCGGGAGCTGGCCGGCGATGTAGCCGAGGCTGCCGACCACGGCGAGCGGCCAGGCCGACCACATGCCTTTCTTGCCGGCGACGAGGTAGAGCAGAATCCACGGCGGCAAGATCGCAAGGATCGCGACGATGTGGCCAACCGACGCGGAGAGCGCGTAGAGCGGGTAGCCGGTCACGGCGGCCAGCGCGATGATCGGTGCGCCGAGCGCGCCGTAGGACACCGGTGCGTTGTTGGCGATGGCGGCAACGCGGATCGCGTCGAGGTCGGGAATGCCGATGGCGATCAGAATGGGCGCGACGAAGGCCCACGGATAGCCGAAGCCGACGAGGCCCTCGAGCAGCGCACCGAAGGCCCAGGCGAACAGGATCGTTTGTACTCGCACGTCCTGGGTGCCCTGCGAGATGAGCCACTTGCGCAGCTTGTCGAAGGTGCCCGTCACCACCAGGGTGTTGAACAGCGCCACGCCCCAGAACGTGATCCAGTCGACGTTCCAGATGCCGGTGAGAGAGCCATAGGTGTAGGCGAGGAGGCCGTCGTTGACCGGCATCTTCCACACCCAGAGAGCGAGCACGACGGTGATGACGGAGCCGATCAGCGTCGCGAGCCACGCCGTCATGCGCATCACGGCGAGCATGAACAGGAGAGCGGCGACGGGTATCAACGCCACGAGCCAGGTAATGAAGAGATTCCCGGTGGGATCGAGAATTTGCGTGAACATGATGTCTCCCAACGAAGGCCCGCGGTGTCGATCACCGTCTGGGGCTGGTTGCCTTGCCTGTTGTGCTCGAGGTCCCGTTGATCGGGCTTCTTCGAGAGTTGCAGCGCTTCGTTTTTACCATGGAGCGCAAGTCGTCGCCGATGGCAAAAGAGTAAAGATTTACGAATACTTGGTGGCGGCCCTGACCTCGCGTGAAGTGTTGTGCAACATGAGTGGCACTACGTATTGGTGCGCTACCTAATCTAGAAATCCACCAGCGGATTCTCGCGTACGTATTGTTCGAACAGTGCCCAGAACGGCCCGGTGTGCGTGTCGGCGTACCAGGCTTCGAAGGCTTCCAGAGCCCCGAGCGGATCCGGCGGCGCCTCCGGACCGGGGCCGGGACCGGCGTCGGGATCCGGGGGCACGATCGCAGCGCGGACGGTGCGCGCGACCTCGGCGAAGCGGTCGAGTACGGCGGCGCGTGCCTCGCTCGTGCCGACCCAGCCCAGTTCGTCCTTCAGCGCCGCCGCTCCGGCGGCGACCGCATCGTCGTCCTTCTCGGGACCGGTCACCGCCGCCGCGACGGCGCGCATAAGGTTGAGCTTGCGAAACGCGAAGGCGCGCTCCTGCTCCAGCGTCTTGATGCGCTGCGCCGTCTCGCGACGGAAGGCGGTTTCGGCCATCGCCGCGCGATCGGCCACCGCCTTGAGCGCATCGAGGAGCGGTTGCGTGCTCATCGCGTGCCTCGCTTGGTCGGCATTGGCGGGGTCGACGAACGCGTCAGCGGTCGCACGGGCGCCGGTGGTCGTGGCGGAAGAGAGTGGGAGTCGAACCCACCAAGGACCGGCTCGCGGCCCTTTCCGGATTTGAAGTCCGGGCGCCCCACCGGGGACGATGCTCTTCCAGACGAGGTGTCGCACGATGGTGTGCGCTTCGAAACGGGTGCCGCCGGCGGCGCACCGAATTGGTCGAGGCGATGCACGTTGATGCGCCGGAGGTCGCCGCGCCGCGACGTGATGCCGTGCCGGTCGAAGAACTCGAGGATCTGGATTGCGACCTTGCGACCGTTGTCGAGGCGGTCGCGGTACTGCGCTGCGGTGAACTGTCCGTCGGGCGCCGCCGTCGACAGATCGCCGGCAATCGCCACCATCTCGGCGACGGTGCGACGCAGGAAAAAGTGGTCGTGGGCGACCTCATCGACGCGGCCCATGCGCGAGGCGAGCTTGAGGAGCTTGCGCACGCTCTGCTCCGGCACGCCGATGATGCCGGCGACGTCGCGGACGCGCGGCGGACGGAATCGCTCGGTGCCGGAGATCAGCGGCCGGATCCGCGCCCACACCGCCTCGTTGTCGGGCGTAAGGTGCGCGCGATGGCCCGGCAGCCGGATCCAGGCGCCGTCGATCGCGACGTCGCCGAAATGTGCGAGCTGCTGCAGCGCGGCCGCGAACGCGGGCTCCGGCAGCCGCGGATCGAGGGCGAGTCGCAGCCGCTCGCGCCCCATGCCTTGCAGGTCGGGAAAGTCGCCATGGAAGGCGGCGAGAGTGTCGTGAACCGCAGCGCGTAGCGACGTCCAGGGCCT
>Ga0310811_10004692_pt1 | contig 17207 bp, 12 predicted proteins | sample YCmetagenome_FD_207642 | JGI IMG/M metagenome (GOLD analysis project Ga0310811, IMG submission 207642) | Soil microbial communities from experimental microcosm in Duke University, North Carolina, United States - YC | ecosystem: Engineered > Artificial ecosystem > Soil microcosm > Unclassified ...
AATTCCCCGACCTATGCCTTCACGAAGAGTCCTGCAGCCAGCCCTGGTCGATTGCGAGTCGCACAATGGCCGCCCGGCTTTGCAGATCCAGCTTTTCCATCGATCGAGCCCGGTGGGTCTCGACGGTCTTGACGGTAATGCCGAGCTTGGCCGCGATCTCTTTGTTGCTGAAGCCCCAGGCAATGAGGCGAAGGACCTCAGTCTCGCGGGGAGTGAGATCGGGTTTGTCTTTGCCGCTCCCTTTTGCTGTCGGCCGGGTAATAAGGCCGTCAAGCCGACGCGCGGCTGCCGGATCGAAGTACAAAGCGCCGTTCGCAACCAACCGGAGCGCCCGCAGCAACTCGGCCGTAGCGGCTCGCTTCAGGACGTATCCGGTTGCGCCGGCCTCCACCATGCGGCGGATGTACACCGATTCCTCGTACCCGGACAGGGCCAGGACCCTGATCTCTGGAAACGCCTCCTTGAGCCTGCGGGTCGCGTCAATGCCGTTCAGGTGGGGCATCGAGACGTCCATAACCACGACATCGGGCCGGGTCCGGGCGGCCAGCCCTCTCACCTCGCGGCCGTCGGCCGCTTCACCGACGACCTCCATGTCCGGCTCCTGGTTGATCAGCGTCTTGAGTCCCTCTCGCACGACAATGTGATCCTCGGCGAGAAGGATCCGAAGGATCCGTCCGGGGCGATTCGGCCGGGGATCAGGCATGGGGCGCCGGAGCGAGCGGGAGCTTGACGTACAACGTGGTACCTCCTCCGCCAGGGCGGGATTCGAGCGTCAACGCCCCGTCGAGCAATGCGGCACGCTCCTCCATACCAACCACTCCCAGGTGGTCAGCGGCCCTCTCTTTCCTGAAGCGGTCGACGTCGAAGCCCTTGCCGTTGTCTTCGACAATGACGCGGAGCTCAGAGTCACGACGCTCGAGTAGCACGCTCGCTCGGCTGGCGCCGGAATGCTTCGAAACGTTGCTCAGCGCTTCGATCGCAATCCGATAGGCGGCGTCTTCGACCGCCGGAGACAGGCGGATTCGCTGGAGCCCCCGCTGGTGGAAGTCCAGCTTGACGCCGTGCTGTACGGCCCATTCCTCGGCGTAGCTGCTCAGGGCCGAGACCAGTCCCAACTCTTCGAGGCCGGCCGGCCGAACCGCCACTGCGAGATCGTGCAGCTGACGACCCAGCTGGTCGAGCAACTCCAGGCATTTCTCGAGCGCGGCTTGATCCTGGATGCCAGGCTCGAGCGCTCCCAGCCGAAGCGATAACGCTGTGACCTGCTGTCCGATTTCGTCGTGCAACTCACGCGAGATTCTGCGTCGCTCGTCTGCCTGGATGGTCACCAACCGATCGAGCAGATGTTGACGGGCTTCCTCCGAGCGGCGCCGCTCGGTGACTTCCTCCTGCAGCTTGCGGTTGATGCTGGTCAGCTGCTTGGTCCGCTCGGCCACCTGTTCCTCGAGCGCTTCCTTGGCCTGGCGGATCTGCTGTTCCGCCTGCTTCCGCTCCGAGATGTCGCGACCGATGGAGGATGCACCGATGAGCTCACCCGTCTCCAGGTCATAGGTCGGCGATATCGTGAGCAGGAGGTCCAGCTCGGTCCCGCTCTTGGCCACCCGGACCGTTTCGAGCTGCTCAACGGATTCACCCCGGGCAATCTGTCGGAGAATCTGGCTCGCTTCCTGGCGCCGCTCGGCCGGGACGATCAGCTCACTCGAGCGGCCCACCGCCTCCTTGGCCGTGTACCCATACAGTTCTTGAGCCCCGCGGTTCCAACTGGTGACGATCCCCTTCAGCGACTCGCCCACGATGGCTGCGTCGGAGTACTCCACGATCGCAGCCAGTTCGGCGCGCGCTTGTTCCGCGCCGCGGCGTTCGGTCAGGTCGGTGAAGGTGACCACTACGCCCTCGATACGGTCTTCTTCGGTCCGGTACGGCAGAATCCGGCGGAGGTACCAGCGGCCCGATTCAGTTCGCACCTCGGCCTCCCGGGGGGTGAGCGTCGTTAGGACCTTCTCCACGTCGGTTATCAATGTCCGGTCGGTAAACTTCCGCGCGAAGTCGCTGAGAGGACGCCTGAGGTCGGTGGGGAGAAGGCTCAGAAGCTGAGTCACCGGAGGTGTAAACCGCTTGATCCGTAACTGCCGGTCGAGAAAGATGGTCGCGATGTTGGTGCTGCTCAGGAGGTTCTTGAGGTCGTCGTTGGCGGCCTCCAGCTCCTGAATCTTGCTCTCCAGCTGACCGTTCACCGTGCTCAATTCTTCATTCAACGACTGCAGCTCTTCCTTGGACGTCTCCAGCTCCTCATTGGTGGACTGGAGCTCCTCGTTCATGGACATCATCTCTTCGTTGGCCGACTTGAGCTCCTCATTGGAGGACTCGAACTGCTCGGCGCTGGTACGGAGCTGCTCCCGCAATACGCTGAGCTCGTACTCCAGCTGCGGAAGAATCGCTTCGGTGCCCGGCTCAGCTTCGGGTGCCACGGCTCTCGTCGCGGGGGCGGCAAGATGCTCGAAGACAACCAGCATCAGGCCCTCCGCTTCCTTGGGTGCGTTGAGCGGCTCGACGGTGATGCGCACCATTTGGCTTTCGCCGTTGCTGTCCCTCAGGCCGCCCGTGATCGTTGCCCGCTTTCGCTCTTGGGTGGCCTGCCGGAGCACGGCGCTCAGCCTCGAGCGAAGTCCCTCGCGGGCCCATTGCAGGAGATCGGGCGCGAGCATTCCCGTCGGTTGAGCCAAATACGTTTCGGTCGGCCCGAACAGGTACAAGATTTCCTGCCTCGCGTTGATCAGGGCGCAGGCCGGAACGAAGCGTTGGAGCACGAGGGATTGCGCAGCCGCCAGCAGCTTGTCCTTAGACGGCGTCGGTATTGCCGGCGCGGTTGGATCCAAGTCGGACCGTAGACCAGGCTTCATGCCAATGGGAAGCTCCAACCGGTCCTGACGGGTAGGGCCGATTCGACGGTAGATCCGCCACTTCTTCGATACCGCTTTGAACAAATCGGTTTGCGGCCCCACCGATTCGGCGTTGCCGAGGAACAGGTAACCGCCCTCACGCAGGGCAAAATGGAATAGCGCCATCACTTTGCGCTGGACTTCGGGCGCCAAGTAGATGAGAAGATTGCGGCAGGTGAGCAGATCGATTCGGCTGAACGGCGGATCGCCAATCAGGTTCTGCGGGGCGAAGACCACCATCTCTCGGACCTGCTTGATCACTTGATAGCTGTGGTCGCCCGTTCTAACCAGAAATCGGCGTAGGCGGTCGGGCTTGATGTCAGCCGCGATGCTTTCGGGGTAGATCCCTGCGCGGGCAAACTCGAGGGCCGTTTGGTCGAGGTCCGACGCGAAGACCTGCACGTTCAGGCCACGGTCGGCCGCCTGTACGGCCTCGAGCAGCAGCATCGCTACGGAGTACGCCTCCTCGCCAGTGGCGCAACCCGCCACCCAGGCCCGCAATCCAGCATCGTCGCTCCGCTCCTGAACCATTTTCGGCAGGATGAACTGCTCGAGATACTGCCAGGCCGCCGGCTCGCGGAAGAAACTCGTGACGCTGATTAGCAGATCATTGAAGAGTTCTTTGATTTCCGCGGGATGACTTTGGAGATGCTTGATGTAGTGCTCTACGTCTTCGACGTGATTCAGGCTCATCCGGCGTTCGATCCGGCGCGAGATGGTCCCCCTCTTGTACGAACTGAAATCGTGCTTGGTACGGGCCCGGAGCAGTCCCAGGATGGCCTGCAGGTGGGTGGGGGCCTTCTCAATGAGTAGCGGCGATCCGCCGTCGTGCCGAGCGTATGGGTGCTGGGCATACCTCATCAGAACCGCGGGGAACTTGTCAACCGACATCACAAAATCCACCATCCGGGTGGCGCCGGCGCTCCGGGGCATCCCGTCGTATTCAGCGGTGTCGGGATCCTGCGCCATGGTCAATCCGCCGGCGTCCTTGACTGCCTTGAGTCCCTGGGTTCCGTCGGTCCCGTTGCCGGACAGAATGACCGCGACGGCTCGTTCCCGCTGGTCTTCGGCCAGCGTGCGCAGGAACGAGTCGATTGGCATCCGTAGCCCGCGACGCTCGGTGGGCTTGTTCAAGTAGAGGACGCGATTCCGGATCGCGAGATCCCGGTCGGGAGGAATCACGTAGACTCGATCGACCTCTACCGGCTGCCGATCGGTGACCTCGACCACCGGGAGCAATGTGCGCTTCTTAAGTAGTTCGGCGATCTCGCTCTTGTGGGTGGGGTCGAGGTGCTGCACCACGACGAAGGCGAGGCCTGGCTCTTTAGGAAAGGCGCCGAAAAACTGCTGCAGGGCCTTGAGACCGCCGGCCGACGCTCCCAGGCCCACGATAGGAAACGTCCGCGGCGGAGCGCCTGCTCCAGAAACCTGCGGCTCTTGCTCAGGCGATCGGTTGGTTTGCGGATGACCAAGGCGCGCCGGTCGGCCCCTCCGCCGCCCGGCTTTGGGCCTGCTAACTGGCTTGCGAGGCATAAGTCGCTCCCGTCCCCTCCCGCCTTCGCAGGCGCCTCAGTTCACCCACCCAGACGGTTTGCATCTGTCGAGGGGCGACCCAACTGAGCTGCATTGGAGTCGGCATCAATGCGCGGGCGCAAAATTCCGTGGCGAGGGTACCGCGGGAGTCACGGCGGCGGGCGTAGCCAACCATCGAGGTGCGCACCGCTCTCTCTGCTCAAGGCGCTAACATGGGTATGGGCCCAGAAAAGGGCAAGCAAGAACGATTCTATCGAAAAACGGCCCAGGCCGCTCGGGCCGCCCAGGCAGAAGCGGAGGATTGCACGGGGCGGGTGGGATTCGAACCCACGGAGCCCCGGAGGGCTCGCCACGTTTCAAGCGTGGTGCGTTCAACCGCTCCGCCACCGCCCCAGGTGGCGCGGGTAGTCTAGCTTGGCCCGCAGCAACGCGCTACATGACGCTATAACCTAAGGCCAATTCACGGGTTCGACTCCGGGTTTCTTGCGACCGGTGCCCTGGCGCACTACAGTGCCACCGCTGACAACTCAGGTCCACCGATCGCGGTGGCCCGCCTTGCCGGACGGTGCATTGGCGCCGTCAGACGAAGGCGCGAGTGGCCCGGGAATGGGCGTCTCGCGCCTTTGATGCTCCGGCAGGCCACCATACAGACAGGTGCCCTGACGGCACTGGAAACAGGAGGACACATGCTTCAGTGGGCCCTCGCGTTTCTCATTCTTGCGTTGGTTGCGGCGTTCTTCGGCTTCGCGGGCGTAGCAGTTGCGTCGGCCGGCATCGCCAAGATCCTGTTCTACATATTCGCGATCATCTTCGCCGTCACGCTCTTGGCCCGCGTGCTCGAGGGTGGTCGCGCCATACGCTGATTTCAGATCCGACGGCAGCCGTTCGACCCCAAGCCACGGGAGAGCTCAGATGTCGCGCGACAACTTGAAGGGCCTGATGGTCGAAAGGCTTCGCGATCTGTACCAGGCGGAGCACTTGCTGGTTAAGGCCCTTCCGCCCATGGCAAGAGGCGCGTCGTCCCCGGAGCTCAAGAACGTGCTCGAGCGGCACGTGGTCCAGACCATCAATCAGTCGCAGAGGCTGGACCAGATCTTTCGTCGACTCGGCGTGGACCCTCGGGGTCGCCGCTGCCGCGGCATGGAAGGGCTCCTCGCCGAGGCCTACGAGGTTCTGGAGCCGTACAGCCCAGGCAGCGTGACCGACGCTGCACTCATTGCAGCCGGGCAGCGGATCGAGCACTACGAGATCGCCGCGTACGAGGGGGTCCGTCGCTACGCACTGCTGCTTGGCCGACCTGATATCGCCGACTTCGTCCAGCAGTCGCTGGAGGAGGAGGAAGAGGCCAACCGGCGGCTCGCGTCGGTGGCGGAGCACGACGTCGACTTCCGAGCGCTGGCGGATGCCGGCGCGGAAGCGATCGAGCGGGCCAGCTAACCTGGCTCCAGGGCATCACGGGTCCGACCTCTCGCCGCCGTTGGCCCGGCGGCGAGCGGGGCGTGCGCCTATTTCGCTTTTTTGGGGCTACCTCGCCCATTATAGTCCCCGAATGAGGGTGAGGAACAGCTTGTTTGGAATGAGCAGGCCGTTTGGTAGCATGGCCCACGAGCGTCGCGCCAACGTGCGCCGCGGCAGCTCGCAGGGGACGAGCTACCTGTGCGACGCCATTGCCGTCATCGTCATCGGCACCGCCCTGGCGGCGATGATCGGCTGGATGACAGGCAATCCCGCACTGGTGCAGGTCCTCCCTGCCTATCCACCGCTTTATCCAGGTTCGGCTCTCGGCCTGGCCGCTGCCGCGGCCGGCCTTTGGGGATTGGCGCACCGAATCCCGCGCTGGGTGCTGACGGGCGCCGGGATCGCAGCATTGCTCGGTGCTCTTGCACTCATCGAGTACTGGGCTGGCACCGACCTCGGAATCGATCGCCTGCTCTTTGTGAAGGGCGTGGTTGCGAATGCAAGCCACGACCGCTTCGCCGGTCGCATGGCGATGTCTACGGCCGTTTCCTTCCTCCTCACGGGAGCAGCGCTCGTGCTCGGCCTGGCCAATGCGCCGTGGCTTCGGCGGGCGGGGTCGGCGTTCACCGCGGCCGTGGTGGGTGCGTTTGCGCTCGTCTGTTTCGTGTGCTACGCCGGCGGTGTGCTGGACGAGTTCCGGTTCGACGTTCTGGCCGGGATGTCCATTCACGTGTCGTTGGGCCTCGGCCTGATCGCTGCCGGGTTGGTTGCGATCGCGTGGGAAGACGAGACCGCAGGATCGGTGTCGGCGCTTCCCTACTGGGCGCCATGGGCGGTCGGTCTCGGCTCGCTCACCATTACCCTGTTCGTTTGGCGTGCGCTGGTCGCGCAGCATCAACGCCAGTTGACAATGGAGACCCGATCGCAGGCGTCCGTCGCGCGGCACGATCTCGAGCGGGCTACCGACGCGCTGGTGACCACGCTGCGCGTCCTGCCAGGCAGCGCACTCACCGACCCGGACAGCGCCCAGGCCTGGCCGGCGACGCTTCGGCGGCTGCTGGATGAGGTCCCCGGCATGATCGCAGCGCTCCGCACGGATCGCTCGCTCAACGTGCATATCCCGGGAAAGACCTCCGCCTCGGACTCATCGTTGTCGCGCGCGCTCCGAGCGGCGCTCAGAGCGCGGGAGACGCCGAGCGGGCGGCTGACCCGCGACAGCGTGCTGGTGGGCGTCGCGCCGACCACCGATCGCCAGCGGCTGTTCACCCTCGCCGTTCCGATCTGCGGAGGTGGTGAGTGCGTCGGCTACATTGTCGCTCTCCTGAACGCCCAGAAGTTTCTCGCGAATGCGCTGCACGGCGGGGCGCCGGGATACCATCTGGTGGTCTCCTACCGCGGGGACCAGCTGGTCCGGCCTGCGGCGCTCACCCAGACGGGCCTCGCGGTCGCTCAGGTCGTCTCGGTGGATCTCGGCTCGCTCCACCTCGACATCGAGGTGTGGCCCACCGACGAACGGCTCGCCGTGGTGCACCCGGAGCTGCCCGACGTCGTCGCCGCGCTCGGACTCCTCCTGAGCGGGCTTCTGGTCCTCACCTTCTGGCTGGTACGACGAAGCCTGCTCCAGACGAGGCTCGAACAGCGCGCCCGGCTCAGCCTGGCGCTGGAGACGGCAACCGACGGAGTCTGGGAATGGGACGTGCGCGGCAACACCGGCACGGTGAGCGACGCACTCTGGCGGCGGCTGGGGTATGCCTCGGCCGAGCTGGCGCTGGTGAATAGCCTGCGGCAGTGGCGGGCGCTGATTCATCCGGACGACGCCCGACGGGTGCAGCAGGCACTCGACCGACATGTGGCCGGCGAATCCGCCTCCTACGAGGTGGAATACCGCATCAAGGCGCAGGACGGCGACTGGCACTCGATCGTCGAGCGCGGCCGGGTAGCCGAGCGTGACATCAGGGGCCGCCCCCTCATCGTGCTGGGTATTGCCGCGGACGTCACGGAGCGCAAGCGGGCCGATGAGGCGCTCGTGGCGAACGAACGGCGCTTCCGCGCGATGTTCGACAGCGCCTTCCAGTACCAGTGCGTACTCGATCTCGAAGGTGCTTGCCTGGAAGCCAATCACGCAGTGCTGGAATTTGCCGGGACGACCATGGAGACAGTCCGGGGCCGGAAGCTGTGGGACACGCCCTGGTGGCAGTCGACCACCGAGGAGCAACGGGAGCGCCTGCGAAAGGCATGCGCCAGCGCGGTGCACGGGCGCACCGTGCGCTTCGAAATCGAGTGGGCAGGTACCTCCGGACCAGCGATGGTGGACTTCTCGGTCAAGCCGATCCTGGACGGAGAGGGCAGGGTCTCCCAGCTGCTCGCGGAAGGCCGCGACGTGACCGATCGTTTGCGCGCGGAAAACGCGATGAGGGAGATGGAAACGCTGAGCTCGATGGGGCGGTTGGCCGCGCGGGTCGCGCACGAAGTGAACAATCCCCTCGCCGGGATTCAGAACTCATTCCTGCTCATCAAAGACGCCATTCCGGCATCGCATCCCTACCACTCATATGTGGGGGCGATCGAACGGGAGATCGGGCGCATCTCGACCGTGACCCGCCAACTGTACGAGACCTACCGCCCGGACCCGGACGGCCGCCGCGAGTCGTCGGTTCAGACCATCCTGTCGGACGCCGCGACCCTGCTGGGGCAGGTGAACCGGGGAGCCAAGGTAAACGTCGAAGTCGATGCGGTCGGCGTCCCGCCCAAGCTGCCGGTTCCCGGCGCACTCCTTCGGCAGGCAGCCTATAACCTGGTTCAGAATGCGATCGACGCATCGCCGCCCGGCGGAGTGGTGAAAGTCGTCGCGAAGGCGAACGACTCCGTGTTCTCGCTGTCGGTGTGCGACCAGGGGCCGGGGGTACCGGCTCACCTGCGGGAGCAGATTTTTGCCCCCTTCTTCAGCACCAAGCGTGGGGGCCGTACCAGCGGCATGGGCCTGGGGCTCGCGTTGGTGCGTCGCTCGGTCGACGCGCTCGGCGGGCGCATCGACCTGCGCGACCGGCCCAGCGGTGGCACCGAGTTTCGAATTCAAATTCCACTGCCGAGTGGAGAGGAATCATCATGACGACGCGCGGTCGGATTCTCCTGGCGGATGACGAGGAGACGTTCCTTCATGCCACGGCCGATCTTCTTCGTCGCGAAGGGTACGAGTGCGAAACGGTCCCGGACGCTCCCAGCGCGCTGGCCAAGGTGAAGGGCTCGCCCTACGATCTCCTGATCAGCGATCTGGAGATGCCGGGCAACGAAAACCTCGCGCTCATCCGCGAAGTGGGGGACGTAGCCGGCGGATTGCCAGTCATCATCATCACCGGCTTCCCCTCGACGACGTCGGCCATCGCTGCCATCGAGCTACCCGTCTCGGCCTATCTGCTCAAACCGGTCGCGTTGCCCGAGCTGCTGGATCGGGTAGCGTCGGCGGTCGCGCGGTTCCGGAGTTACCAGGTCATGCGAAGGACCGAAGACCGTCTGCGGCAATGGAACGACGATTTCGAGAAGATTTCCGCACTGCCGACGGACGGTGCGCGGACGGGACGCGAAGTAGATGCGTTCCTGTCGCTGACTCTGCGGAACGTCATGGGCTCGCTCAGCGATCTCCAGCAATTGGGCCGCGCCCTGGCCAACTCGAACCAGAGCGAGCACGCCTGTCAGATCCTCAACTGTCCACGAGGAACGCAGCTTCAGGAGGCAGTGCGCGAAACGGTGAAGGTGCTCGAGGAGACCAAGAGCGCTTTCAAGTCCAAGACGCTGGGTGATCTAAGGCACAAGCTGGAGCTGCTGCTGGAGCACAACTGAGTCAGTTGGCCCGGACCAGCCCCCGCTCGAGCGCAATGCAAAGCGCCTGGGTCCGATCGCGGGCTCCGAGCTTCTCCAGTATGCTCTTCACGTGGGCCTTGACCGTGCCCTCGACGATGTGAAGCTCCTGCCCGATCTCCTGGTTGGTCATCCCTCGCGCAATCAACTGGAGCACTTCATCCTGGCGACCGGTCAGTCGCGGCCGGCTCACGTGGCTGGCCAGCTTGGTCGCAACGCCCGGGGGCAGCGCCGTCTGACCCCGATGCACGGTGGCGATCGCCTGGGCCAGCTCTGTCGGCGACGCCATCTTGAGGAGATACCCGGCCGCGCCGGCCTGGATCGCGCGGAGCACGTCGTCGTCTGCATCGAACGCCGAGAGCACGATCACGCGGGCTCTGGGCGAAACCGCCCGCAGGTCTTCCACCACGGCGACGCCGTCGTCCGGCGGCATGCGCAGATCCACCAGCACAACGTCCGGCTGCAGGGTCTTGAACAGCTCAACCGCTTCCGAGCCGTTTCCCGCAGCGCCGACGACGACGATCGACGACTCCTTCTGGAGCAAGGCGGCCAACCCGTCACGAAACAACGGGTGGTCGTCGGCGATGAGGACCCGAATCGGGGGAGGCTCGGCCACTCGAGCGGCTCCTTCGTGGCTCGGCTCTCGAGCTAGCGGCTGAGAAAAAGGCATACCGACCGCTCCCTGAGGGAGCTTCGCTACGCCTTCCGCTGGAGTATTCATGGATGTCATTCCGGCAAGACCGTGTCTGCTACTACCATGAATCAGCAGTCCCCGAAGCAGATTAGCAAGCCTTCGACTCGACTCGATGTGACCACGCTCACGGGATAGCATCTCGACGCTCTTGAGTACGATCGCCCGCGAACCAGCGCCAGTAGGCGTACACTGGCAATCCGAGCGCGAGTAGCCCACACCCGATCAAAGCGTTCCGCGGACTGGCGAGTACCGAGCTCACCACTACGTACGTGGCCGCAACGACGAACAGCCCGGGCGTCCACGGATAACCCGGGACTCGGAATGCACCTAGCGGCTGCTGGACACCGAGCGCCCGATCGCGGGCGCGATAGCGAAAGAGGCCTGCGACCGTGAGTCCAAAGAATATCCAATCACCGAAGGCCACGTAGTCAACCAGCTGAGCGAACGTACCGCTGAGGGTCAGCGCAGCGGCCCACGCGGCTTGGAGGAGAATAGCGGCCGTGGGCGTCCGGTACGTCGGATGGAGCCGCGCCAGTCTGGGGAAAAAGACGCCGTCGGCCGCCATGGCCTGGAGGACTCGAGGCGTCACTAGGATCACGAGATTGAGAAATCCGAATGTGGAGACGGCTATGCCCGCAGCAATAAGGGCCCCGCCGGCCGGCCCAAGCCGCGCTTTCATCAGGTCCGCCGCCGGCGCGGTGCTCGCGGCCAGACCCGCATGTCCGAGGACCCGGAGGTAGGCCAGATTCGCCAATAGGTACACGAGCACGACTCCTGCCACACCTAGGACAAGCGCCCGCGGCAAGGTCCGCTCCGCATCCACGATCTCCTCGGCGATGAAGTTGGTCTGTTGCCAGCCGCCATAGGTGAAGAGGATCGGCGTGAGCGCAACGCCAATGCTCGCGAGCAACGAGCCCGTGTGGGCCGGTGCCGTGGATGCAGCGGTGGCCGGGAGCGGTGTGGCTCCCAGTCCAATCACGATCAACGCCGCCAGGGCGGCGAGCTTGAGCAGCGTGAACAGGTTCTGGGTGAACGCGGCCGGCTTCACGCCGAGGTAGTTCACGGCGGAGAGGACGGCGATAGCGCCGATCGCCACCGGCACGGTGAACCGCTCGGAGAATCCGCCAAGCGCGAGCGCGTAGCTCGCAAACGTCACGGCCACGGCGGCGATCGCGCCCGTGGCGATGACTAGCAGCAAGGCCCAGCCGTAAAGGAAAGCCGGCAGCGCGCCCCAGGCTTCCCGCAGGTAGACGTACCCGCCACCGGCTTGGGGCCGCCGCTGCCCCAGCTCGGCAAAGCAGAACGCGCCGATCAGGGCAACTGCGCCTCCCACAACCCACGCACCCAGCGCCCCACCTGAGGAGGGGACTCGCTGCGCGACGGCGGCGGGAGTGCGGAAGATGCCGGCACCCACGATGCCGCCGATCACGGCCATCGTGCCGGAAAAGAGGCCGAGGCGGCGGGCATACGTGGTCATGCCGGGGAGGCCATCGGAGTCACCTCGATAATTGACACAAGCAGGCAATTAGTTGACATTAGCAAGTAATTTCAAAAAGGCCGAACCATGAGCCGCCCCGTTCCCGCTTCGCTCGCCGACCAGCGAGCTGGTGCCCTGCGCCGCTTCAATCGGTTCTACACCCGCCACATCGGCGCTCTCAACGAAGGCCTCCTTCAAAGCCCGTTCTCCCTGACCGAGGCCCGGCTCCTGTACGAGCTGGCTCAGCGGAAACAACCCACCGCGACCGAGCTCAGTGACGCCTTGGGGCTCGATCCGGGCTACCTGAGCCGGCTGCTTCGCGGCCTGCGAAGTCGCTCGCTCGTCACCTGCGAACGCTCGGCGACCGACGGGCGACGGAGTCATCTGGCGCTCACCCGCAAAGGGCGGGCTGCCTTTGGCAGGCTCGATGCACGGTCGCAGGATGATGTGCGCGCTCTCCTGGGTCGCCTCGGCGAGCCCGAGCAGCGAGGCCTGGTCGAGGCAGCTCGAACCATGGAGCGACTCCTCGACCCTTCCGCTGGCTCAGAGGTGCCCTACCTGCTTCGGTCGCACCAGCCGGGTGACATGGGCTGGGTGGTGCATCGGCACGGCGCGCTGTATGCCCAGGAATACGGCTGGGACGAGCAATTCGAAGCGCTGGTCGCCGGCATCGTCGCCGAGTTCCTTCGGCAGTTCGATCCGAAGAAGGACCGCTGTTGGATTGCCGAGCGGGAAGGCGACATCCTGGGCTCGGTGTTCCTGGTACGAGACTCAGGCACGGCAGCCAAGCTGCGACTCCTCCTGGTAGAGCCCTCTGTCCGCGGACTCGGGATCGGCCGTCGGCTGGTCGCCGAGTGCGTCGCCACCGCGCGACGCCTGGGCTATCGGACGCTCACGCTCTGGACCCAGCAGTCCCTCACCGCGGCCCGTCACCTCTATCAGCAGGCAGGCTTCACACTGGTGCGCGCCGAGCCGCACCACAGCTTTGGCCACGATCTCATCGGCGAGACCTGGGAGCTCGCGCTCTAAGCGCGGGGTTGTGCAACCGGCCGGCTCGCGCTGACTATATGGTATGACCGCTCCCGCGGGCGTCGAGCACCTTCGGACCATTCTGGTGGATGACTACGATGAGATCGGCCGACTAGTCGCTCGGCAGATCGCCGAGGTAATTCGTGCGACCGCTGCAGCGGGCAGCCGCCCCGTGCTCGGTCTGGCGACGGGATCGACGCCCATCGGCGTGTATCGCGAGCTCATCCGCATGCATCGGGAGGAGGGGCTCAGCTTCGCGCAGGTGGTCACCTTCAACCTCGATGAGTACTACCCGATGGATCCCGGGAGCGTGCACTCGTACCATCGGTTCATGTGGGAAAATCTGTTCTCCCAGCTCGACATCGCCCCGGAGAACGTCCACATCCCGCGCGGGAACGTGCCGCGGAGTCAGCTCGAGTCCGAGTGCCATCGCTATGAGGACGCGATTCGGGGCGCGGGCGGCATCGATCTTCAGCTGCTGGGGATCGGGCGCACCGGACACATCGGATTCAACGAACCCGGGTCCGGGGCCGAAAGCCGGACCCGGGTCGTCACGCTCGACCTGGTCACGCGCAAGGACGCCGCCGCCGATTTCTTCGGCGAGGACAACGTGCCGCGCGAGGCCATTACGATGGGGGTGGCTACCATCCTCGAGGCTCGCGAGATCGTGATCCTCGCGACCGGCGAGCACAAGGCCGAGATCGTGCGCCGGTCGGTCGAGGGCGAAGTGGACCACGAGATCGCCGCCACGTTTCTCCAGCAACATCCCAATACCACCTGCTATCTGGATCGACCCGCCGCCGCCGGCCTTACCCGAATAGCGACCCCCTGGGTACTGGGCCCGGTGGATTGGACGCCGGACCTCGTCGTCCGAGCGACCTGCTGGCTGTCCCGACAGACGGGCAAGGCGGTGCTCAAGCTCACGCGCCGGGACTATGCGGAGCATCGCCTTTCCTCGCTGGTGGCCAGGGCCGGTTCGCCCGGCGTGCTCAACGGGCAGGTGTTCAACGCCTTGGGCGCCAAGATCCGGGGCCGCTCGAAACTGCCGACCGACCGCCGGATTATCTGCTTCTCGCCGCATCCGGACGACGACGTCATTTCGATGGGCGGGATCCTGCGGAAACTCATCGAGAATGGAAACCGTCTCTGTGTGGCCTACATGACGAGCGGTAACATCGCGGTGTTCGACCACGATGTCCGGCGCCACACAGACTTCCTCCGGCGGCTCGCGTGCGAGCGGCATATCGCCGAGAATGCGGTGGGTGAGCTGTGCCGCCGGGTGGAGGACTTTCTGGCCCGAAAGGAGCCGGGTGACGTGGACACGCCGGAGGTTCAGGACATCAAGCGGATGATCCGGGAGTCGGAGGCGGTGGCCGGGATCCGGACTCTCGGGCTCGACGCCGAAGCCGCGCGATTCCTGAACCTCCCGTTCTATCGGACCGGTCAGGTGCGGAAGGATCCGGTCGGCGCCAAAGACGTCGCGATCGTCCGGAGCTTGCTGGACGAGATTCGGCCGGACCTGGTTTTCGTCGCGGGAGATCTCTCGGACCCTCACGGCACCCACCGGATGTGCAAAGAGGCGATTGACGCGGCGCTGGCCGGCTACGTCGCCGCTGGAAGCACTCGCCCCGAGGTGTGGCTCTACCGTGGCGCCTGGCAGGAGTGGCCGGTGACCGAGGCGACGTGGCTGGTGCCCCTCTCGCAGGAAGAGCTTCGGCTCAAGATCCAGGCGATCTTCAAGCATCAATCGCAGAAGGACTCGGCGCCGTTTCCCGGTCCCGACGAGCGGGAGTTCTGGCAGCGGGTGGAGGCCCGTAATACCGGGACTGCTGCGGAACTCGACCTGCTGGGGCTCGCGGAGTATTTCGCAATGGAAGCTTTTGTGGTAGAGTAGCGCCACTGAAAAATCGGGTTCTTCCAACTACGGCTCTGGAGTCGCTGTGCGCCTAGCTTTCTTGACGACAGCGCTGGTCCTGTTCCGTGCGGCGCCGGTCCATGCCCAGCACCTACGGGACGAGATTTCCCAGCTTTTCATTTTCGGTGGCGGCGACGAGCCCCTGTTTCTCGGCGGCAGCGCCTCGCCCAACAATCCTCAGGCGATCCAGCTCCACGGCTCGCATTTCATCCCCTCGGCCGTCGCCAGCAACGGCACCGTCATCTCGTTTCTGACGAATTCGATCGGCGGCAGCGTCGCAAACCTGCCGGTGAGTGCGTCGAGCGGGGGTACCACGTTCAGCTTCCAGGGCGGCGTGCCGGTGCGCACGTCCACGTCCACCGGCCCGATCTTCGCCGAGCGGGCTCAGACCCTGGGGCGGGGGCGAGTACTGGCGACGGTCACCCGGAGCGGTTTGCAATTCAAGACGTTTCGGGGAGTGGACCTGAGCAACACGGAGTTCACCTTCACTCACGCCAACGTGGACTTTCCCGGGTGCAATCAGCTCTTCAACGGGAACTGCGCGCTTATGGGGGTCCCGGCGTTCGAGAACGACGTGATCGACCTGAATCTCGACCTGAACGTCAATCTCACGGTCACTTCGTTCCTGCTCACCTACGGCATCACGGACCGGATCGATTTTGGCGTCGTCGTACCGCTGGTGAACACCTCCCTCACGGGCAACAGCGCGGCACAGATCGTTCCGTTCGGGCCGCCGCCGGTCTTGCATTTCTTCGGCGGCACGCCGACCAACCCTGTGCTGACGGCATCGCGGTTCGTGGAAGGCTCCGCAACGGGACTGGGTGACGTGATCGCCCGCGTGAAGATCAACCTTCACCGCGGCGATCCCCTCTCGATCGCCGTGCTCGCCGACACGCGTTTCCCGACCGGAAGCGAAGAAGATCTGCTAGGCTCGGGCGCCTGGGGCGCTCGCGGCCTGGGTATCGTGTCGGCCCATTTCGGACCCTTCTCTCCGCACGCCAACGTCGGTTACGCCTACCGGGGCGGCGAGTTCGAAACCGATGCGTTTCTGGCGACGGCCGGCTTCGACCATCTCCTGACCTCGTGGGCGACGCTCGCGGTGGATCTCATTTCGGAGTTCCAGGTCGGCTCGAGCCCGCTCCAGGTCCCGGCGCCGGTTCAATTTCAGGCGCCGTACCAGCGCACCGTCGTGCCAAGCGAGATTCCCGACCGGCGAGACGATCTCATCAACGGCTCGATCGGGGTCAAGCTCACGGCGTTTCCGGGATTCACGTTCATCGCCAACACCATCTGGCCGCTCAATTCGGGCGGTCTCAGGCCGGACGTGATCTGGACGGCGGGAGCGGAGTATAACTTCTAACGGATAGCGGATAGCGGATAGCTGAAGCCGCTAGCTGTTATCTCACCTGCGTGATCCGCCAGCTTCCTCCCTCTTTCCGCAGCGACATGTGGAAGGCAACAGGCTGTTTCTCGGTCTGGTGCGTGCTGCTGTTCAGGTAGGTGTAGAGCCCGGTCACTTGCGCCTCTGCCGCTCCGTTGGTCACATCGAGATTCGCGACCGAGAGCTGGGCTTTCACGTCGCGCACGGTCTGAAAGAACTGATCCCACCCTCGCGCCTGCGCCGCCGTAAGCCCGGGATACAGCCGGCGCATGTTGTCCACGTTCTGCGATTCGATCGCGCTGCCGTAGGCCGCCACGATGTTCCGGATATCGGGGGCGGGATCTGCGGGTGGCTGAGGGACCGCCGGCGGCGGTGGGGGTGGCAGCGCCGCCGGCGCCACCGCAGTGGGCGCGGGGTGATGGCTCAAGGTCTCCGGCGGCGCCGGAGGGACCGCCGAGGGTGCAGGGACCGCCTGGGGCTGTGGGGACGGTGCGCTCGATTCCGGCTTCACGGACGCCGACGCCGGCGGCGTGCGCGGCTGATCCGAGACGGCCGTCGCGGTGCGAGGCTTGGAGCGATGCGGTTTCGGACTCGGTGCGGGCTCGTTGATGGCGGCGCTGGGCGGCTCAGCCGGCGCGGGCTCGCTGCGGGAAGCAGTTGTCGACTCGGCTCGCGGAGGCGGAGTGGAGTCGCGAGCTGGTGCGGCGCTCCCAGCTTCGACGCCGACGGGAGCGGCTCGAGACGGGTTCGTACGCTGCCGCTGCCACACAACCGCACCTCCCACGATTGCAATCAGGCCAGCCAAACCGGCACCCACGGCCAGCCACCGGCGGCGTGGCGAGGAAGCTGCTGCGGGTGGCGCCATGACGACGGTGGTCGGGACCGAGCCGCCGGTCGGGGTGCTGATGGTATCGAGGACATGAATC
>Ga0310811_10004693_pt1 | contig 17206 bp, 11 predicted proteins | sample YCmetagenome_FD_207642 | JGI IMG/M metagenome (GOLD analysis project Ga0310811, IMG submission 207642) | Soil microbial communities from experimental microcosm in Duke University, North Carolina, United States - YC | ecosystem: Engineered > Artificial ecosystem > Soil microcosm > Unclassified ...
CATTTCGGAGCAGGAGTTTGGGACCTCCCTCCATTTTTTCCAGGACCGGCTCGGGATCGACTGGGCCTTCTACAATAAAATAACGACAAACGATATCGTCAACGTGACGGTGAGTCCCACGTCGGGCTACAACGAACAGGTGAGAAATATCGGCAAGGTGCAGAACAAGGGCATAGAGCTGGCCCTGACCGCAGTGCCAGTCCGGTCCGCCCATTTCAAATGGGAGGTCTCTTTCAATCTCGCGATCAATCACAATAAGGTGTTGTACCTTGGCGGGCAGCCGTCGATCGTGATCAATGGCGCCTATCCCCGCTGGGGCAGCGAGGTCAGCATCAGCAATGTCGTCGGGATGCCTTATGGGCAGATCATGGGTTTTGGGTACAAGCGCGACAGGCGGGGCAATATCCTGTTCAGCGACGGGGTCAGCAATCCCGCCCCTGCCGGGGAGCCGGAGCAATCGGAGCTGATCCCCCTGGGGGCAACGACCTATAAACAAACGGGCGGTTTGACCAATAGCTTTCATTATCAGCATTTCTCACTTGTATTTCTTATCGATTATCATTTTGGTGCAAAGCTCTATTCCGGCACCAACCTCCTGCTGTATTATTACGGTCTTTCGAAGAATACCCTTGTGGGAAGAGGGACGGGCTTCATCGGAAAGGGAGTGTTGGAGAACGGCCATGCCAATACCCTCGCGGTGCCGGCCGAGCAATACTACCAGGATATCTCGGCCAGCGGAACGGATCATATCGCCGAAGAATTTGTCTATGACGCCAGCTATATCCGGCTACGTTCTTTCGCCCTGGGCTATAGCTTTCCCGCGAAGTGGTTGAAAAACAAATCCTTTAAAGAGATCAACGTTTCATTCGTTGGGCGTAACCTGGCCGTGCTGTTAAAGCACACGCCCAATATCGATCCCGAGTCGAGCCTGAACAATACCAATGGACAGGGACTTGAGCTATCCGGTTATCCCGCTGTTCGCAGCCTGGGATGTAATCTTAGCCTGAGATTTTAAGGGCTCAGATAAAAAAAATTTTAGCAGCACACGTTACAGGAGTATCGAAAGGGACACTCTAGTGGTTAACCAAAACGCTGTACGATGAGAAAAGTAAGCCTTTGCAAAGGTATGATCGGTTGGTTGCTACTCCTCCAACTGTTCTGCCACCTGCCGGCACACGCGGCAGGGAAGTTTGCCCCTATCACCGGGACGATCACAGACAACAACGGTAAACCGCTGGTCGGTGTCACGGTGATGGTAAGAGGGGAACGAAAAGGAGTCTCCACTGATGAATCGGGAAAGTTCACGATCAATGCCAAGAGCGGTGACGTACTTGTTTTCTCCTTTATTGGGTTTAAGACAAAGGAGGTGCGGCTTGGTGACGAGACGACGCTTTCCATAACACTCGAAGCAGGCAGCAGGGAGTTGACGGAAGTTGTCGTTACCGCATTGGGTATCAAGAAACAGGCCCGTTCCCTGGGGTATTCCACCACGCAGATCGATGGCTCACAGATCACTGGCTCCCGCGAAGTAAATATCGGGAATGCCCTGACGGGCCAGGTAGCCGGGGTCAACGTTGCCGGCGATGCGACGGGGCCCTATGGGAGCAGCCGTATCATCATCCGCGGAAATGCTTCACTTAGCGGCAATAACCAACCGCTATACGTCATCGATGGGGTTCCCTTCGACAATACCAACCAGGGTATGGCGGGTCAATGGGGCGGCGCCGATCTTGGGGATGGTCTCTCCAATATTAACCCCGACGATATCGAGAATATCTCGGTGCTCAAAGGGGTGGCCGCATCTGCGTTATACGGCTATCGCGGTGGGAACGGCGCCATCCTGATCACTACAAAGTCGGGCGCCCGGACCAAGGGTATTGGGGTCGAGGTCAACGACAATGCCACGGCCAATACCGTCATCGACGACCGCGAATACCAGTACACGTATGGGCAGGGGACACTGGGGGCGAAACCTGCTTCGCAAGCCGCTGCACTGAATGTGGGCCAGTCCAGCTGGGGAGGGAAATTGGATGGCAGCTCCGCGGTGAACTTCCTCGGCAACACTGTTCCCTATGTCGCACAGAAGGATAATTTCAAGAATTTTTTCAAGACGGGGCTGACCAACCAGGTCTCGGTAGCGCTGACGGGCAGTAATGACAAGGGTCATTTCCGATTGGGTCTGTCCGACCTTTACCTGGGTACCGTCATTCCTAACTCCAATATGAAGCAGCAGGTGGCCAACTTCAATTCGACCTATAACATCACCAGCAAGCTGCAGATGACCCTTACCGCCAATTATATCTTCGAGAATGTGAAGAACAGGGCCTCCTTCTCCGACGCACCGGGCAATGTGGTGGCGGGTCCGCTTTACCTCGCCAATTCCTTCGATATCCGCTGGCTGAAGGATCGCCAGACCAATCCGGATGGTACGGAGTTACTGCCGGGTTCGGATGTTTATTTCGAGAACCCTTATTATATAGCGTACCAATATCAGAACAGGACGGACCGCAACCGGCTGACGGCTGCGTTGACGTTAAAGTATAATTTTTTCGACTGGTTGTATGTCCAGGGCCAGGTGCAGCGGGACGGCTATATCTTCGACGTGACGCAGATCACCCCTTCCGGCGTCCCGTACACCCGCAGCGACGGGATCCATGGCGGGAATATCACGCAGTACGAGGAAAATTATCATGAATTGAACTGGAGCGGTTTGGTCGGCCTGAACAAGAAATTCGGCGAGCATTTCAGCCTCAATGCCAACGTAGGCGCCAACCAGCAGGATAATGTCAACCAATACTACGGTGTTGGCGCCGTTCCCGGTTCGGGCAACGGTGGCGCCGGCCCGTTCCTGATCGCCGGTTTTTACACTCCCAATAACGTCTCTACCAAACCCTTCGGCATCAGCTATTCGCATTACCGCGTGAATTCTTTGTACGGCAGCGCCGACCTGGGATTCAACAACTGGCTGTTCCTGACCGCGACGGCCCGGAATGACTGGTTCTCTACGCTGAATATCAACACGGATCACTATCTCTATCCTTCCGTGGCGCTGAGCTGGGTCTTCACGGACGCTTTGAGGCTGCCGTATTGGATCAACTTCGGTAAGTTGCGGGCTTCTTATGCCGGTGGTTCCAACGGGACCTCGCCTTATCTGAACACGTTAACTTATGGGTTGCAGGGCTATTCCATCAGCAATCAGCCGGTTGGTTATGTGGCCGGCAACGGCGTGATCCCCAATGCGAACCTGAAACCGGTGAAGATCCACGAGAAAGAGGTGGGGGTGAATCTCGAGTTCCTGAATAACCGGGTGTCCGTCGATGCTGCTTATTACGACAAGCAAACCACCGACGATATCGTACAGGTCACGGCCAGTCCCACCTCCGGTTACAATAAAGCCGTTCAAAATATAGGGAAGATCAGCAATAAGGGCGTCGAGCTGCTGGTGAGCGGTACGCCCGTGAAAACGAAGAGTTTTAGCTGGGACGTATCCTTCAACTTCGCCAACAACAGCAGCAAGGTGTTGTATCTCGGTGGTCCGAACAGCATTACGATCGATGGCGCCTTCCCGCGCTGGGGAGATGAGGTAAGCATCAGTAATGTGGTCGGGATGGCCTATGGACAGATCATGGGTTATGCCTATGCGACAGACTCGAAAGGACAGCGTGTCTTCAATGGTGGCGAACCCGTGCAGAGCAAGAAGGTGGTTCCCCTGGGCAGCAGCGTTTACAAGCAGACGGGCGGCTTCCGGAATACCTTTACGTATAAGGGCGTATCGCTGGCCGTTCTGTTCGACTTCAAGTATGGTGCCAAGATCTATTCCGGCACCAACCTGTTGTTATATGCCGACGGATTGCACAAGAATACGTTGCAGGGCAGGGAGGGCGGCTTCATCGGCAAGGGTAACGATGTATCGGGGGCGCCCAATTCCACGGCGGTCAGCGCGGAAAAATACTTCACGGACATCTCCGCCGGCGGATCGGATCATATAGCCGAAGAATTTGTCTATGATGCCAGCTTTATCAAGCTGAGATCGCTCACCCTCAACTATTCCCTGCCGGCGAAGATGCTGCAGAACACCTTTATCAAAGGCATCAGCGTGTCATTGGTCGGCCGGAACCTCTGGACCGTGGTGAAGCACGTTCCGAATATCGATCCCGAGTCCAGCCTGAACAACGGCAACGGCCAGGGGCTCGAGCTGTCCGGTTTTCCGGCGACAAGGAATATGGGTGTAAACGTTAACTTCAAATTCTAACCTCCAAGAAAATGAAAAATAAAATTCTTTTACCGGTGCTTGCGGCCATTTTGCTATCGGGACTTGGCAGTTGTAAAAAGGACTTTGTGTCCATCAACACGGACCCGAACCACATCACAGCCGCCAATATCAACTATGCGTACCTGTTTACCAATGCGCAGATGATCGCCTCGGGCAACAGTGACGCCAACGGATACGAGGACTGGCGGAATAACCTGATCTACTCGTCCTGTATGATCCAGCATCTTTCCTCCATCCAGGGTTATTGGGATGGCGATAAATACTTTTACAACGCCGGCTATAACTCTGCGTACTGGGACGACAACTATAACAACACCGTCACCAATATCGTGGAGGTGGTGACGCATACCGCCAAGGACGCCACCCAGACCAATTTCTACAATATCGCCCGGATATTCAGGGTATTCATGTTCCAGCGGATGACGGATATGTATGGCGACTGTCCGTACACGGAGGCGGGACTGGGTTTCATCAAGGGGATCACCCAACCCAAGTATGACAAGCAACAGGATATTTATGCCAATATGCTCAGCGAGCTGGCGGATGCCGCCGGCAAGCTGGACCCGGGGCAACCCAACACCGTCGGGAAGGCTGATCTTTTATACGGGGGCGACCCGGCGCAATGGAAGAAATTTGCCTTCTCCGAGATGGTGCGCATCGCGATGCGGATGAGCAAGGTAGATGCCACCAATGCACAGAAATGGGTGCAGACGGCCGTCCAGGGTGGGGTGATGGCTTCTAACGACGACAATGCTATCGTCGCTCACCAGAATGTACCGGGCACTCCTGTTCCCAACGGGACGGGTTTGATCCTCATCGGTAATGATCCCAATGCCTACCGGCTCAGCCAGACCTTTGTCGACTATCTGAAATCAACAGGTGATCCCCGGCTTTCCTATCTGGCTACGGTTTGTGCCGATCCCACCGACGGAACGGACAAGGGCGATACCACCTGGGCCAACCAGCTAGGTCAACCCAATGGCCATGATGCTCCCGGCAGCGGTAGCGCATACGATCTGTCGAAAGTGGCTAACTGGCCGGGCGATGCCAACAAATATTCCGTTGTCAATCGCTATACTTTTTCACGGCTCGACGCTCCCACCTTTCTGCTGACCTATGGGGAGACCCAGTTGTTGCTGGCCGAAGCGGCGCAAAGAGGATGGGTCACGGGTACGTCCGCGGCTACCTACTATAACAATGGAGTGACGGGTTCGATGGCCATGCTGGGCGCCCAGGCGGGAGCTGGTCCTTCGGACGCCGCCATCGCCGCCTATCTTACCGCCAATCCTTACAATGCGGGCGGTGCGATGAACCAGATCAATACCCAGTATTGGGTGGCCAGCTTTATGGACGAGAATGAATCGTTCGCCAACTGGCGGCGCAGCGGGTACCCGGTGCTGACGCCGGTGAACTATCCCGGGAATGTCACCAATGGGACGATCCCCCGCCGGTTTACCTATCCGCAGGGCGAGGCTTCCACCAACACGGCCAACTATACCGCCGCCGTCGGCGGTCTCAATAATGGAGATAAAATGACTTCCCGCGTTTGGTGGGATGTGCAGTAAGTTTCGGTTTCTTGACCATTCAAAGCGAAAGACGGCGCCGGGAGGTGCCGTCTTTGTTGTATGAACTGTCGAAAAACCTGTATGAACTGTTCGGGGTCGACGCTGCCGTAGCTTATCTTAGGCGATAAATCCGTCGTTTTTTGCGCCAACTATTCCATTTTTTGCTTTTCCTCTGCCTGGCCTCGCCGCGCCTCTCCGCTCAACAGCAATATCTTTTTACGCGCCTGGGCACCCGGGACGGGCTAGCCTCCAATTCCGTTCTGTCCCTGGCACAGGACCCGAAAGGGTATATCTGGATCGGCACCAGTAATGGGCTGCACCGTTATGACGGCTTCCGGATACTTCTTTTCCAGCATCGGGATAATGACGGCCGCTCGTTACCCAACAATGTCATTGACCAGCTGGAAGTGGATAGGTCCAACCGGCTATGGATACGCTGCGAATTCAACCGGGTCGGGTACGTCGATCTTTCGGATCTTCAATACCACGAGGTACCGGTGATCTATTCCGAAGACGAACGGAACAAGAGCAATGCCCGTCTGTATATCGACCGGGCCGGTCATGTCATGCTCTTTCTTTACAACCATGCAACGCTCACCTATGACGAGAAGACGGGAACTATGCGCACGGACAACCCGCCTTTCGCCATGCCCCCGGGTTGGAAGCCGGTCACCTGCTTCGAGGACGTCCAGGGCATGTATTGGCTGGGGTCGGACTCGGGTCTGGTCAAATACAATCCGGTCCGGCAGACCCTGTCTTACCGGGGGCACAACGCGGACGGTGATAGCGTCATCCGGAATTACGGTCACTATATGAACCTGTATTTTCCGTTCAGGGATCATAGCGGACGGTTCTGGACAATGCACTGGCCGTTGACGGACGGCTGGGGCCCCAGCTATCTCAGCTTCGACCCGCAAACCGGCAAGGAATCCAACTGGGGGGCCAATATCGGCGACCTGGTGCAAGGCAAATACACTGAACTGACACAGATATCGGAGACCGGGGATGGGACGATCATTCTTGCGGGCATCCGGATGTGCATGGTACTCAAGACAGGAAGCAAGGCCTTTGAAATGCTGCGACCCAATGCCGGCGGTGAGTTCAGCCTCCACTATGACGTGGTGCGGAACTGGATCGAAGATCGGGAGCATAATATCTGGCTGGCGACCGACCGGGGTCTTTACTGGTTCAATCCCGGCGCCCAGGTCTTTCATTCCGTTCCCAACCGGCTTGCCGGGTCGGACAGTATTCGTACCTCTGAGGTGACCAGTATCCGTCAATTGCAGAACGGCGATATTCTTGTCAGTACCTGGGGCGAAGGCCATTTTGCCTATGATAGTCTTTTCCGGCCTGTCAGGCGCTGGTATATCGATCAGGTGAGAGCCTTGATGCCAGAAGCAGGGCAGGCCTGGTGCACCGTTCAAAGGCCCAATGGGGATATCTGGTACGGCCAGCAGTTGGGTTGGCTATTTATCTCGCACTGGAAAACCCGGAGGACCGAGAAGCTCAAACTGCCGATATTCAGGAACAGCACGATCCGCCAGATGCTGCAGGACGTGGAGGGCAATATCTGGCTGGCAACCCAAAAGGGGGATGTCATCCGCTGGGATGTCCAAACGGAAACTTATAACCTGATGACGACGACAAAGGGCGCAATCCAACGATTATATCTTGACCGCCCCGGAGATATCTGGGCCGGTACTGAAAAGGATGGCGTGTATCATATCCGGCACAGCGACGGTTCGATCCTTTATCACTATACTCCCACCGATCAGCCGGGTCGCCGACTCAGTGGAATCGGCGTGGTCGACATCCTTCAATATTCCGACAGCATCTATCTGCTGGCTAGCCGTAACCTCGATATCCTCAATATACATACCGGCAGTATCCGCAGCGACACAGCGCGAACCGGCGCCCTCTTCAGCGGATCGACAAACCTCATCCGCGACCGAAAGGGCTATATATGGATCACCAATGCCGAAGGGCTCCACAAGTTGAACTTTCCCACCCAGCAGGCCGCATCCTTTTCTGAAATAGATGGTGTCGGCAGCAATGCATTCGACCTGGGCTCCGCCGCCGAACTCCGGGATGGACGGATCGCTATCGGCACGGCTCACGACATGCTGGTGTACCAACCGGCCAAGGTCAAAGCTGCGCAGGCCGCGCCGAATGATGTGGAGATCACGGGTATCTGGATGCAGAACAATCCGCTGTCTGTCGACTCCATCACCAGGCTTGGCGTGCTTGAACTGCCAAGCGGAGAGCACTCGCTGCAGATTACCTTTTCGACGCTGGCCTACCAGGACGTAAGCGGCATCAAGCAGCGTCTTGAAGGGCTCGACAAGGACTGGACCGAATCGAGGTCCAACGAGGCGATCTTCAACTATCTTCCACCCGGTCATTATACCTTCCAGGTTCGCGGCATCAACGCGGAGAACATGCAGAGTAAGAATGTTACCGAACTGTCCATCATTGTACGAGGCCCTTTCTGGCGCACCTGGTGGTTCGTCTGCCTGGTCCTGCTGGCAGGCGCGGTGATCCTGTATCTGCTCGACCGCCTGCGGATGCAGCGAAAGGCGGCATTGGAGAAAATGCGAAGCGATATCTCCGATAATCTCCACGGTGAAGTGAACAAGGCCCTGCAAAATATCAACGTGCTTAGCGAGATCGCGCGGATAAAAGCCGAGAAGGATCCGGGGCAGACAGTCAATTACATCAACGAGATCCATCACAAGAGCCACAATATGATCATCGCGATGGACGACATGCTCTGGGCGATCGATCCGGTCAATGACAGCATGACCCGGGCCGTTGACCGGATGCGCGAGTTTGCCGAGGCCCTGAACAATCGCCATGAGGTCCGCGTCCGTCTGCAGACGGCAGGAGATGTGGAACGGCTGCAGCCCGATATGAATATCCGGCACGAGCTGTTGCTAATTTATAAATTAGTATTGCGGGCACTGGTGGAAGAAACCCACGCGCGGGAGACGCTGGTACAGCTCGACCAGGATCGGGGCTTGTTGCAGCTGAACATCGAATCGCGGGGCGTGCGTATCGATACCCGCAATGGCCGGTCGATCCGGCTGATGGAAGAGGCCAGAAATCGCGCCGTCTCGATCCGCGGCACACTGGACCTGCATTCTGATGAGAAGGGAACCGTTGTGCACTTTATTTGCCCATCCATTTCTTGAAGTCGGCGACCTTTTCCCGGCTGACGAGCGCCTCCTTGTCAAGCGCGGGCCGAAGGCTCAGGATCAGCCGGTTGCCAAAATATTCTTCGATCCGGTCGATACAGCTCACAGAAACATAGAAGGCGCGGCTGATGCGGAAAAAGAGCTTCGGGTCGATCATCTCTTCCAGCTCGTCCATCGTATAGTCGACGACAAACTTCCGGTTGTCCGTGGTCTTGAAGAAGTTCAGCCGGCCGTCGCTGAAAAAATAGGCGATCTCGCCGATATCGATGCTGACCAGTTTCTGCCCCTGTTTGACAAGAAAACGTTGCCGGTATTCCTTTGGTTCCAGCTGACGCCTCAGTTGCCTGAGCAGAATGTCGAGGCGGGCTTCGCCTTCCGCTCCTTCTTTGGCGGCGTAACGAAGCTTCATCTGGTGATATTTGTCGAGGGCCAGCTGGAGCTCTTCCTTTTGAACGGGCTTCAACAGGTAGTCGATGCTGTTGACCTTAAAGGCCTTCAGGGCGTATTCATCATAGGAGGTGGTAAAGATAACGGGACTGGTGACCTCCACGAGCTTGAAGATCTCGAAGCTCTGGCCATCGGCCAGCTCGATATCCATAAGGATGAGATCGGGCGCAGGATTTTGCTGCAACCATTCCACTGTGCTCTTGATACTGTCGGTGACGCCGGCTACCACGCAGGTGTGCTGGATCGACAACAATGTCTTTTGTATCTTCTTTACGGCGAGGTCCTCGTCTTCGACGATCAGGATGTTCATAGTACCAGAATTGTTTTAATTATTATTCCAAATCAGCGGCAGCACCACCATAAAATTCTTTTCTCCTTCCACCACTTGAAAGCCCTCCTCTTTCAGCAGCCGGTACTTCGCTTCGATGTTCCGAAGCCCGATGCGGGTCGAGGCTGGTGCCAACGCTTTACGCTGGAGGTTGTTGTTGACAACCAATAGGTTGCCGGCCGTTGTAAAGATATCCAGGATCAACGGCTCCTGGCGGGAAACGACGTTGTGCTTGACGGCATTCTCGACCAGCAGCTGAAGGCTAAGGGTCGGCAGATGGTAAGGATAATATCTCCGGTCGATGTCCATGTTCAGCCGGAGGCCCTCCCCGTAGCGTGTCCGGAGCAGTTGATAGTAGGACTGGATGAACCGGATCTCCTTTTCAACTGTGCTGATCCCGATGTCGTTGTTACGCAGCAGGTAGCGATAGACCTTGCTCAGTTCATCCAGAAAGCGTTCGGCCTCTGTCCGGTCCTCTTCGATCAACGATGAGAGCGTGTTGAAGCAGTTGAAGAGAAAATGCGGGTTGATCTGTCCCTTGAGGTTCTCGAACTCATGTTCCAGGCTCATTTTTTCCAGCAGGGTCTTCTCCTGCAGACTTTCCCGGTATTTATCCAGCAGGAACAGCACCTCCCAAAGGGTATCGAACAGGAGGTTGATCGACAGCCCGATAAGGTAACCCCATACCAGGTCACCTGTGCGAAGACGGTAACCCAGGATATGCCAGCGATCGTAGACCCAGAAGATGAGCAGCACGGAGGGGGTCATGATGAACGGATTAGTAAGCGCCTTGTAGAGGATACGTTTAGGGGTTTCTTTGAGCGTGGGAAACCGTCGACGGATGGCATGGTCATACTGAATATGGGCATACCAGGAGGGGATGCCGATGCTATAGATCAGGGGCCAGCTAAGAGCCCAGACCCGCCAGTCGCCAAGAAAACGACCGGGGTAGAGGATCGCATTATAGGCCAGCACGATAAAGGGCATCGAGACCCAGAATCCTATCACCTGTATCTTTAGGGGTCGGGAGAATTTCATAATGGTTGCTCATTTTTTTCGATGAGGGGTATGAATACCGACCGGCAGGACGCTGTCTCGCGTATCACCAATTCCGGGCAACCTAAGAGACGGTACTTACTGACCAGGTCATCCAACCCTTCTTCCTGATCTGGTCCGTCTCCCGTAACGGGCTTAGGTTGCACGGTGTTCTGGATCAGCAGCGATCCGTCGATGCGGGTTTGGATATCGATCCTGAGCGGCTGGGACTTGCTAAAGGCATTCCGGTAAATGATACTCTCGAGCACGATCAGCAGGCTCATAGGAGCTATCTTTTTATTCTCTTCGCTTTTATCGATGCGGGTCTCGAACTCCAGCGCCGGACCAAAGCGCGTTTTTACAAGATAGAGATAAGCATCGATAAATTTCAGTTCCTCAGCGAGGCTGACCAGTTGTTCGTCCGCACCCTTGAGCAGGTAGCGGTATACGCGAGTCAACTCATCGAGGAATTTCTCAGCTTCCCTTTCATTCTCCTGGATCAGGCTGGAAAGAGTGTTGAAGCAGTTGAACAGGAAATGCGGATGGAGTTGTCTTTTGAGGCTCATGAGCCGGCTTTTCTGATAGGCGCTGTTCAACCGGTCCGTTTCCATCATGGCTGTCTTCCATTTCTCCCAGCCAAGGCCCGCTTCGTTGACAAAGGTAAGGATCGCGCTGGCCAGGCAACCATAACCCGTCACCCACCATTCCATGCTGCGTCGTACCTGGCACCCGGCCAATGGGATCTTTTCGTATACCCAATAAACGCCCTGGACAGTCAACAGGTTCATCACACAGAACAGGGGAAGGAGTATCCCAATACGCCTGAACAACTCGTGGTCACCGGGGAAACGTTTCTTGACCAGCATGGCGGCGGCGCCGAACACCGAATAGATCGCTGCGAAGTACGACAACGAGATGCCCAGGCGTATGAAAAAATTGCCGGCAGAGGAGAGGTTGCAATAGCCGAAGAGGAGAAGGTTGACCAGGACGGTGTAGGGCAGCATGAACCAGATGAAGATCATCGGCTCAATACGGCTATACCGGTTGAATTGCATAGGTTATGCCTTCAAATTAGGACAAAATATTCATTATTTCATGCTTCCTCCCGGCGGGATCGGTTGTGGAACGGTGTTGTTAACCGGTTTGGTGGTCTTCAAAAAGGCGTAGATGGATTTAAGGTCACGGTCGGTGAGCCGCGCAAAGTTCTGCCAGGGCATGGGGGGCAACAGGGGCCGGCCGTCAAGTCCCAGCCATTTGCCTTCCCGGAGACAGCGTATGAACTGGGCTTCCGTCCAGTTTCCGATGCCGGTAGGGTCGGAGCTGATATTGGCCGAAAAAGAGACACCCCATGGGCCAGCCGCGGCGGTCAGGTCCCCGGCAAACAGAATCCATTTGTGAGCCGTGGCGGTGTCGAAGGGCGGCAGGGGCCGGCCAGCGGGGTAGCCGCCGAAGCGCAGGTTGGTGTCAATCTCGGGTCCTTTCGGGCCGAACTTTTTGGGACTATGGCAGTCGTCGCAGCCCATAGTGTTGACCAGGTAAGCGCCGCGCTGGACTTTATTGGCCGAGTCGGCGGCGGAAGGAGAGAAGGATTCTGCAATGTTCCCGCTGTCCAGGAGATCGCAGGAAAGCGCGAAGACAAGGGTGGCAATGGCCAGCGCGGCCAGCAGCCCATATTTTTTAAACATATTCCTTCTCATTTAAAACTTGAAGAATTTGGGTTTTGTTCTTTTTTAGCCAGGACTCGAGGCTTTGCATCCCGGGGTGGATACAATAACTTTCCATCAGGTCCGCGCTTCGTTGGGGTATGAAAAGCCGCTGAGTCTCGAACATATTGGCGAGCTCTTCGGCGCCGGGGAAATCGAAGCCCCCATAAATATCCCGCTGGATATGTTGGTACCGGACAGTGACGCCCAGCACGCGGCTCATGATCGCGGCATATTCCCGGCAGGGCCGGTCTTCGCCGACTACGCCTACTGTGCGGTACAGGTAGATATCCGGACAGGAGAACACTTGCGCAACGATCGGGCCGGTGTCTTCTACGCTGGTCATGGCCAGGCGGGTATCACCCTGGGGAAAGCCGAAATAAAAGCAACCGTCGTCCTTTTTCCCGGGTGGAAAGAAGCTAAGGAAATTCTCGAAGTAAAAGGCCACATGGACGAAGCTGGCGGGGATATCCAGCTGTCGCGTGTAATTTTCCAGCGCAGCCTTGATATCGCAGTGCGGAACGGGGAGCTGGCCGCCGGTAAGTTCCAGGTAGCCCGGCAGACCGCTGAAGACGAAATGACGGATGCCCGAAGCGGCTACTGCTTCGATGAGGTTCTGGCCTTGCCTGAACTCCTTCTCGAAATGTTCCCAGAAATTGGTGACGCCGAAGACGCCATAGCAGTCCTTCATCGCAGCCAGCAAGCTGTCCTTGTCGTCGAGGTCGCCGGCTACCACCTCGGCGCCCGCAAGGCGAAGGGTAAGGGCCTTGTGGGAATGGACGTTGCGGGTGAGGCAGCGGACGGTATAGCGGTTGGTGTTGAGCAGGGCGCGGGCTACGCTGCCGCCCTGCGCGCCGGTAGCGCCGGTTACCAGGATGGTAGGGCGTCCGCCGGGTAATTGGTGTTGTTGCATAAGTGTTGCTTTTGAATTTGTTGGTTATTGCAGTTCTTGCAGCCATTTGTCGGCAAACGGCTTTGTGACTTCGTAGACTTCTTTGCCGGCACGATAGATCATCTTCCAGTCGTTGCTCTTGTATTGGTATTCGGACTTGTCAAAGACCTGTTTACCGTGGGCTTCATGGGTCGAGGCGCTGAAGTCGACCGTGGCGGCGAGGGCGAGGTATCTCTGGATGCGGGCTTTGACGAAGGCCCTGCTGTCCTCGGGATAGCGTTGCTCCCATTCTTTAGTGAACTTCTGATAGTCCGCCAACTCCCGCCTGCGACGATCCAGCTGGCTTTGATACAGCCCCTCTATCTGCTTGCTGTTGGGGTCCTGATAATCGGCGAGGTCCTTCTTGTGCATCTCCAGGATCGGCTGCATGATCTTCTTCATTTCGGCGTTGCCGGTGTTGATCGTGTTCTCCGTGTTGGCGATGAGCTTTTTGGTATCGGCGATCTTGTCCTGCCGGATCTGGTCCTTTGTTCTTGTATTGTCCGTGGGCTCGGTGGGTTTGGACTCTTTGCGGAGTTTGTCATAGGCGGCCTTGAAAGTCGGACCGGAGAGGTATTGTCTGGTGTATGCGAGCAGATCGGCGGTGGCGGCTGCACGATCGCCACGGGCGATGTTCTTTGCATTTTTCAGCCCCTCCGTGTGCAGGTAACCGTCGAGAAAGCTGTATTTGATCTTGTCGCTACCGTCTTGCTGGGTGATGCCCAGTTGTTTCCAGATGCCTTCTGCGAGACGCGGCGCGACGATGAAAGAGAGGAGGAGGCAGCAGGCGTAGACAAGGGCGGCGGCTGCGATCCAGCGAATGGTGTGTTTCATTGTATTTGCGTGTTAGAGTAGGATGAATTCGACCCGCCGGTTCTGGGCGCGGCCTTCTTTTGTTTTGTTGTCGGCGACCGGTTCGGTCTCGCCTTTGCCTTCCGTGTCGATGCGGATCGCATCGATATTCCAGTCCTTGCCAAGAGCCTCTTTTACCGCGGCGGCCCTTTTCTTCGACAGCTCGAGATTGGCGGCATCGTCGCCGTCGCTGCTGGTATGACCAACCACCTTTATCCGGATAGAAGGGTTCTCCTTGAGGACCGTGGCGATCTCCTTCAGGACCCCCGCCGATTCCGGGCGAATGGCCGCGCTGTTCAGGTCGAAGGCAATGCCGTTCGTCGAGAATTTCCCGTCTTCAATGAGTTTGTGCCGGGTGTCCGGCAGGCCCGTGGCGATACGGAGATCGCTGATATAGACGCCGTAGCCGCCTTCAGGATAGTTCGTAGCGCCGACCTCGATCCGCAGCTGGTTCATGGTGTCGGTCCCAGCCGGAACTCCTTTCGGTATATCAAATACTTTGAGCTGGTTGATCCAGCACCGATAGCGTTGCTTTTGCACCTGGATAGCGATATGCATGGGCTGACCATACCAATTTTGCAAGGCGCCGATATTCACCAGGTCACCTTTGAAGATCGAGGCATTTTCTTTGAAGGACTCGAAGAGGGCGCGGGATGCGTCGTTCTCGAACGGGGCGATCGTCGCGGTGGCGGCAGCGAATTGCCGGTAATCTTTCAGCAGGCTGTTGTCATCGGGAGACAGGTCCCGGCTCGCGAGCAGGGAGACGAGGAGCTGCGGATACATCCAGCCATTGTTCTTCAACTGCAGGATACAGTCGAATTCGACGGTGTAATCGGTACCGAAGGTTTTGGAGTTGGCGGTCAGGTAAGCCGTTGACTTGTGAAGACGGAGCCAGCGGCCCGTGAACTTGTCCAGCGTGACGAGCTCACCCGATGCACTACTGTTCCAGCCGGCGGGCAGCTCGCCGGCGGCCTCAGCGGCAAAGTCTTCGGCGTACAGGACCTTCTCGCCGGGAACAAAGTCATATTTGGAATACGAGGAAAGGGTGGGGGCTGCGGCCGTTGCGCCGTCGCTGTTGGAATTGACGGCCGGGGCGTCTTTTCCCTCGGCTTTGTCCAGGGCCTGATCCATCCCCTGGTCGACCTTGCGGTCCACGCGCTGGCTGATCTTGTTCTTCGCCTTGTTTATCAGGCCGCCGAACTGGCCGAAGCAACGGGCTGTCAGCAGCAGGTAGAGGAACAGGATAGGAATTTGTTTTAGCATGTTGGTGTTTTTACGAGTGCAAATTTGGTCAGCAATCGAGGGCGGGACAAGGCTGGGATGAATGGATTGCGCGATTTGGCGGATGAAGTGTGCCGTGGGGACGGGGTCTTCAATTCGTGCGGCCGGAGCGACAGTTCATACACCAGGGACTTTCCCGGGGCCGCGGCACAGGGCATCTTTGCGGAACAAAACAAAAACACCAAACAATGAAAAAGATGTTGTTCTTTCTTTCTTCTTCCCTGCTGCTGCTGGCCTCCTGCCAAAAACATAGTGAGGGCGGTGGCGTATACGAGGGGCCGAAACAAAATTTCCAGGGCGGAAAGGCCTGGACCGTGCTTCAGACCGACAAAGACGGTCATCCATCAAAGCTGGCCATTACCATCGACGCCGCGGCACTCGCAACCCTCGATCCCGGCGCCGGTGAGTCGCATGAGGGGGATGAGCTGTCGTTGAAATTCCATCCGAAGGCTTCTGCCATCACGCCGTTTACCCATGCCCTGCTAGAGTGGAACCCGCATGGTCACGAGCCAGCCGGTATCTATGACAAGCCTCACTTCGATTTTCATTTCTATATCCAGTCAGAAGCCGATCGCCGGGCCATTCCCCCCTACGAGCTGGATTCATCCAAATTCCTCAACTATCCACCGGCCGCTTACCTGCCCGCAACCTACTTCACGGTTCCAGGCGGCGTACCGGAAATGGGAACGCATTGGGTTGATGCAACTTCTCCCGAGCTCAACGGCCAGCTCTTCACGCAAACCTTTCTCTATGGGACGTATGACGGCAAGGTGACGTTCTATGAGCCGATGATCACCAAGGCATTCATCGATGCGAATACCTCGTTCCAGCGGTCGATCCCGCAACCGGCAAAATACCAGCAGAGCGGCTATTATCCTACGACGATAGAGTTGAGAAAAGAGAGCGGTGTATTGACCGTGGCCCTGGAAGGATTTGTTTATAGAACAGCTTCCTAGCGCTCACCGTGTGCAAGAAAAAAGGGCCCCGTAAGGCCCTTTTTGTTATTTGGATATCTTCAGCGTTATCGCGTACTCTCCTTTTATATTCGGCGGTGCGGTGATCACCAGATTCTTTCCGTCCTGGCGCCATTTCAGCTTCTCTTTGCGGCCAAGGATGGAGATGGTGCTCTTGGGTTTGGCTGTATATTTTTCGATGGTTATTTCCGTGGGCAACGTGACGGCATTTGCATTGGCATCGGCGAGGATGAAAGCATAGACATTGGCGCTGTCCTTCGACTGGGTGAGATAGACGTTTCCTGATGACCAGGGCGCGATCGTCCGGCTGTTGTAGATGCCTTCACCGTTCACCTTCAACCACCCGCCCATTTCCTTTAGCCGCAGATAGGCCGTATCCGCCCAGTCGCCATCGGGTGAGGGGCCGACGTTGAGCAGGAAGTTGCCGCCGCGGGAGACGATCTTTACCAGCAGCTGGATCAGCTGGGTAGTCGATTTATAATGATCGTTGGGCACATAGCTCCACGAATTCCCCATCGTCATACAGGTCTCCCAGGGGTCATCGAGGGGATGGGTCGGGACCTGCTGCTCGGGGGTGGTATAGTTCTCGTACTCGCCTTGCACACTCCGGTCGACAACGATCA
>Ga0310811_10004694_pt1 | contig 17204 bp, 15 predicted proteins | sample YCmetagenome_FD_207642 | JGI IMG/M metagenome (GOLD analysis project Ga0310811, IMG submission 207642) | Soil microbial communities from experimental microcosm in Duke University, North Carolina, United States - YC | ecosystem: Engineered > Artificial ecosystem > Soil microcosm > Unclassified ...
AGCCAGTTGCATACCAGAATGACCGGCGCCATAAATCGCGACGCGCACCGCATTGCCGCGGTCGTCCAGCCTGAGCAAATACCCGCGGGCCAGAAAGCGGCTTGAGATGACATACAGGATAGCGCCCAGCCAGTAAATCCCGAAGACGCCGCGCGAAAAAGTCTGCGTATGCGTAAAAGCTGCCAGCGCTGCCAGGCAGATAACCGACAGTGTCACACCCAGCACCACGACATACACGATCTTCTGATCGATGAAGCGAATGACGGCGCGATACAGGCCGAGTTTAATAAAGATGGGGATCGAGATCAGCGGTGCGGCCGTGATCATCCAGAAGTACGACCCCAGCACCAACGGCATCAGCGCTGTGTCGTAGCGCAGCAGAATGGCCAAGTAGAACGCCAGCGGGAGCATGACCAGATCGACAGCCGCCGCCAAGAGTTGCTTTTGGAAACGCGGTAATTCGAGGAACAATCGCATGTGGACTCAGTGAGTAATACCGTCTTTTCTTAGAACTTTCTGAAAAGTAAGAAAAATGATCGTTATATCGAAGCAAAAAGAGCGGCGTTTCATGTATTCCACATCGAGCGCCACCTTCTGTGGAATGGGCAGCTCATCACGCCCGTTGACCTGTGCCCAACCGGTCAATCCTGGCTTGAGCTTGTCAACACCATAACTGGTACGCAACGATATCAGATCATCCTGATTAAACAAAGCGGGGCGGGGGCCGACGAAACTCATGTTGCCCTGGAGGATGCTCCAGAGCTGGGGCAGCTCATCAAGACTGGATTTTCGCAAAAAAGACCCGATCGGGGTCAGGAATTGTTGAGGATTCGCCAGCAAATGCGTTGCTACCGCCGGCGTATCGGTCTGCATAGTGCGGAACTTCGGCATCCTGAATATCCGATTATGACGGCCGACGCGATCCGACCAGTACAGTGCCGGGCCCCGGGAGGTCAGCCGTACCACTAAAGCGATACCGATGATTGGCAACAGCAATAAAAGCCCGGCGACAATTGCTGCCAGCAGATCAAATATTCTTTTCATTATTCCGAACGAGCTCTTTTGCCGTAATGACTAGCCCTTCTCGCAACGTGTAAGGCGGTCGCCAGCCCAATTCTCGCCGGATTTTGGCGCTATCAATTCTCAAGGAGTCCATTAGACGCTCGACGGTATTGGCTCTTCCCGTCAGTCGCCCAGCAAGCCGCAACAAGCTGGCAGGAAACGGAAATAATCTTGCTGCAACGCCCATTTCGACCGCCAGATGGCGCGTCAAGTCCGCCGTTGATGTCTCCTCGCTGTCAGCGACAAGATATAAATTGCCACTCGCACTAGGGTGCAAAGCACAAAGAATGAGCGCATCGGTCAGGTTGTCGATATAAATCAGGCTACGTAAGTTTGCAATAGATGCCAACGGTAGGGGCATGCCTCGTTTCAATGCGTTTACCATTAAAGCAAAGTTGCCGGGAGCTGCCGCGCCATATACTAAAGGCGGTCGAACAATCACAACCTCAAGACCAGTCTCCGCTTCAATATTTCTTAAGGCGCATTCGGCTTCCCATTTTGACCACGCATAGGCATTGTGTGGATTTGGAGGATCATCTTCTGCAAAACGAGTCTCACCATCCGTAGATACTCCGTTAACTCCTATCGAACTTACATATACAAACCGCTTTACGCCGCTGCGCGCGGCCGATCTAGCCAAGTTGATCGTCCCATCAACATTCGTCTTACGAAACTTTTCTAGGGCGTCCGGCGCAGTTTCGTGCAGCACATGCGCGCGGGCAGCAAGATGAAGTACAGTAGAGCAGCCATCCAATACATTAGACCAGTCGGTGCCTTCATCAAAGTCGCCTAGCGCCAATTCGTCGTCTTGGGCGCCACTACGTACTACGGAACGATAAGGGAAATCGCGCTTTTCGAGCTCTTTGCGAACTGCTCGGCCAACAAATCCGTTCGCTCCGGTGATTAAAATCAATGGTTTATCAGGCATGGCGGTTTCCCACCATGAAGAGGGTCAAACACGAAAACATGAACAAAATCTGATCCCGAGGTCTCCGTCGGCATTCGGTGGCGTAGAAAGCCAATCGCAGCGCATTAAGGCGCGACGGCGCTCGCCATGACTTTACAAAGTGGCTATTTCCCAAACCAACCAACTCGGCGATCAGCGCCGCTTGGCCTAACCACCAGCCATCCCAGATTTTTTGTGCTCGCCGCAGGAATGCGCGCCATCCGTCATTGACGCCAAACTGATTACTCAAATGCTGACGGTACAACATGCCCGGCTGATCGTCGATAACCCAGCGATAACCATTGGCGCGCGCGAATGCGTAAGTAAACCAATCATGCAAGGAGACCTGCTCCACTTGATCCCATTCGTCACGCAATCGTTTTTGCAATGCTTGCACAAAGGCAGTCTTCATTACGTACGTGCAACCAGGCCCAGCGGCTTCGAACAGAAAATCCCATTTTTTCTGGGGCTGCGATTTCCTGATCAACAAACGGCGACCGGATGGCCAAAATGCGATGACATTGCTTGAATAGGCATCTGCGTCGGTACGCTGCAGAACTTCGTCAGCACGAGCCAGCTTGGTTTCAAACCAGTGATCATCTTGATCAGCAAGGCTTACATAGTCAAAATCAGAAAAATCGATGTCGCGCAAAAGACGGAAAAAGTTTGGCGCCGCACCACCAAATGTCAATCCATGCGGCAGCACCACGATACGTTGGTCCTCCGCCGCACGCTGTTGGACCCACTCCTCAGTGCCGTCAGAAGATCGATCAACGCTGATGAACACTGTCACATCGGCCGAGGACTGAACCAGAATGGAATTAAGCTGCTCTTCGATCCATTGCATACCGTTATACGCGGCAAGGCATACTGCCACCTTGAATTTTTCCTTCATTAAGCCTTCCCTACTTTCCTTTTTTCGTTCATTCAAATTGAATAGACGGGCGGCGGCGAAAACCAACAATCAAGAGGCGGCGAATGTACTTCGCAAACGAAAAAAAAAGAAGAAAAAACGTCGCTGGCAGACCGATACGATGCTGACGAAAAAGACGCCAATAGTTTCCCAATTCTGCTCGTTCCATCGCCCACATATTCGAACTCAACCCACTCACTCCGTACATGGCTTTGTATATGAGGACAAGCGGCGCATCGAGCTTACCAAGCTTATGACCAGCCAATATAATTTCAAGCCACAATAAATGGTCATCTACATACCGTTGACCGTCACGAAAACGGAAAGGAACATCAGCCCTGATCATTACTGAAGGTGTGACCAGTCGATTTGATAACAACAAAGCCATAACGCTCACTGTTTCAGCGCGGGGCTCCGGCCCGATATCTTGTAGCTCCGCGACTGGGTAATTCCCAATTTGACAGTCATGTCCCGACAAAACCACGTCTGGATGATTTTGCATGTATTGATATTGGTATTCCAGTTTTCTACGATGCCACGCGTCGTCCGCGTCCAGAAAGGCAATATAAGGCTGCGTCGCTTCTTGCCAACCGCGATTACGCGCGGTCGCTGCTCCCTGATTTACCTCCAACCGTATAACGCGAACCGAAAATTGTTCGCCATATTTTCCGCTCAGGAATGATAAGCAGGCGAGCGTCTTTCCATTATCCGGACTGCCGTCCTCTACCAATATCACTTCATATGGAAGAGAGGTTTGTTGCGCGATCGATTCCATCGCACGTTCTATCGTCCCGCTGCAGCGATAGCAAGGAATCACGACACTGACCGGCGCGCGGTGTGCTTGTACGGGAAATGACGGCATCAATTCTCGCTTATATCAACTGCATCTAGAAGCTGTGAGCTAAAGGAATAAGGCAGCCATGGCGAGGGGCCCTTACCCTCGCTAACCAAAGCGTTCTTTACGAACATTGCAACACTAAGTACACCGACCAATGTCAAAACAGCCAGAATAGTCCTATCCTTTCTGATATTGTCTGGAATAACAAATACTGGCTTGAACTGCAAACACAACAGCATAAAAAAGAGTACGACAAACTGAAGTCGTAATCCTGCATAGCTGAATTTCGCGATAACAAAGGTAGTCACCACACCCAGGAGCAATAAGTAAAATCGCCGTAGCCGAATAACTTGACTCCCCCTATCTACTCTCCTGATTAGTACTAGGGCGACCAATGAGAGTGCCATTGGCGCCAGACCGGAAAGTATCGAAGGCGCTGGGAAGTGCATATACGCGGAAACTTTCGCAGGCAAGTTAACGCCAATTTCCTGTTTTGAAACAGAACCGAGAAAGCTAACAACGCTGTCGACATTCTGCAGTATGAGAATAAGGACGCCCAATCCTGCTGTAAGCACCGACCACTTTTCAAATTCTTTCCGTTCGTCGGAGAACACCGCCATCAGCACAAAAATCAACCACCCGCTCAGATGACAAAGTACCGCGCAGGCAGCGAAAATAACGCAAAGACGAAATCTGTTTTGGTAGAGCAATCCGACAGCGCACATTGCAAACGCAAAGGACAAACCGTATCGCAACCCATTCATCGTCATATCGAGATAGAAAAGCGGCACAAAGCAAAGCGCAATCAGCAGCAACGACCGTTGAGAAAAGCTGGCCGCATATACCAATAATGAGGTCGTAATAAACGCGATCACCATCAAGATCAATCTTGGCGACATCTCGAGAAAAAGCATGGCTTTAACAAAGAGAACAAAGCCGAGCTCCAAACCAGTTGGAATGTTATTACTAATATCTGAAATGATGCGAAGATAAGCGGCCGTATCGGTACCAACATTCGCCCGACATATCACCAGAAAAAAAATAGGCGATAACCCAAGAACAAAAATTAGTAACCGGCGATGTGTTTCTCGCTTGATGATGGCTGTCACCGCAAAGCCATAGATAGCAAACGCCAAGGCATAGTACAGCATCAGAATTTCCCTAGAGTTTTGTCCAATAGGCAGGGAGTCCGATCATGCGCCTATATATATCGAGAACACGCACAACATAACGTTCCCCCAGAATTTTCCACGCCCACGTCCTTACGTATGCACGAACAAGGGCCCCTATCCATATCGGACCGGGCAATTTGAAGCCATGCATCTTCTGCGCGCGCCGGATTTCCTTCAACGCCTTAATTGCGTTCTCGGGCTTACTACTGACTCCTCCTTGGCGCATACCAGCGATGATCTCGGGAATAAAAACAGCATCATTTTTTTTTAAATTCCGCAAAAGGAGCTCATAGTCGCCCGCAATACGGAACGATGCATCGAATTCACCACCTTCGAATAAGGAGCGACGGTGAAATACGCCTTGGTGTGGTATGCACATGATTTGCTTGAAGCGCTCTTTTACTTCGGGCCAATCCCTCCCTGTCGGCGATATGTTTTGTCCGTCAGCATTGACCAGCATGATCTGACCGTAAACTATAGCTACGTCTTGCGGAACCTGAACGAGATGATTTACTGCACGTTCGACCGCATCTTCACCCCAAAAAAAATCGTCCGCGCCGAGAAAGTAAATCCATTCACCTCGCGCTCGGCTTACTCCTTTATTCCACGCATCATAAATTCCTCTATCAGGTTCGCTTATAAGCGAAGTTATCACTCCTCGATTTTTTTCCAGTATTTCCAATGTTTGATCGCGCGACACACCATCAACAACAATCCATTCGTATTCCTTACATGATTGGTTTTTGAGCGACTCTATCAGTTGAGGAAGACAAGTCTCCGCATTAAATGTAGCCGTAACTATTGAAACGACTGGGCAAGGCGAATAATCAATGCCTATCTCGCTCAAGACGGCTCTCCGACATCATCACTCTCATGTTGAAATATCTTCATCTTCCAGGCACCGATCATCCATATCCCTCTATTAAACTTCAGCAACAATCTCGAATCTTCGTCCATATCAGGTTGTCAGCATGTCGCGATAAAATGCGGAATATCGCGCCGCAACAAGTTTACCTTCATATGCCTGCATTGCCTTTTGCCTTATGCTCTCGCGGCTCGGCGGTCGCTCCAGCATCTCCAACAGGCGGCTTGCAAGGCCATCGAAGTCGCCGGGCTCGGCAAGCATTCCCGTGACTCCATGCTCAACGAGATCCAGCATGCCTCCCAGCGCAAAAGCGACACATGGCGTTCCGCAGGCAAGCGACTCAACCAAGGTATTGGGTAAATTGTCCTGCAGCGAAGGTGCAACAAATACGTCCGCCGCGTTATAGAGTAAAGCGAGGCTGACATCATCGTGGAACGTGCCGAGATAATGCGCACGCAAACCCAGATCAGGAGGAGAAATAGGGGCCTGCGCGCCAAATATCAGCACCTCGACGTTGCCGGCGACGCTTGCTTGCTCCGACAATCGTTTCAACGCCGGTTGTAATAAATGGAAGCCTTTTCGTCTGTCGCTGGTACTCGAGACGGCACCGAACAAGATATAACGCTTGTCGAAATCCAGATTCAGGATATTCCGCGCTGTTTGCCGATCAATAGGTTTGAATATGTCCGTATCGACGCAGTTCGGGATCACTTCACAACTTTGTCGCCCCATCAGGGCACTTTGTCGCGCGCAACCGGCAAGCCAATGACTTGGACTGACAAGATGGAAGCGTTTGCCAGCCCAGGCCGTTTGCTTGCGGTGCCATACCCAGGCATCTATATCCGGGCCAGAGTAATTAGGTGGCCGGGTTGAGGCTGAGTAGCCGTCCCGGTAACGGCCGGGATGATCGAGATCGTCGTAGTGCTCAGCGCCTGAAAAAGCCCACATGTCATGCATCGTCCAGCACAACGGCTTGCGAATCTGGCCTATTTCCTCAACTGAAAGCATCTCCCCACCCAGCCAATGCAGATTAACGATATCGAAGTCGCTATTGTTGATCCAGTTGGCCAAGCCACTCGAAAAGTAGTTTATCGAATGCAGCACAGAATTGGTCGGTGTTCGCTGAAAAGTGGCGATACGATTGCCCGCTGCTGCCTTGGCAAGATGCAACGCACGCTGCGTCGCACTCAACGGACGTAGAACATGAACGGAAGCTTCGCGACGGTTTGTCACCAGCATATGACTGTCTACGCCGATGCTATGCAAAGCTTGATGTATCCTATTAGCGGCGCGAGCAGCTCCGCCTTCCAAATCTGAAGTATTTACGTGCAAGATACGTAGTGCGCTCATACCACCGACCTCTCTTCTTGTGTGGCAGGAAGCAGATCGCGCAACGCATTTCGTATCGAAACGGAGAACTCGGGCTCGAAGCCCTCAGCTTGGGCATGGGGCTTCTTCAGCAAATCATCGATCTCATTGACGATGAAGTCAGCATCGAGGGAGGACAAGCTTTGGTACGGTACGCCAAAACGTTCGGCCAGTGCATGTACTTTGCCTTCGCCCAGCGTGTAATCGATGGCCACAGTCGGAGTTCCCGTCCCCAAAGCAAACACTGCCGAATGAAAACGCATCGTGAGGGCCGCATGTGCCAAACGGAATGCTTCGCAATAGGCCACCGGAGGCAATTCCGCTCCCAGCAGAGAAAGGTCCAGTCGCTCCTGCAACAGGGCATTCCCGCGGAACAAGCGACGATAGAACCACCGATCGTCGTCGCCGAAATGGTTGGTGCACATTGGCAACGGTCGAATCGTCAGATCTGGATGCAGAATCGCCAGACGTTCCAGCGCATCGATTACTGCATGCTCATATCGGCGCTTTGCCGCCTGGCATTCATCTTTGCCGAGATGCCGCGCATAAGCTAGGTAGGGAAAGTCGCGCAGCCCGAGCAGCAGCACCTTGTGGTCGGCTGGCGGAGCGATGTTCTGCAAGCGTGCTCGCTGATTTTGCAGCCAAGTAAAGGCAGGGTCTTCGGCCACAATGTCTCCCGAGGTGTCGACTCCTAGGCTTTTCGCCAAACTTCGTGACTTCGCGTCGCGATAAATACGCCGCGATGCCATGGACAGGACGTTCTTCAGCGAATCGTTATGCCAGCCGGCTCCAAGCGGCCCGACACCGCAGCCCGCAATCAAGGTCGGAACATTGTTTCGCTGAGCCGCTGAAAAAATGGCCTCCATGTCGGCAAGCTCGTTGATGGCCATCAGCGGCCCGCCGCCGAAGACTACCAGATCCATAGCCGAGGCTGTCTGCACGCCTTCCGGGGGATCGACGATGCGACAGCCTTTCAGCTCATCCATCTGGCGGCGGCTCATTTCGCTAATATAAGGATGCAAGGCCACCAGGGTGATTTCCACAGGACCGAGTGCCTCACGCAATGCATGTATCACACCGGCGAGAATCGCCTTGTCTCCAAGGGTTTCCGTTCCGTACCAGCCGCAAATCAACACACTGCGTGCCTCTCTATGCAAAGACGGAGCAGCCGGCGGCAGTCCGGCAAGGTGCATCAACTTTTCACGACGGGTGACAAAGGCGCGCCGTCCCCTGAGAACTCCAAGGCCCGTGAATCGATAAACACGACGAACGACCGGTTCAAGGCCGAAGCGACGCATCGCCTGCAAGCCCAATTGCTTCAGATACTGCTGCTTGGGCGGAATGCCGACATAGTCGTGATTGCAGTCCGAACACTTGGTCCGGATAATGTCTTGTAAATGCTCCTCGTTGCCGAAGTAAATTTTCTGGCTGTCCTCGTCCTGGATAAGGCCGAGCGTCTTGCTCTGCACCGCGCAATAAAGCAACTCGCCCTTCGAGGTGATGGTGGCACCGCGATGCTGCCAGTCGCAGCCCGCCTTCCGCGGAACCTTGTGAATCAGCTGATCGATAAGGGACCGATAGAAAAATTTCTGGTGTTCGTCTGTCTCGTAATGGGCAATCAGTCCCTCTAAAAATTCGGCAATGTGATAGGTTTCTTCGACCGTTAATGCATAGGGATCAAGCAGATTCTGCGTATATAGGCGCTGATGCGGAATGCCGAGCCGATATTTGATGTAGAGCCCTTTGGACTGACAATACTCGAATAGATCCGCGAGACCGTATACGTTCTCCTTGATCATCGTACAGCCGACCCGAACATTCGACACCAAAGGCGAAGCCTGGATGAAATCAATTACCTTCTGCGCCCGTTCAAAGTTGCCAGGCTTCCCGCGCACGCGATCGTGCATTTCGCCATAGCCGTCCAGCGAGACCATGACATCGAACAAGCCGCCGTGCTTTTGGACCACCGTCCCTACGTCTATGATGCGTTCAATCACCTCCTCGAAACGATAGGCATTCGTGATCAACGAAACGGAGCGCAGTTTGGGCAGCTCCTCGAACAGAACCTCCGCCAGTGCGCCAAGATCCTTCCTCAATGTAGGCTCACCGCCGTTGAGACCGATGGCCGTCACCTCGCTGTACAAAGGATTGCGCAGACCTTTTCGCAAGTTGTCTGGAGCAATGTCATCGGACTTCTTGTTCTCCCAAATACGGCACATCTGGCACTGCGAATTACAGATGTCAATTACAGGAAACTGCAGGACAACCGGCTTCTCGAGCCTATACGGTCGGGCTTTGACCAAATACGAAAGCGCCTTGAGATATGAGGAAATTGCCACAGTCAGCTACCTTACCGGCCTCAGATCGACGCCAGCTTGCGGCCGATACGGTTAAGCGTACGCGTCACTAGCGGCTTGGGCTGCGGATCCCTATGCAACTCCGGCCACCGTCGGGCCAGTGAAGCGGGCTGTCCACCGCGCATGACGACGGGCGCTCCGCGCGGCACATAAATCTCGTCGAAACCCTGATACGAAGCGCGATAGACAAGGCGCAGCGAATCCGTATGCATTTCGTCGCTGCCGTGCACCACTAGCTGATTGAAGATCAGCACGTCGCCAGGTTCGAGAGCAATGTGCATCTCGTTGCTCAGATCCAACGTGGACTCATCGATGCGGTCATGGTGCGTCTCGCCCTTCACACGGTGCCATTTCCGAAATCCGCCTTTGTGTGTTCCCGGCAAAACCTTCAAGGCGCCGCTTTCCTTCGTGACCCGATCCACAGCCATCCATGCGACAAACTTGACTGGCTCGTTAGGACGCGAGATGAAGTCCTGGTGGTAAGGCACACCGTTCTGCCTGCCCTTGGGCTTGTAAACGACACTGTTCTCGTACAGGAAAATATCCGGCCCGAGCACCTCTTCAAGCGCATCCAGAATGCGGGGGTTGCGCACCATTTCGTTGAACTCGGGGTGGCGCTGGAACAGATCGTAGAGGACCCCTTGGTCAGAACGATGCTTGAGGTAGTACGTCAGGAAAGGGTCTTCCAGTCCCTTATCTGCATACTGGACGATATCCACAAGGATTTGTCGCATCCGCTCAAGCGTTGCGGAGTCGAAGACCTTGTGCAACACGATGAACCCATCGCGTTCGAAATCATAGCTTTTTTCCAGCATTTTTCTCGGGCCTTTCTTTCAGTGTGGGGAGAGCCGCAAAAGTGGCTCGGACAATCTTGAGCCACAAGTCTTTTTTGTGTTCCGTAATAGTGGCTAAAACATAAACGCAAAACAAGACACCAACTGCTGCCACAGCGCAGCCAACAGGAGAGTTCGTTTCGTAGATATGCGTAGCCTTTAGAAAAAGAATTAGCGGGACATGGAACAAATACAAGGAAAAAGAAAGGTCGGCAGCCCAAGAAATAAGGGACTTTAGAGAAAATGATGCCGTTTCTGGCGGAGCGCAAATCAAGGCCGCCAGCATTAAGGAAAACGGTACTGCGAGAATGTAGTCTCCCACAAAAAAACTGTGAAACCCATACCCTAATCGAGAGACGCCCCACAAACGGAAAGGCTCAAGCAAATGCCCCCCTGGCGCAGACAGCAGCCATATTATGGTTGCCGCGGATAACAGTAACAAGGGCAAGCGAGCCGCACCGATTCTTCTTCCAATTAACTCCCGATAGCGGTAAAGCAAAACACCTAGAACCCAAATCGGAGCAAGAAGAAGTATTTTCCATCCAGCTAATATAAGCGCTCCCGCCAATGGAATCGCGAGCCTTTTCTTTGGCAAATATATGAGGACACCGAAAATAACGTAATACCAGAACTCATATGCAATGGACCAGAAAGGTCCATTACTCAACCAACGTAAGCTGAACCATGAGTTCTCAAACATAAAGCTTAAGAAGATCGGAATGTACGCCAGCACTTTGAGGCTATTGATAGACGGGTAACTCTGATAGACGGCAGGATCAAGCGCCCTCCCTAAACAATCCAATATAGCGGTCAGGGCAATCGCCGGTATAAAAACAGAAAAAAGTCTTGCAAATCGCGCCTCCATATAATCGCGAAGGGAGGCGTGCTTGCATTCCGCAACATAAGCAATGACGTAACCCGACATCACAAAAAATGCGACCACACCCAAGCGGCCTAGGGTCCACAAAGTTTCGCTATTGGTACCAGCCACCCCTAACTGTGCAAAGTGCGAGCAAAAGACGCTAAACGCAGCAATAGCGCGTATCGCATTAAGCCGCATGGAAACGAGGCCGTTCATTTCTTTAGAATCACAGGAATTAAGAAAATGGCTTTCCATTTACCCTGACCAATCTCCCGCATCGACGGAACGAAAAGATCGAACAGCATATAGGCGACGATCAAGGAGAACAGCGTCGCATAGGCTGCGCCCAGGGCACCGAACTCCGGGATCAAAAGCAGATTAAGAATGATGTTTGCAATCAAACCAGACAGATTCCGGTAGAGATTGAGCCGAACCCGTTTCTCAGCCATGATCCATGAACCGGAAGCAAGGCCGAGGGAAACGAATAAGCCGCTCCAGATATGCACGGTTAGAATCGATGCCGATTGCAGATAGAGCGCTCCGTACAGCAGACGAATAACGGGATCCGCGAACAGCGTCGCACTCAAGGCGGCAACGTAAGAAATGGCGCAGAGGACAGCCATCAGCATTTGCAGCCTGCGCATGTAGATTGCGGGGCTGATTTTACGTGAAGCCACGATGTTAGGGAAGGTGGAAGCGATAATCGCCGACGGGATGAAATACCATGCCTCCGACAGGCGCGCCGCTACGGCGAATGTGCCAACGGCTGCAGGACCGCTCAGATAATGCAGCATGACCTGGTCGAGCCGGATGAACAGCAAGCCGCTGAAACCGGCCAAAATCTCCGGCCAACTTTCAGCCAGAAGTCGGCGGGCGATCTTCGAGTCCGGATGCAACAGGCCGCTGAAACGCATTCCCTTGTGATGGTAAGCCCATTGCAGGGCTATCGCAGCACCCACGTACTCCAGCAAAGTCACCGCAGCGAATGCCACTAGGTCAGCCTTCGAAATCAGCAACACAACCCGTACGGCGGTGACAACAACGAATGAAACCAGTCGGACGCGTACCGTAGTTCGGGCCTGGACTCTGGACTGAAAATACAGATCGATGCAATCCGAGGCGCTGAAAAAATAGCTGCCGGCCACTAGCGCAATCAGAAGCATTTGCTGCCCACCACCCAGCCACGCACCGATAATGCAGACGGTATACATCAATGCTGCAGCCAGCAGCCGCAATGAAAAAACGACGTTCATCAATTGCCGCACGGCATCAGGCAGCGAGGCATTGGAAACAAGTTCGCGCACCAGGATGCGGTTAAATCCCAACGTGGCGACAATGCCAAAGATTGACGCAAATGCAATGGCATAGCTCAACATGCCAAATCGCTCCGGACCAAGCAGGCGAGCCGTCCATACTCCAACACTGATGCCAACCAACAGGCGGAATACCTGCTCGCCCATCATCCACCCGCTATTCGAGAGAATGCGTCGGAAACCGGTGTGGTGACGAAACCGAAGAAGAGACTTGAGCACGATGGTTCTTATTTAAAGACATCATTCTGGAAGACATGGTTCATCCAATATGAATGACGAAGTGCGTCTTCTGAACAGAAATTCATTAGGTTGTGCAAGCCAAAAAACTCGGCTAATACACTCTCCTGGCCAGCCACGCCGGTAATCGGCGCTCGTTTAACCAAAGCTTGTCTCCAAATATGTCTCAGTGCTCTGCCGGATACACCACCCGATAGTACTGCCATGTGCTAGCACACATTTCGTCCAGTGAGCGCATAGCAGTCCACCCTAACGCCTTACGTGCCTGCTCTGCACTTGCGTAGTAAGCGGCAATATCGCCAGCCCGGCGAGGCGCAAACGCGTACGGAATGGTGCATCCGTTTACGCGTTCAAACGCCCGGACAATTTCAAGGACGCTATATCCCCGTCCCGTGCCTAAATTAATAGCACTCCAACCAGTGTGTTCTGACAGGTAGTTAAAGGCAGCCACGTGGCCGTCAGCCAGATCCATGACATGGATGTAATCTCGAACTCCCGTTCCATCGGGCGTTTCGTAATCATTCCCGAACACTTCCAACTCGGCTCTTTGTCCAATTGCCACCTGAGCAATAAAAGGCATCAAATTATTGGGAATACCTCGCGGAGTTTCGCCAATTAGCCCACTTTCATGCGCCCCAACTGGATTGAAATAACGTAGGCAAACGATGCGCCAGGCATCGTTTGCTCGCGCAAGATCACGCAACATTTCTTCAACGTGAAGCTTAGTGCGACCATAGGGATTGGTCGCGCCCGTCGGATGCGCCTCGTCGTAAGGCAGGTACTGCGGAACACCGTATACCGTAGCACTACTGCTGAAAACCAAAGATCTCACAGACTCAGCCTGCATGGCTCGCAGAAGGCTTATGGTGCCCTGCACATTATTCGAATAATAATCGACAGGCTGCGCAACAGATTCACCAACGGCTTTTAACCCAGCAAAGTGAACGACAGCATCGATTGAATACGCCTTCAATACCTCTCGAACCCCGGCAGTATCGCGTACGTCGCGCTCTACGAAGGGCAACCGTTTCCCGACAATCTCAGCAATTCGATCGATGACAGAGGCGCTGCTATTGCATAGATTGTCGAGCAAGGTCACTGCGTGACCCGCCTTAGTCAAAGCAACGGCGGTATGGCTGCCGATATAGCCGGCTCCCCCTGTTAAAAGAATATTCATGGATGTTTGTTGTTCCGTGCCACGGCTCCGCACATTCGGGTTGCTTTCTATCAGGTATTTAGGCACTTTGCCGTATTAGTTTTCCTGCCTCACTACGAGTAGATAGTGGACGGTCTTTATAAGCAGTACTAGGCCGACCGCGCACTTTTCATTGTGAACACATCTTTTTATATTCTTCGTATGTCGCAGCTATACCGCTTTCAATACTCACCTTGGGCTTCCACCCCATGCCAACAAGCTTATCGATCGACAAAAGCTTGCGTACAGTTCCGTCGGGTTTCGTCGTATCGAAGGTCAATGCGCCAGGAAATTCGACAATAGCCCGAATAAGTTCTGCCAATTCGCAAATGGAGATATCTTCCCCACAGCCGACATTTACCAGTGGTGGACGGTCGTCATTAAACAAGCTTTGCAAACCGTTTTCCGACTGCTCGAATAAATATACACAAGCGTTGGCCATATCGTCGCTGTAGAGAAACTCCCTTCTTGGCGTTCCGGTGCCCCAAATGGTTACTTCCTTGGCCCCGTTCAGCTTTGCCTCATGCATTTTCCGAATCAATGCCGGTAACACATGAGAGGTTTCCAAATCGTAGTTGTCCCCCGGGCCATAAAGATTGGTGGGCATAGCGGTAAGATAACGCGTGCCATATTGCCGGTTGTATGCCCAGCACATCTCAAGCCCCGCGATTTTTGCCAGTGCATACGGTCGGTTAGTCGGCTCCAATATACCGGTTAGGAGATATTCTTCCTTAATAGGTTGAGGACACTCTTTCGGGTAAATGCAAGACGAGCCAAGAAACAGGAGCCGTTGCACTCCATGTTTCCAGGCTTCATGGATCACATTGGTCTGAATAGCCAGATTCTGCTGTATAAATTCGGCCGGATAAATGTTATTGGCCTGAATACCTCCGACCTTTGCCGCGGCTAGCAAAACGCACTCCGGCTGTTCGTCGTCAAAGAAATTGCGAACAGCAGCATGATCAGTCAAATCCAATTCCGCATGCGACCGCGTAATAAGGTTGGTATAACCTCGCGCCTTTAGCTGCCGCATCAACGCGGAGCCAACGAGACCGCGATGTCCAGCTACATAAATGCGTTTTTTCTTTTCTTCAATCGCCATCACTATTTCTCGAGCGAGATTGAAATGTTATAACCATGTGCTTTAAGGAGAGCGTGGCGCTTCGCCTCGTCCAAATCTTTCGCTACCATCTCTTGCACCATTTCCGCGAAGGTGATTTTCGGCGTCCATCCGAGCCTGGTCTTTGCCTTGGTTGGATCGCCTAGCAGCGTTTCCACTTCCGTGGGGCGGAAGTATTTCGGATCCACTGAGACGATGGTTTGCCCCACTTGCACACCTGACGCATTACTCCCAGTCACGGCTGCAACAATACCTTTTTCATTGACGCCCTGCCCCTGCCAAGAAATCGAAATTCCCAACTCGGCGGCAGAGACTTCCACAAACTGGCGCACGGAATATTGCACGCCGGTGGCGATAACAAAATCTTCCGGCTGATCCTGCTGCAACATAAGCCATTGCATCTCGACATAGTCCTTTGCATGGCCCCAGTCACGCAGTGCGTCCATATTCCCTAGATAGAGTGTCTGCTCCAATCCTTGCGCGATGTTAGCCAGCGCACGCGTGATCTTGCGGGTAACGAAGGTTTCGCCGCGACGTGAAGACTCATGATTAAACAAAATGCCGTTGCAGGCATAGATGCCGTACGCCTCCCGGTAATTCACCGTGATCCAGTATGCATACAGCTTGGCTACCGCATACGGGCTGCGGGGATAGAAAGGCGTGGTTTCCTTCTGCGGAATTTCTTGGACCAGCCCGTACAGCTCGGACGTAGATGCCTGATAGAAGCGGGTCTTCTTTTCCATGCCCAACAGGCGAATGGCTTCCAGCAACCGCAAGGTGCCGATCGCATCCACGTCGGCCGTATACTCCGGCGACTCAAAAGAAACCGCTACGTGGCTCATGGCGCCAAGGTTGTATACCTCGTCCGGCTGCACCTGCTGCAGGATGCGTGTCAGATTAGAGGTATCGCTCAAGTCGCCATAATGCAAGACCAGCTTCGGATTAGGCGTATGCGGATCCTGATAGATATGGTCAATACGGTCGGTATTGAATAGCGACGCGCGGCGCTTAATGCCATGCACCTCGTATCCTTTCTCAAGGAGGAACTCCGCGAGATACGAACCGTCCTGGCCAGTGATACCGGTGATTAATGCAACCTTGCTCATTCACGCTTCCTGTTTATTTACCCTGCCGTATTCGTCATTGAAGCGCACGATGTCGTCTTCCCCGAGATAGCTGCCACACTGTACTTCAATCATAATCAGATCGGTCACCCCGGGATTGTTCAATCTGTGTGTGGCGCCGATCGGAATGTAGGTCGATTGGTTGGGGCTCACCAGCGAAGTGTCTTGGTCAATCGTCACTCTGGCAGCCCCTGAAACGACCACCCAGTGCTCGCTGCGATGATGATGCATCTGCAGCGACAATGACTGTCCCGGTTTGACGACAATACGCTTGATCTTGAAGCCCGTTCCCTCTTCCAGCACGGTGTACGTTCCCCACGGGCGTGCCACGGTACGGTGCAGCTTGTATGCCGCGTTGTCCGTTTCCTTGAGACGTTCGACAATCTTCCGGACGTCCTGGCTTTTCGCCTTGTCGGCGACCAGCAATGCGTCGGATGTATCGACAATCAGAAGATTGTCGAGCCCGATGGCGGCCACCAGTCTGTCCTGGCTCTCGATATGGGTATTCCTGCTGTCGATGACGATGCTTTGTCCGGTCGCTGTATTGCCGTTCGCATCCGCCTGCGAAGCTTCGGCGACGGCGCTCCATGAACCGATGTCGCTCCAGCCGAAGTCGCCTGGAACAACAGCGAGATTCGACGCCTTTTCCATCACGGCGTAATCGATGGAAATATTTTCCAATGCAGCAAATCCGGCATGCAGATCGGTCCGGTCGCCGGTCGCCTCGCTGCCGCCCCACACGCCCCGTGCGGCTTCCAGCAATTGCGAGCAGTATTTGCCGAAAGCTTCAATGATGCTGCTCGCCTTGAAGCAGAACATGCCGCTGTTCCAGACATAGTTACCCTGAGCAAGGTAGTCTTGCGCAGTGACGAGATCTGGCTTTTCGACGAAGCGTTGTATGTTGCTAGCGTGTTCGCTAATGGCGTCTGCCAGCTCGATATAACCAAACCCCGTTTCCGGCGCAGTCGGGCGGATGCCGAACAGAACGAGCTTCCCCTG
>Ga0310811_10004695_pt1 | contig 17201 bp, 14 predicted proteins | sample YCmetagenome_FD_207642 | JGI IMG/M metagenome (GOLD analysis project Ga0310811, IMG submission 207642) | Soil microbial communities from experimental microcosm in Duke University, North Carolina, United States - YC | ecosystem: Engineered > Artificial ecosystem > Soil microcosm > Unclassified ...
GTGCGGCCAACCATGCCCTCGCGTTCGCCCAGGAAGGCAGCGAGGTGATGAAGCTCGGCGCTGTGGGCGTCGATCTGATGGCGTTGCGCGCGTTCGTGCAGGACCGCCTCGGCGAAAGCAGCACCGCTCTGCTTCGCGAGGCGATGGATCTGGGCACGACATACGGGATGAGTCTCACGACGTCCGACCTTCATCCTGCGTTCGCAGAATGGTTGCATGAGCGCGGGGGGGACGGCGCGCCACGCGTCGCCGCCATCGCCAGGCAGCCGCCGGCAACCGGTGCCGATTCACCAGCGTCCGGCCCGGATGCCGGTCCGCGTGTGATCTCCAGTGCGGTGCTGACGCCGAAGGAGCGCTTCGTACTGGAGCTGGCGAGTCGGAACCTCACTAACAAGGAAATCGCGCTCGCGATGGGCGTTGGCCAGGAGACGGTGAAATGGCATATGAAAAACCTGTTCATCAAACTTGACGCGACTTCGCGCCGGCAGATCGTGCGTCGGGCGCAGCTCATGGGCCTGCTGCAGGAACCGGCCTGAACGTGGGCGGTGAGCTGGAAATTGACGCCTGAAGAGTTCGAACGTTACGAGCAATGTGGATGGTTGCGCGATGCCTCGCCTGCCGGTCTTTAGCGATGTGCCGATGAAGGTCGACTGGATCCACGCGAGCCACGCCGGCGCGGTGAAGCGATCGACGATTTACGAATATGCCGAGGTTGCTCCGGTCCCCGTCTGCCCCGAGAAAAAAGCTAGTTCAGCACCGGCAATGCGCTTGACCCGATCGGGACGATGCTGGCGACGAGTCACGTCATCCACCTCTTTGATTTGTGTCGATGCGAAAGCAACTATCCATATAGGTGACAGAGCAACTATCGCAGACGCTGCGCGGCAGTTTGTTATCACTTTGCAACAAAATTAGGCATTGTCGCGCCTCCAGATGAGCGTGACGTTGCATTGATCTTCGCTTGAAAGCCTTGCTGTGTAAGGCTGGATGGCATTCGTCCCGGGCTGATATTACGGATAACCCTCCCCCCGCGAGTGGGGGGGAGTAGATGGAGCCAACTATAAGTATTCTCCAGCAAAGGATACAGAGCCCCTTCGGAGCATGAGGACTCTGCACCCAAGTGTTAAACAATCGTAACGCTGGAGACCACATGAAGTTGAGGACTACAGGAGCCGCAGTGCTTCTCGCATTCGCAGTATCCGCACACGCGCAGTCGTCGGTAACCCTTTATGGCGCGGTGGATTCGGGCCTGCTGTGGCAAAACACCGCAGCCGCGAATTTCCTGCCGATCGCATCGAAGAACCCAAATCTCGGACACGTCGTCCGCTTCAAGGACGGCGGCGTCTACTCGAGCCTTTTCGGGATGAAGGGCACCGAGGACATCGGCGGCGGCTACAAGATCAACTTCCGGCTCCAGGGCTCGTTCGACACCGGCACGGGCAAGTTCGCGCTGAGCGACACGGCGAATACACCGGCCATGTTCAACCAGATCGCGACGGTTGGCGTGTCGGGAGCGTTCGGCAAGTTCGACGCCGGTCGCCAGCTTGCGCCGATGGCCTACGCACTTGCAGACACGGACGTGCGCAACGCGTGGTTCTTCGGCAGTGTGCTGACCGCATGGCTCACGATGAACCAGCAATCGGGCTGGACGGGCAGCAGCACGAACGGCAGCATCGGTGCCCTGTATGACAGCAATGCGCTGGTCTACAACTCACCGTCCTTCTATGGCGTATCGGTCGCGCTGGAGTTTGCACCGGGTGGCGTTGCCGGTCACTTCCAGGGCGGCACGCGCGAGTCGGCGGTGCTCAAGTATTCGAACTATGGCCTGAATGCCGCAGCCGTCTACTACAACGGGCACGACGCGAGCCCGTACCCGTACCCTACCGCAGCAAACCCGGGTGCGACGCCCATTCCGGCGACCGGTCTGAACAACAACCGTTTCGTCTACTTCGGCGGCAAATACACGTGGCGCGGTCTCTCGGTATCCGGTTCGTTCAGCAACGGACGCAACCCGGCGAACCCGAACGGGAACCTCGCCGCGGGCATCGCCTCAGGTGATTTCGACATGTGGACGGGTGGCCTCGGCTATCGCTTCACGCCGGCGTTCGAAGTCACGTCGGGCGTCTACTACGTGAAGGACGAGAAGCACAATCAGAACCAGTCGACCTCCTATGTGCTGGGTGCCGATTACAACCTGTCCAAGGCCACAACGTTGTATGCTCAGGGCGGGTACGTGTCGAACCGTGGCACGATGAACCAGACACTGGTGTACGGCCAGCCGGTCGCGGTGGGCAAGAATACCGCCGCAGGCATGGTGGGCATCCGCCACTCATTCTGATATCGGAACCGGGTTAACCAGCGCAGCTGGCTAACGTCGGCGCAGTTTCTCGCTTCAATCGGAAGCCGCCCGTTTCACTCGAGGCGGCTTTCTTCTTTCCGGACCGTCCGCGTTTGCCGCCGGGGCGGGTCCGGCCCTCCCGGTTTTCTTGCCCTCGCCGGTCGCAATGCAAAGCCGACGCACGTGACTCGACGTGTCGCTAATTGAACACGCAACTGCACGGGCCTGCGAATTACCGCGGATAAAAACGCCCAACATCGCGCCCACCGCGCGAAATCGCAAACAATTCACAGTTTGCTTGTGCAGTCAAGGTGAGTATCCTTACTCGGAAAAGTTGACCACCCCACTCTGGCCGGGGCAACATATGCGGGTTATATCCGTAATTTTGAATTGCATTTCCGAGTGACACTATGTCGACCATCGAGTCCAGACCTGACGAATCGCTGACCTATCGGCTGAAGGCGTTGACCAAAATCGCTGACCGCATGAGCGCCGAGCTATCCCGAGAGAAACTTGGGTTGCCTTATCCGGAAGCAAGCATTATTGGAGTAGTTGGCACTTTCGGACCGCAAACCATCATGGACATTTCCCGCCGCGCCAATCTCGACAAGAGTCAGGCAAGTCGCACTGTGGATGCCTTACTCGCCAAGGGGATCCTCGGGCGCACGGGCAATGAGCAGGACGGACGCAGCGTGATCATTTCGCTGTCAGCCGAAGGACGAAAGATTTTCAGGAAGGTCGGCCCAACGATGGACCGACGAGACAGGGAGCTTTACGAGTGTCTCAGTGAGCCGGAAAGCGAAGCTCTTCGTTACCTGCTGGACAAGATTCTCGCGTCCCACGGTTGGGAGGCCACCTGAGCTTTGAACGGCGCACCGTTGGTGCGCGCTCGCTCGCGTGTGCTTTACCAATGAACAAATCACTGACCCCGGCGATCTGATCCGGGCTGGGCAAGGCAAACGCGAATGAATTCGCTGGCGCGCCCCGCGCTTCCTGCGTCCACGCTCAGATAGAGTCGGTATCCGGCTCTTCAACGAGCGCTGCCACGTGGCTCAAGAACCTTCAGATCCCTCGGTCCATGAGAGCAGAGCAAATGCAATAGTGGCTCGCGCCTCATGCGTTCGCGTTCGAGTTCGCCTGCAGGGTCGAAATGCAGCGCAGTGGTTGGGTTTCGCCGCGTGACAATGACTCGCTGGTCTATTCGATCAACCATCAGTTGCTGCTTTTCTACCGCTCCCAACAGAAACTGCTGCCAGGCTCGGTGGCCACCCCGCTCACCCGGATCCGCGCGCAGGAACTCGAGGACCGGCAGGGATCCAAGCGCGGGCCGCAAACAGATGCGCGACTTCAAGGAGCAGGCCTCGGACGGCCTGCTGCCCCGGGCAAGTCGATACTGCGGGCGGAGGCTGACGGGACCGATACATCGGTCGGCCCCGCCGCACTTCCGTACCGGGTACGGCGCCTTACATGCCGCCAAACGGTTTTTCTACGGTTAGCTTGTTGGTGACCGACGTTACTCCCGGAACGCCCTTCGCGATTTCCGCGACCGTGCCCACCTGGGAGCTGTCCGTGACGGTGCCATTGAGCGTTACCGCGCCGTCCTTTGCGACGACGCTGATATTTCCGGCACTAATCTCCTTGTGCTTCGCGATGGCGTTATAGACCTGTCGGCGCAAGGCACGATTCGCCTTTCTTCCTGTGGCCGGTGCCGCTGAACCCGACGCCGCCATAGCGGATGCGCCCGGTGCACTGGCCGCTTCGCGTGTCTGCGACCATGCGGTCACGGAAGTTGCAACGATTACGGCCCCGACAGCCAGCCTGAATGTTCCGATGTTCTTCATTGAATACTCCAATTGCCATTTAAGGCGTTGCGAAATCAGAACGTATGACGGATGCCGATCATTGCCGCCGTGGTGGACACTCCCGGCGCAACCGGGGCCCCATAGATGATCGTCTGGTTCATGGTCCCCTTGTTATCGACATACCCGACTTGCGCGTACGCCTTGGTCCTCTGGGACAGGTTGTATTCAGCACCCACTGCGACTTCGCTCGAGTGATTTGCTGAATGGTTCCGGTCCCTCAGGTAGTAGTACCCCGACGTGATCTTGAAGCGCGGATTGAACTGGTAGCCGAGGCCACCTGATGCCATTTCGAAGTCCGCCGTGTTGGTGTTCGCGGGGTTCTTGCCGACGCCATACGAGCCGGAGATCGAAAATCCGGCGATCGTGTACATCGCACCGAAATAGTAGAAGCGGTTGTTCGCCAGCCCCGTCGCGGGCACAGCCGGAGCTGCCGGATAGGTCAGCGGGAACGGATTGGTGTCGTGTCCGTTGTAGTAGACGGCGGACAGATTCAGACCGTAATTCGAATACTTGAGCACCGCCGACTCGCGCGTGCCGCCCTGGAAATGGCCGGCAACACCGCCCGGCGCGTACTCGAGCGCGAGCGACGCACCATAGAATTTCGGCGAATTGTAGACCAGCGCGTTACTGTCATACAGGGCGCCGATCGGGGCGTTCGTGCTGGTGCCCGGCCAACCGGCCGCCTGATTCACGCCCAGCCACGCAGTCAGGATACTGCCGAAATACTGCGCGCCGCGGACGTCGGTTTCCGCCATCGCGTAGATCATCGGGATGATCTGCCGACCGGCGTCGAACGTGCCAAACGGAGTGGATGCGCCGATCGTCGCGAACTGGTTGAAGATCGCGGTCGTGCCCGGCGTGTCGGCCAGGCCAAACCTGCCGTTCGCAGTATTGAACGTACCCTGCAGCTTGAAGTTGATCTTGTAGCCACCGCCGATGTCTTCGCTTCCCTTCAGGCCCCAGTAGCTGGCATAGATCCCGCCGTCCTTGAGCTGATAAAGATGCCCGAGGTTGGGCGCGTGCGGCTGGAACGTTGCCGCCGAGGTGCTTTGATACAGCAGTCCAGTGTCGAGTACGCCGTAGAGCGTGACCGACGATTGCGCATGGGCGGCAGTGGCGAACACCACCAGTGCCGCAGCGCTGCTCAGTTTTAATTTCATTGTGTCTCCTCCATTTGGGGGGCGCCGGGCGGACCCGGCGGCTTTTTTGTTGTTGATCAAATAGACCTGCGATGCAGCCGCTTGGGCGTATCAGGTCGACAAATAGTAATCTCCGTACTGTTCCCGCAACCGGTGCTTGAGCACCTTGCCTGTCGCGCCGAGCGGAACCGATTCGACAAATACCACAGCCTCCGGCTTCCACCACTTCGCAACCCGGCCGTCAAAGAAGGCGAGCAGTTCGTCCGCGGTGAGCGCGCTGCCCGGTTTTTTCACGATCAGCAGTAGCGGCCGTTCGTCCCACTTCGGGTGTCGCGCAGCGATGCAGACCGCACTCGCGACTTCGGGGTGCAGGTACGCGACGTTTTCGATGTCGGTCGAACTGATCCACTCGCCTCCGGACTTGATGACGTCCTTGCTGCGATCCGTAATCTGCATGAAGCCGTCGGGATCGATCTTTGCCACGTCGCCGGTCGGGAACCAGCCGTCGCGCAACGGTGATGCGTCGTCATTGCCAAAGTATTGCCGCGTGACCCACGCCCCCCGCACAAGCAGGTCGCCCGAAGCGTTCCCGTCCCACGGCAACTCTTCGCCGTCGGGGCCAACGATCTTCATGTCGATGCCGAATACGGACCGCCCCTGCTTCGCCTGAACCGCATAACGCTCGTCGACCGGCAGAGAAAGCTGACGCGGCTTGAAACTGCATACCGTGCCGACCGGGCTCAGTTCCGTCATGCCCCAGGCATGCAGTACGTCGACGCAATGGCGATTCTGGAACGCGGCCGTCATCGCGGTCGGACAGGGAGCGCCGCCGATAATCGTGCGCCTCATTGTCGAGAACGAACCCTCGATCGCATCGGCATGCGTCAGCAGTCCCTGCCAGACAGTCGGCACACCGGCCGACAGCGTGACCTGTTCTGCCTCGATCAGCTCGTAGAGCGACTTGCCGTCGAGTGCCGGCCCCGGAAACACCAGCTTCGCACCGACCATGCAGGCGATATACGGCAGGCCCCACGCGTTGACATGGAACATCGGCACGACGGGCAGGATCACATCGCGCGCCGAGCAGTTCAGCGAATCCGGCAGCGCCGCCGCGTAGGTGTGCAGCAGGGTCGAGCGGTGGCTGTACAGTACGCCCTTCGGATTGCCCGTGGTGCCCGACGTGTAACACAGCGACGATGCACTGTTCTCGTCCAGCAGCGGCCACTCGAACGCGTCGCTGTGAAGATCGATGAGGTCCTCGTAGCACATCAGCATGCTGGACAGGCCATGCGCTTGCGGCATGTGCGCGCGATCGGTCATCGCCACGAAGACCTTCGGGCTTTTTACGCGCGGCGCGACGCTTTCGATCAGCGGCAGAAACGTCAGGTCAAAGAACACGACGCGATCCTGCGCGTGCTCAATGATGTACGCCAGCTGGTCGACGTGAAGCCGCGGGTTGAGCGTATGCAACACGGCCCCGGAGCCCGACGCAGCAAAGTACATCTCCATGTGGCGGTAGCCGTTCCATGCGAGCGTGCCCACCCGCTCGCCCGGCTTGATGCCGAGGCCCGCCAGGGCGTTTGCCATGCGGCGGGCGCGTTGCGCGAGATCCCGGTACGAATAGCGGTGAATGTCCCCTTCGACCCGCCTCGACACGATTTCCTGTTCACCGTGGTGGCGTTCAGCGTGCACGAGCAGCGAAGCGACCAGCAGCGGTTGCTGCATCATCAAACCTTGCATGGATACCTTCCTGAATTATCTAAATTCCGCATTGCTGCGCGTGACATTGATCTGGCGCGGCGTCGTCGACGGTGAGTTCAATCCCGCCCGCGACGTTCCGGACGGGAATCGTTGTCAGATTCAAACCAGTCTTTCCCGGCATGTGGCCGGTTGCGACGTCAAAACGAAGGCCGTGGGCGGGACAACGAAGCAGCCGCCCGTCGAGCTCGCCACCTGCCAGTGATGCGCCGTTGTGCGGGCAGGAGTTCTCGATGGCGTAAAGCTCGCCCTCGATATTGAAGAGCACGATGCTGCGGCCGTCGATGAAAACGAGCTTGCGCTGTCCCGGCGTGAGTTCATCGGCCGACCCGGCCGGAATCTGGCGAGACATTATCTTTTTTCACCAATCGATCGCAGCATGGCCTCTACGATTGCACCGGCCGAATACGCACCAGACAGCGATAGGGCCGAATTGAACACAAAATGCGGCACGCCTCTGACGTCCTCGGCCTGAGACGAAAGCGGGAGACATACGTCGTCATCGCGCCGCGGCGCCCCCAGATGTTCAGCGAGGCCCGTCGCGTCAAGACCGCACGCGAGGCCAATTCGCTGGAGCGTGTCCGGGTCGCCAATGTCTTCGCCGTCCATGAAATAAGCGGTGAACAACCGGTCGATCAGCGTCGCAGGCTGGAATCCCGCACTTGTGGTGCCGGCCCATGAAACAAGGCGGTGCGCTGCCCGCGTGTTCGGCATCACCTCGATCCTGTCGAACGCCAGCTGGACGCCGGCTGCGCGAGCGGCCTCCTGAACCTGTGCGCGCCGTGCAGCGACCGCGTTTGCACTGCCCAAACGGGCCACGTAGAACGCCTGGTAAGGCACGCCACCAACGGGAATGTCGGGCAACAACTGATGCGAGTGCCACCGCACCTTGACGCTGACGTCCGGAACCAGGGTGGCGAAGCGATTGACGGCCGCATCGAGATTGCGCTTGCCAATCAGGCACCACGGGCAGACAAAGTCGAAGTGGACATCGATCGTCACGGACGCCATTTCTACCGCAGTGCCCTGCTTCGTCGCGCCGATCATGTCAGAGAAGCTCACGGATCAAGGTCTCCGCCTGCGGCCACTCGCCATAGCCGGCCGCCGGGTTCAGGTGTCCAACTTCGCCGAGATCGACGAGACGACTGCCCCAGTCCGCAGCCATTGCCGCAGCGCGATCGAACGTTGCCAGCGGATCGTTGCGGCTGGCGCCGAGAATGCTCGGGAACGGCAACGGCTTACGCGGGCACGGCAGCCATCCATTCTCCTCGAGCGCATCGCGCGTTGGATAACCTGCGGGCATAGGTGTCTCCAGATCCGCCGGCGTGGCAAGCAGCGCGCCCTGAATCGGCCGATGGTGGCGCTGCGCCCAGTGCACGGTAATCATGACGCCGGCGCTGTGAGCCACCAGTACGATCGGACCATCGATCCTGGCGATGGCCTCGTCCAGCGCCGCGACGCGCGCCGCGCAGCTGAGCTTGTCGTGCTCCAGCGGCGGCACCGAAGCCGCTTTGGGTAGGCGAGCCTGCAGCAGCGTCTGCCAGTGTTCGGCCACATGATCACGCAGGCCGGGCACGATAAGTATCGTAGGTGCTATATCGAGAGTCACTATGCTGATTCCTTCAGGTTAGTACGGCCTGTCGCCGATAATCCCGGCGCGTTCCATCTTCCGATGGCACGGCGCGTAGTCCATCACCGCATAGTGCTGCGTGCTGCGGTTGTCCCAGATCGCGATGCTGTTCGGCTTCCAGCGCCAGCGCACCTGATACTCCGGGATGTAGGCCTGGCTGATGAGATAGCGCAGCAGGTCGCCCGCGCCCGGATTGGCGTCCTGCCCGAAGCGCACGCGCGCCGGCGTGTGGTAGTTCGAGAAGTGCGTCGTGAACGCATTGACAAACAGCACTTTCTCGCCCGTCTCGGGGTGTGTGCGCACGACCGGATGCTCCGCGTCAGGATATTGGGCTTTCAAAGCATGGCGCTTCTCGATCGGCATCGCCGCACCGAAGCTCGCCTCGATGCTGTGGCGGGCGCGCAGGTCGGCGATCTGCTCCTTCACATGAGGGGGCAGATTTTCGTAGGCGAGCACCATGTTTGCCCACATCGTGTCGCCGCCGACGGGCGGGCATTCCAGGCACCGCAGCACGGCGCCGAACGGGGGCGCTTCACGCCAGGTGGCATCCGAATGCCACGAATTTTCGTAGCGGTCGTTGGGCCGGTCCGGCGTCTTGTAAATCCGCACAAGGCCGGGATGCTCGGGATCGCTGCCCGCGACCGGGTGGTCTTCCAGCTCGCCGAAGCGGCGCGCGAAAGCAACATGCTCGGAGCAGGTGATCTCCTGATCGCGCAGGAACAGCACCCGGTGCTTGAGCAGGTTCGCCCGGATCTCGGCAAAAAGGCCATCGTCGCGGATCGCGTCGGCGAGCTGGACGCCCACCATTTCGGCGCCAATGGCGTTGGTAAGTTGTTCGATTCGCATGGCTTGTCCCTCAGATAACAAAGACCGACGAGCCGGTCGTCTTGCGCGATTCCAGGTCCCGATGAGCTTGAGCGGCATCCTCAAGCGCGTAACGCTGGTTCAGTTCGATCTTGATGCGGCCCGCGGCGATATGCCCGAAGATTTCGCCGGCAAGTTCGTTCTTCTCGGCGGGGTCGGCGATATAGTCGGCAAGCGCCGGGCGGGTCAGGTAGAGCGAGCCCTTCATCGCGAGAATCTGCGGGTTGAACGGCGGGATCGGGCCGGAGGCCGTGCCGACGCAGACCATCAGGCCGCGGCGCTTGAGCGAATCGAGCGACGCCTCGAAGGTATCCTTGCCGACGCTGTCGAACACCACGTTTACGCCGACGCCGTTGGTCAGTTCGCGCACACGCTTCGCAACGTCTTCCCGGCCGTAGTAGATGATGTGGTCGCAACCATGGGCGCGGGCCACCTCGCCCTTGGCCTCCGTCGAAACCGTGCCGATCACGTTAAGACCCAGCAGCTTCGCCCATTGCGACACGATCAGGCCGACACCGCCGGCGGCCGCGTGCAGCAGGATGGTGTCACCGGCCTTGAAGTCGTGAATGCGGCGCATCAGGTAGGACGAGGTCAGGCCGCGCATGGTCATACCGGCAGCCGTTTCGCAGCTAATCGCATCTGGCAGCTTGATGAGCGGCGCGGCCGGGATCAGCCGTTCGGTGCTGTAGGCACCGAGCGTGTTGATAAAACCGGTGTAGGTCACACGATCGCCGACCGCGACGTTGGTCACATCGGCGCCGACGGCCTCGACCACGCCCGCGGCCTCGACGCCCATACCAGCAGGCATCGGAACCGGGTACAGACCGCTGCGAAAGTATGTGTCAGCGAAATTCAGACCGACAGCCTCATGGCGCAGGCGGACCTGCCCGGGGCCCGGTTCGCCCACTTCAACGTCCTCGTAGCGCAAGACTTCGGGACCACCGGTTTCATGAAAGCGGATTGCTTTCGCCATGTTCAATCTCCTATCCGTTACTCAATCTGCAAATAGACTTCTGCCTGCGGCGGAACTGCTCGTCTTACCCAAGCCGTCTATTGTCAGATCAGTGTTGTGTTGCGGCGGTGAGTGCCGCGAAGCTCGCGCATACCGCGAGGATTTAGTGAAAAAAACATTCAGGCGCTTTCGTCAGTTGCTATGTAATCTAAAACGGTTGCTAATTCAATCATATATCAATGAACGGCCGCCACATGCTACGCGTCGTCGCAGGTCGAACGTCTACTCTAGTCGCCTGCGGGAAGCTGCGGAAGTCCCTCACGCAATGTCCCGCTCGATGCCCGGCCCGGCCGATGCCGCCGCGTCGTGACCAGGCGACGGCACCGCCCCCCCCCGCTCAGCGATCAGCATCCTCGCGCAGGGCGTCCAGGCGGTTCAGATCGTCGGCGTAGTTGCGCTTGCCAATGAAGAATGCGATCGCCCCGATGAGTGCCGCGAGCGGAACCAGTTGCAACGCGCCGAGCAGACCGATGCGGTCCGCGACCAAACCGGTGAGTACGGCAGCGGGTGCCAGGCCCAGCAGATTGTTCGCCAGCGTCAGTGTTGCAAACGCCGATGAATGAATGGACGGCGGGGTGAGGTTCGCCACCATCGCACCCGAAGGGCCGCTCGCGCCTGCGCAGAAGAACATCCCCACGCCGATCACGACAAGCTGCAACGGACCCGCAGGCATGCGGAAGCCGATCGCGAGCAGCGTGAAGCAAATCAGGCAGAACGCGATCGCGGCGACCAACTTCCTTTCGCGTACATTCTTGCTGAGCCGGTCAGCCAGATTGCCGCACACCACCATGCCAAGGCCGGTCACCAGCACGAACACCGCCGCACTCATTGCAGCCTTGCCGGTATCCATCCCGTAGTAGCGGTTCAGGAAGCTCGGCATCCACGCCCAGACGGCGGCGGGAACCATCAGATGGATGCCGCTACCGACATAGGCACACACGACGGACTTCGTCGAGAAGAGACCCTTCATCAGCGCGCGGAAGCTCATGCGCACGCCGAGCCCTTCCACCTGCCGGTTCAAGCTTGCCGACTGCAGCGGTGCGAGACGTTTTTCTGTGACGACAAACCGGTAGATGATGACCAGCACGATGCCCACGGCCGCCATCGCGCCGAACGCCGGGCGCCAGCCCATATGAGCTGCCACCGCACCGCCGAGCGCCATTCCCAGCACCGAGCCAAACGCGCCGCCCGCCATGAACGTGCCGGTGAGCGTGGCGCGCAGGCGCGCCGGAAAGATGCTCAGAACAACCGCAATGCCCACGCTGCCGTAGGCGGCCTCGCCGATGCCGACGAAGGCTCGTGCGATCAGCATTTCGCCATAGGTCGTCGAGATCGCGCAGCCCAGCGTCGCGAGGCTCCACATCGCCGCCATCAGGACGATGCTCTTCACGCGGCCCCACCGGTCGGCGAGCACCGACAGCGGAAAGGTAAGTACGCCAACCATCAATGCGACCACACTGCTAAGCGAACCCAGCTGCGTGTCGGAAAGGTTCCAGGTGGCCTTGAGCAGCGGAAACACTGCGTTCAACACCTGCCGCGACATGTAGTCGGAGAGCAGCAATCCAACCGTCAAGGCAAATACCACCCAGGCGTAGGTTCGCACGTCCGTTCTTGTTGTCGAAACATCGCCCGTGGTGGGCTCAGCGTGCTGCATGAGCATGGTTTGTCTCCTTCGTGTCTAGCTTGTTTGCGACAGTATTTGCCATTCAGGACAAACACGGCCGATTATGGATATTCGTTACCACCGCCCCCCGGCGTACGCCGGGGTGTCCTACCCTTGAAACCCGACATGGATTAACGCGTCGGGCGGGCTGCGTCCTTTATGCCGAGCGCAGCGGCAGGCTCCTGACGCCTGCCTTGGCAGCTCGACGCCATCTTGCGGGAATAGAACCGCAGTGCTCGCACAATAGGGCAATCGCGCGTTACACTTTTATGTATAGACGCCATCCTTTTAGCGATTGATGCCAGTGCGCGTAAACACCGGTATGCGGGTCAGCAGGCACTTCATTGCTGCAATGCTGGCGCAGCCCGTATGGAGCCTGCGGAGAGACAGAGATGGAGACGATGCTACGCTCGGTTGCCATGAGCGGGTACTTCGATGTGACGCGGCGGCTGGGACTGAATCCTGTCGAATTCGCGCAGCAGGCCGGAATCGACCCGGCGGCGCTGGCGAATCCGGATGAGCGCATTTCGGCCGCCGCCTGCTGCCGGTTACTGGAACTCACGGCTGAAAAAGCGTCGTGCCCGACTTTCGCGCTGCAGATGGCTGAAACCCGCCAGAAATTCGGGACCGGCGTGGTCAATGTCCTGCTCGCGCACAAACGCACGTTACGCGAAGTTTTGCTGGCCGCAGCCGAATTCCGGCATCTGCTTAACGAGGCCTTGGCCGTCTACGTCGAGGACGCAGGAGAAACGGTCACCATCCGGGAGGAACTCGTCCTCGATCCGGGCACACCGACCAGGCAGGCGATCGAGCTTGCAATTGGTGTCCTCGCGCGCCACTCCAGTGCACTGCTCGGCAACCACTGGAAACCGCGCGCCGTCCATTTCGCTCACCCTGGGCCGGCTGACCAGACGTTTCATCGTCGCTTCTTCGGCTGTCCGCTGGAGTTCGGCAGCGACTTCAACGGGGTCGTTTGCGCAGCTGCCGACCTCGACTACCCGAATCCGGCCGCCGATCCAGAACTGGTCCGATATGCCGAAAGCCTCGCCACTCCGCTCAACGTAACCGGTGCAGATTCGATCGCGCTGGAAGTGCGCAAGGCGATCTACCTGTTGCTACCCGTCGAGCAGGCTACAGTCGATCTGGTTGCCCGTCATTTACGTCTGAGCGTACGCACCATGCAGCGGCAACTCGGATCGGCCGACACCAGCTTTTCGGCACTGATCGAAGAAGTCCGGCGCGAACTCGCCGTGCGCTATATGAGCAACCCGCGTTATCCGATTGGTAGAGTCGCGATACTGCTCGGCTATAACCAGCAGGGCTCCTTTACGAACTGGTTCACCGCGCGGTTTGGCATGACGCCGCGTGATTGGCGTAACGCCAGATTGAAATGAAGGGTGCCTGTTGCACGGCTTAAGCCTGCTTGATCGATGCCTGTTGGTCTGCGGCGGCGTCAGGCGAATGGGCTGACCCGGGAACACCGAGGTCGGATCAAGCAGCGCCTGCGCCGCAATGGCGCTGTCGGGCGGACCCGATGTCAGAGCGCAAGGCGCCACGCCGATCGACTCGGTGAGCGGTACTGCCTCGCCGTTGTCCTGGATGTCGAGCGATTCGACCCGCCGAGCGTTGCCGCCCAAGGAGCAGTTGCGGCGCGAGAATGCGTGGCGGCCTAGCGGGAAACCGAATCCTTTGGCTTGTTGCTGCCCCTGGCAGCAACCTTTGGCAACGGGGCCTTTTTGAGAGCCGTGCGAGCGATCTTGGTCGCGGCCTTCTTCGCGGGCCTGGTTACAGGGGCCGCGCTCCTGTCGATCAGAAATACCGAGCGGTCCTTGGCGTCCCTGATCCAGGCCGGAGGGCGCGCATGGCCGCTCCAGGTGGCACCGGTCTTGGGATCACGGTACTTAGGCGCCAGCTTTGCCTGTGCTGGCGAGGCTGCGGGTGCCGGGGCCTTGCGCCGGAAATCGATGCCGGCGTCCTCGAGCAGTCTGACGGCCGGAGACTCGTCGGACTCACCGATGACTGCCGTATTCCGCTCTGGGGCCGTTGCCGCGGCACGATTCTTTGCCCGCGCACCGCCGTGCCCAACTGGCGCCAATTCTCTCAACTCGTCGGCACTAATGCCAAATTTTGCCATCTCGGCGCGAATCCTCTTAATGGCTTCATTGCGCGCATCAGTCAGAGCCTCTTCTGCTTCCCGCTGCAGTTTCAGGATCTCCGCCTGAATCACATCATAAGACCTTGCCATCACACCACTCCACGTTGGTTTTATGTGGCCGAATTATATGCCTCAGGTGCCCGACGGACGGGCGACGCTCCAATCGCAGAGCCTTGCGTGAGTTCCGCGAGGTGCGGGCTCCAGGCAACGCGGGTATAGGGGCGTATGAGGACTCAACGAGGTAGCCACTGGATCGCCCGTCGTGGGCGCGCAGTGTCGTTTGCGCGGTATTGCAGCGATATTTCCAGCGCCGCGAAATTCCCACGGTAGGTGGCGAGCCCCGCGGCATACAACCGGCGCGGCCCTGCCAATTTAGGACTTCCTGACCAGCCCGGCCAGCGCCCCATACCCAAAAAACGCAGCGAATCTCCCGCTCGCAGCATTTCCCTGCCCGGCGGCAGATTTTCCGAAAATCTGGAGGACAATCGACTTCAGGACACTTTCTTTCAAATTTCTGTCACAACCTTATTCGTTGCATTTGCAACTTCATAACAATAATTCCAGCGAAATTCATGACAGACACCCCACTTTACCTTTTTAGGCATTCATTGACCTGACACGACGACTAAGCTGTTGCATAATCATCCCAAGCCCGCCGGTTGGAGGCCACTCTCACTTGCGTTGCCGCCACGCCCTATTCGGATGAGCGCGACGCCGCAGTGGCGGAGATATCAACGATAGTTTTTTTATATAGTTGCTACATCAACCGGCCTGCAAATCCGGTCACCGGGTTTTTTATTCTGGAATCCCGTCTGTCTGGACCAAACAGTGGACGACATACCCATCGGTCAGCCGATCCCGTTAAGGTTCCGTGGGCACCGAGCTAAGGAGTTTTCGTAAATGCAAAGAGAAGTAGTGGTTGTCAGCGGTGTGCGCACCGCGATCGGTAAGTTTGGCGGCAGCCTGAAGGACGTTCCGACGACTGAACTCGGCGCGCTCGTCGTGCGAGAGGTGCTCGCGCGCGCAGGTGTTGCCGGCGACCAGGTTGGCCACGTTGTGTTCGGCAATGTGATCCCATCCGAACCCAAGGATCTCTATCTCTCGCGCGTCGCAGCCATGAACGGCGGCATCGCCGAATCGGCCCCTGCCTTCACCGTCAATCGCCTGTGCGGCTCCGGCCTGCAGGCAATCATCTCCGCAGCACAAACCATCCTGCTCGGCGATGCTGAAGTCGCCATCGGCGGCGGCGCCGAGAACATGAGCCGCGCACCCTATATATCAACGGACGCACGCTTTGGCTCCCGTATGGGTGACAGCCGGCTGATCGACATGATGCTTGGCGCACTGAACGATCCATTCGAAACGGTCCCGATGGGCGTCACTGCCGAAAACGTCGCGCAGAAATTTGGCATCACGCGCGAGCAGCAAGACGAACTGGCAGTGGAATCCCATCGCCGGGCGGCGCGGGCGATTGCCGAGGGCCGGTTCAAGGAACAGATCCTCCCGATCAAGCGCAAGGTCAAGGGCAAGGAAGTGGTGTTTGACACCGATGAGCACGTGCGCACGGAAGTCGATGCCGCTGAACTCGCCGCCATGCGTCCGGTTTTCAAAAAGGAAAACGGAACGGTTACCGCGGGCAACGCATCTGGCATCAACGACGCCGCAGCCGCAGTCCTGATGATGGACCGGCAAGCCGCCGAGCGTCACGGCATCAAGCCGATGGCTCGCCTGGTGTCATACGCACACGCTGGTGTCGATCCGCGCTATATGGGTATCGGTCCGGTGCCGGCTACCCGAATCGCGCTCGAACGTGCGGGTTTGAGCATTGGCGACATTGACGTCATCGAGGCAAACGAGGCATTTGCCGCGCAAGCGTGCGCCGTCGCGCAAGAGCTGCAACTCGACCCCGCCAAGGTCAACCCCAATGGCTCAGGGATCTCCCTCGGCCACCCAATCGGTGCGACGGGCGCGCTGATCACCGTCAAGGCTCTGTATGAACTGGCGCGCACGGGTGGCCGTTACGCGCTTGTCACGATGTGCATTGGCGGCGGTCAGGGCATCGCGGCCATCTTCGAAAACCTCCAGTAAGGGGATTCGCACGCAAATGCACATTGAAACTGTAGGTATTGTCGGCGCGGGCACGATGGGCAACGGCATCGCCCAGACCGCTGCTGTGGCCGGCCTGAAGGTCGTCATGATCGACGTTACGGATGCTGCCCTGTCCAAGGGCTTGGCAGCCCTGAGCAGCAGCCTCGAACGTTTGGTCTCGAAGGGCAAGCTGGACGTCGACGCTCGCGCGGCCGCCCTCGCCCGGATCGAAACTTCGACCGATTACCAGCGGCTGCGTGACGCCAACATCGTGATCGAGGCCGCTACCGAGAACAACGACCTGAAGGTCCGAATTCTCAAACAGATCGAGTCCGTGGCACGCCCCGACGCCATCATCGCATCGAATACTTCGTCGATCTCCATCACCGCGTTGGGCGCGGCACTCGCCGATCCGTCACGCTTTATCGGCATGCACTTCTTCAATCCGGTGCCGATGATGCCGCTTGTCGAGATCATCCGCGGCGTGCGCACGAGCCCGGAGACGGTAGACGCGATCCACGAGTTAACGACGCGCTTCGACAAGTCGCCCATCGGCGTGAAGAATTCGCCGGGATTCGTGGTCAACCGCATCCTCGTGCCGATGATCAATGAAGCCTTCTTCGTGCTGGCCGAAGGCATCGCCACCGCCGACGAAATCGACGCCGGCATGAAGCTTGGGGCCAATCACCCGA
>Ga0310811_10004696_pt1 | contig 17200 bp, 16 predicted proteins | sample YCmetagenome_FD_207642 | JGI IMG/M metagenome (GOLD analysis project Ga0310811, IMG submission 207642) | Soil microbial communities from experimental microcosm in Duke University, North Carolina, United States - YC | ecosystem: Engineered > Artificial ecosystem > Soil microcosm > Unclassified ...
GGATATCATTATCGAGGGAACGCGGATCGGCGAGATCCGGGATTTCATCGCCGAGGGGCGCGAGCAGTACGGCATGCAGACCTTCGATCAGTGCCTTGCCGATCTCGTGGCCAGGGACGAAGTGACGTTCGACGTCGCCAAGGCTGCGGCCAGCAACCCGTCGGACTTCGAGCTCAAGATGCGGATGTTCTCTTCGATCTCCGAGACGCCGGCTCAGCCCGCGGCGCCGCCGCCGGCCCCGCACGCTCCCACGCCGCTGGCCACCAAAGCGCAGCCGACCCCTCTCGCGGTACCCGCGGTTAAGACCCCTGAGTCGCCCGCCGGAGGACAGGTCGCAGTACCCCAACTCGAAGGAATGCAGGTAGGTGGGCTAGATTTTCTTTCATGACATCTCGCCCAATTCGGCTTCGCGGAATCCTGGCCCCCGTCGTCTCGACCTTTCGAGCCGGGGGCAATGAAGAGCTGGACCTCGCGGCGTTCGCCGCAAATGCGCGCGCTCACCTCGCCGCCGGCCTCGAAGGCTTGGTCGTCACGGGCTCGACCGGCGAGGCGGCATTGCTCGACTCGGCAGAGCGGTGTGCGCTTGTCGAAACAGCACGCGAAATCGTTCCGTCCGACAAGCTCCTGATCGTCGGAACCGGAGCCGAATCGACACGGACGTGTCTTCAGCAGACGCGCGACGCCGCCTCGCGCGGCGCCGACGCGGTGCTCGTGGTGGCGCCCCACTACTACGGTGGGGCAATGACGGCGGATGCGCTGCGTGCGCACTACCGCCGGGTCGCCGACGAGAGTCCGGTGCCCGTGGTGCTGTACAGCATCCCCAAATACATGCACTTCTCGCTGCCGCCCGCGCTGGTCGCCGAGCTCGCGCTGCACGAGAACGTGATCGGGATCAAGGACAGCTCCGGCCAGCCCGACCAACTCGCCGCGTATCTGCAGGCGCAGTCAGACAGCTTCACGGTGCTGACGGGCAACGCGCCGCTCTTCCATCACTCGCTCAAGGCTGGCGCGCCCGGCGGAATTCTGGCGGTGGCGCTATTCGCCGCGGGGCTGACCATGGACGTCTACACCTCGTTCCTGCAGGGCGACGACGCGACCGCCACGGCGGCTCAGGCGCGCATGTCGCCCCTCGGCGCGAAGATCGTCGGTGAGTTGGGAATTCCGGGTGTGAAGGCGGCGATGGATCAGGTGGGCTTGAACGGCGGCTCCGTCCGGTTGCCCCTACGCCCGCTCGCGCCGGAGCAACAGCGCGCTGTCGACGAACTGTTGCGCAACGCGGAGCTCGCCGCGGCGGTCTAGTGAGCGTCGCGTCGGCGCACCTGGCCCGGATCGGCGCGATCTCGCGCCCGACCGGCAGCCCCGGGGTGGCCGAGGCGCGCGGGTATTGCGCGGACGTCCTGCGCACGGCCGGGTTCGCGATTAGCGAACACTCATTCGCGTATTCAGCATTCCCGGCGTCGTGGGCGATGCCGATCACCGGCTTGGTCGCCGTGCTTGCGACCGGGACGTTGTTCCTTGGACGATCGAACCCGGCCCTGACGGTCGGGGTACTCGCGGTCCAGGTCGTGGCGTTGCTCGTGCTCGCCGTTCTCGGACGGCGCGGCGTGCTGGACTATCCGCTCATGCGCCGTCGCGGGACGAACCTGCAGGCGATTCGGCCGGGTACGCCGCCGACAGTGTGGCTCGTGGCACATATCGACTCCAAATGGCAGCCGGTGTCGATGATCGCGCGCGTCGCCGGCGTCATCGGGACATCGATTGGCGTCGTGGCGATGGTGATCGTGAGCTTTTCGAGCAACGAGGAACTTGCTCTCGTGGCGCTCGTCCTCACCTGGTCGAGTGCGCTGCCGCTGATCATGTCGGTAGTCGGTGATCGAAACCATGGGACGCTCGACAATGCCAGCGGTGTTGCGGCTGTCCTCGAAGCCGCTCAGTCGATTCCGACGACCGCCCGCGTCGGCGTGCTGATCACCGACGCCGAAGAGCTCGCGCTGGCGGGAACCCGCGCGTGGGCCAAGACGATGGCGCCGTCCGTGGCGCTCAACTGCGACAGCCTCGACGACGACGGCCCGCTCGTCGTGATGTATTCGCGATCGCGGCCCGACGGCTTGATCTCGCGACTGGAAAGCGCGGCCTTGGCGGTCGAGGCGCGGCGTCCGAGGGTCCTGCGGCTGATCCCCGGCATCCTGACCGACAGCGTGGCGCTCGCCGACGCCGGGTGGGAAACACTGACACTCAGCCGTGGCACCATTCGTACTCTACAGAGGGTCCACACGTCTCGCGACAGGCTCTCGGCGATGCGTGGGGTCGGCATTGCCGGGGCCGCTCGGGTCCTGGCGCAAATGGCAACGGAGCTCGGTTGAATGCAGGTAGTCCTGCTCGTTCTGGCGGTATTGCTCGGTCTCGTGATGATCCCGTTCGGGTTCCCCGGGACACTCGTGATCTTTGCGGCCGCGCTGAGCTACTACCTGCTCGTGCCTGGTGGCGCCATCGGGTTGTGGACGGTGATCGGTGTTGGCGTGCTGATGGCGATCGCCGAGGCGCTCGAGTGGGTGCTGGCGGGTCGTTTTGCGAGGAAGTACGGCGGATCGCGGCGCGCCGGCTGGGGCGCGATCATCGGAGGCATGATCGGGGCGTTCATGGGCGTTCCGATCCCCTTCGTGGGGTCAGTCATCGGTGCGTTCGTGGGCGCATTCGTCGGCGCGTTCGTCTTCGAGTGGAGCGGCACGAAGGACCACATGGGCGCGACGCGAGTGGCGTGGGGCGCTCTAATAGGTCGTGTGACGGCCGCCGCCGTCAAAGTCGCCATCGGCCTCGTGATGGCCGTCTGGCTAGTTGGAATGGCAGTGCTGCGTTGACTCGCTCGTCCGTTCGCCTAGATTCAAACAACGCCCCGGGTGAGCCGCCGGGGCGATTTTTTTTGTGCGGCAAAACCGGTAGACATGTTTACTCAGAGCAATCGTACGGTCGTCGTCGTTGGAGCGCAGTGGGGCGACGAAGGGAAGGGCAAGCTCGTCGATGTTCTCGCCGAGCGCGCCGATTGGGTGGTCCGCTATCAGGGCGGGGCAAACGCGGGCCACACCGTCGACCTGGGTGAACACTCGTTCGTCCTTCACCAGATCCCGAGCGGCATCCTGCACCCAGGGGTGCGGTGCGCCATCGGAAACGGCGTCGTGCTCGACCCCGAGACGCTGTTCACGGAGATCGACGAGCTCGTCGCCGACGGCATCGACGTCGAAGGCCGCCTCTATGTGAGCGAGCGTGCGCACCTGGTGCTGCCGTATCACAAGCTCGTCGATTCCGAGAGCTCGCACTCGCAGTCGCTCGGCACGACCGGCCGCGGCATCGGGCCGGCGTACGAGGACAAGATCGCGCGTCGCGGAGTTCGGGTGCTCGACCTGCGCAATCGCGCGCGTCTCGAAGAGCTCGTCGGTCGCAATGCCGAGCGTGCCAACGGTCAGCTCGCGGCAATGGGATCGGGCAAGCGGGTCGATCCGTCGAGCATCCTGACGCGGCTCGAGCCGCTCGCTGAACGACTGCTCCCGCTCGCCGAGGATGTGGGACTGCTCGTCCACCGCGCGACGAAGAACGGTGCCGCGGTGCTCCTCGAGGGCGCGCAGGGTTCGCTGCTCGACGTCGACCACGGAACCTATCCGTTCGTGACGTCGAGCAGCACGACGTCGGGTGGCGCGGCGACCGGCGTCGGAATCCCGCCGACGGCGATCGACGCCGTGCTCGGCGTGGTGAAGGCCTACACGACCCGCGTCGGCACCGGGCCGCTGCCGACCGAGATGGACACGCCAATGGGCGAACGCGTGCGCTCGCTCGGAAACGAATTCGGAGCCACGACCGGCCGGGCACGCCGTTGCGGGTGGTTCGACGCGGTCGTGGTCAGGTATGCGACGCGGATCAACGGACTGACGGATGTCGCGGTGACCAAACTCGACGTGCTCGACACGCTCGATCGCGTTGCCGTGTGCACCGGCTACGAGTACGACGGCGAGCTGCACACCGAATTCCCCGGGGACCTCACGTTCCTCGACGGCGCGGTGCCGCGGTACGAGTGGATGGACGGGTGGCAGAAGAGCACGAGCGAGGCGCGACGTCTCGAGGATCTGCCGAGCGAAGCGCGTGCATATCTCGACCGCCTGCACGAGCTGATCGAAACGCCGATCACGTACGTCAGCGTCGGCACGCGGCGCGACCAGATCATTGGACTGTGATTGATCTCTTGATCGTCGGCGGCGGCCCGTGCGGGCTTGCGACGGCGATCTCGGCGCAGCGGGCCGGGCTGAAAACGCTCGTGCTCGAGGGGGCGTCGGTGGTGAGCACGATCGCGCACTATCCGACGTACGTTCAGTTCTTCTCCACCGCGGAAAAGCTATCCCTCGGCGGCCTGCCCTTCGTCATCGCGGCTGAAAAGCCGACGCGGCGCGATGGGTTGGCGTACTACCGCGCCGTCGTTCGCCATTTCGGGATTCCGCTGCGGCAGTATGAGCGTGTGACGTCGATCGAACGCGTCCACGACGGGTTCGTCGTGCATTCCGATTCGCGGACCCACGGGACGACGCGCACCGAGACACGCGCGGTGGTCGTCGCGACGGGATACTTCGGATCGCCGAACTATTTGCGCGTGCCGGGCGAAGACCTTCCGCAGGTGACGCACGTGTATCGCGAAGGCCACGGCGCGTTCGATCAGGATGTGGTCGTGGTCGGCGGCGGAAACTCGGCGGCCGAGGCCGCGCTCGACCTGTGGCGATCGGGGGCGCGCGTCACGCTCGTGCACTTCGGTCCGACGTTCGACAAGAAGATCAAGCCGTGGGTGTTGCCCGATTTTCTGAATCGCGAGAAGGAGCACAGCATCGCCGCAAGGTGGAACAGCCGGGTGCAGTCGATCCAGCCTGGCTCGGTGACGATCACGACCCCGAATGGTGAGGAGCAGCTTCGGGCCGACCTCGTGTACGTGATGACGGGCTTCGCGCCGAACACCGACCTGTTGCGCGCCATCGGCGTTCCGATCGACGAAACGACGGGCATTCCGGCGCACGATCCCGAAACGCTCGAGACTACCGTGCCGGGTGTATTCATCGCCGGGGTCGTGGTGGCGGGCTACGACGCGAACAAGGTCTTCATCGAGAACGGCCGGTACCACGGCGACAAGATCGTCGCGCGTATCCTCGGCGAGGGCGTGCCGCCGGAGCCGAAGCTCAGCGCGGAGCTGGATACGTAGCGGCTACTTCGTCGTGCGGCCCGCAAGCAGTTCTCCTTTGCGCCGCTCATCCAAACGGTGGAACGGATGCTCGGCTAGGCTGGAAGTGAAGGGAGAACGACAACCCAGCAGGCCACTACCGCGAAGAGCCAAGGGTATCGCGGATCGACGCGGATCAACAATGAGTCACGCGGACGCGGAACAAAAAAGAGATCCGCGAAGATTGCAGTTGATCCGTGGCAATCCGCGATCCCCAAAATGCCGTCCCAGCACTCGTGGCCAGGTCGCTCTCTTGGTGGGAATGGCAGCGAACAACAACACCAGGCCGCTACCGGTTCGCGATAGGTCTGGAGGAGAGAGCAGAAATCTCGGTCATGTTATGTTATAGGACTGCGCAGCTCGCACGTCAAACACCATCAAGACATGTCTACTCCCGACGTCCTCGAAAAACTTGTTTCGCTCTGTAAGCGCCGCGGATTCATCTTCCAGTCATCAGAGATCTATGGCGGTGCCGGATCGGTGTGGGACTACGGCCCGCTGGGCGTCGAGCTGAAGAAGAACGTCAAGGACCGGTGGTGGACGTCGATGGTTCGCGCACGCGACGACATCGAGGGACTCGATGCGGCGATTCTCATGCATCCTCGCGTCTGGGAAGCGAGCGGTCACGTGGCCGGGTTCACCGATCCCCTCGTCGATTGCCGAAACTGCAAAAAGCGCTTTCGCGCCGACGATCCCAAGATCAAAGGAGTCCCGGGCACTCCGGAGGGGCAATGTCCGGCGTGCGGCATGAAGGGAACGCTCTCCGAGGCGCGGCTGTTCAACCTCATGTTCAAGACGTTCATGGGACCCGTCGAGGAGAGCGCGTCCGTGGTGTATCTGCGCCCGGAGACGGCGCAGGGCATCTATGTGAACTTTCTGAACGTCCAGCAGTCGACGCGCCAGAAGGTGCCGTTCGGCATCGCGCAGATCGGCAAGGCGTTCCGCAACGAGATCACGCCTGGCAACTTCATCTTCCGCACGCGCGAGTTCGAGCAGATGGAGATGCAGTTCTTCGTCGAACCGGGCACCGATATGCACTGGTTCGAGTACTGGAAGGAACAGCGCATGAACTGGCACAAGTCGCTCGGCCTCGAGCCGACGCGCCTGCTGTTCCACCAGCACACCAAGGAGGAGCTCGCGCACTACGCGCGCGCGGCGTTCGACGTGCAGTTCGATTTCGGCGGCACCCTGGGCTTTCAAGAGATCGAGGGCGTGCACAATCGCGGCGACTTCGATCTGACGCGCCACCAGGAATACTCGGGCAAGAAGCTCGAGTACTTCGACCAGCCCAACAACAAGCGCTTCGTGCCGTACGTCGTCGAGACGTCTGTCGGCGCGGACCGGACGACGCTCGCGGTGCTCGTCAACGCGTATCGTGAGGAGAAGGTCGAGGGTGAGGACGAAGGCCGAACGGTGCTCGGCATCCACCCGTCGCTCGCGCCGATCAAGGCGGGCATCTTCCCGCTCGTGAAAAAGGACGGCATGCCGGAGTTCGCCGAAAAGCTCACGAAGGAGCTTCGAGCGAGCTTCCCGGTGTTCTACGACGAATCGGGCGCGATCGGCCGCCGATATCGCCGGCAGGACGAGGTCGGAACGCCCTACTGCATTACCGTCGATGGCGACACGATCAAGGACGGCACGGTGACGATTCGCGAACGCGATACGCTGCTACAGGAACGTGTGGCAGCCGAGCGAGCGGGTGAGATCATTCGCGCGCGCCTCGCGTCGTGAGTCCCCCTCCGCTGTCGCTCGAAGGGCTTCGCCGCGAAGGCGAAGCGTTCATGGAGGAGTTGTCCCGGGAGTACTATCTCTCGCACTCGGGACACAAGGCGAACGCCGAGCTGCAACCGATCTACGCGAAACACGCCGCGATCATCGGCCCGGATGCGCTCGAGTTGACGCTCGATGCATTCCAGCGTGCGCCGGAGGAAAGCGAAGAGCAACGCTCGACGCGGCTGCTCGTCGACTGGCAGGCGGAGGCTCAGAGCGCGCGGCAGCTGGCACCGCTCGACGAACGGGAAATCGCGTGGCAGGCATCGGCGGTCGTTCAGGTGACGGAAGGGCGCAGCATTCCGTTCGAGGCCGCGTCCATCGAGATGGGCAACACGACCGACAGGGTCGAGCGGCGCGCCATCGAAGCGGCGCGCGCCAAGCTCGTGGCGAACGAGCTCGCACCGATTCGTCGCGAACGCTTTCAGCGCGAGCGTGACATCACCGAAGAGCTCGGGCTCGCCCCGAACTACAACGCGACGTTCGAGCTGTTGAGTGGCATCTCACTGGCGTCGCTCAAGGCGGAATGCGAGCAGTTCCTCCGCGACACGCGCGATCTGTGGGACGATACGCTCCCTGAGTTCACCAAGCGTGCGCTTGGTATGGATTCTCGGGACGTGACCCGCGCGGACGCCGTCGCGCTGTTTCGGGCGCGCGACTTCGACGCCGGCTTCCCGTCGAATCAGATGGAGGAGTCGATTCGGAAGCAGGTGCGCGAGATGGGCATCGATCCCCTCGCGGCGGGTCGGATCACGCTCGACACGGGCGAGCGCGAGGGCAAGCGTGGGCGCGCGTTCTGCGCGCCGGTGCGCGTGCCCGACGAGGTGTATCTGGTCCTTCGTCCACACGGCGGGCAGACCGATTGGACGACGTTTCTCCACGAGCTCGGCCACGCGCTGCACTTCGCGTTCATGCGACCGGATCTCGCGTTCGAGTATCGCTGGCTGGGCGACAACTCGATCACCGAAGGGTACGCGATGCTCTTCGACCATCTCATGAAGGACGCGGGATGGTTGAAGCGCTACACGGAGCTCAGTGGGTCCCAGGTCGACGCGTTCACACGTTCGATGGGTTTCGAGGAGCTGCACTTTCTGCGTCGGTACTGCGCGAAGCTGGTCTACGAGGTCGAGCTGTATGGCGGCGGAACCTCCTGGGATTCGCTACCGGACCTGTACGTTGAGCGCCTGAGTGGGGCAACGACCTTTCGCTACAATGCCGCCGACGCGTTCGTGGACGTCGATCCGCGCTTCTACGCCGCGCGTTATCTGCGCGCCTGGCAGCTGCAGGCGCTGATCACCGAGACACTCGTCGCCCGGTACGATGTGGATTGGTGGCGCAATCCGCGCTCCGGTCCGTGGATCTGTTCGGCGCTCTTCGGCGAAGGTCAGCGGGAGCTCGCGCACGAGCAGGCGCAGCGCGTCGCCGGCAAGGAGCTCTCCTTTGCGCCGCTCATTCGCGCGGTGGAAAGGATGCTCGGCTAGACGGAATCTGCCTAGCAAGCCACTACCGCGAGAGCCAAGGGTGTCTACCGTCCGAGCGCGAAGGCGATCACGTAGTCGCCCTTACCCCACTCCTCGCTGCCGCCCACAGAAATCACGACGAACTGACGCCCGTTGATCGCGTAGGTCATCGGCGTTGCGCGTGCGCCGCCGGGGAGCTCGCCCTTCCACAGCTCGCGTCCGGTCTCGACGTCGAACGCGCGAAGCGCGTGATCCATCGTCGCACCGATGAACGCGATGCCGCCCGCGGTGACGATCGGCCCACCGAGGTTGGGTGTGCCGAGCGGTGTCTTCGACAGGGCCCCGGCTTCCGGTTTGAGCGCCGCCGGGTCGCCCAGTGGGACGTCCCAGGCGCGCGTACCATCCTTCAGGTCGATCGCGACGAGTGAGCCCCAGGGTGGCGGCACGCACGGCAGGCCGTTGGCCGACGTGAGCATCCGCCTGCGCATCACGTAGGGCGTGCCGTGCATTCGAGTATACTGATCGCCCAGCCGGTGAGAGTTGGCGGTCGCGGCAGCGGTGTCGAACTGATCGATGCGGATGAGCTGAATGAACGCGGCGATGCGATTGACCGGAACGATCGCGAGTTGGCGCGCCGGGTCGAACGCGAGGCCGCCCCAGTGTGCGCCGCCGACGTTCGATGGAACGGCCACGGTTCCCTCGAGACTCGGAGGCGTGAACGGGCCTTCGTTGCGCAGCGGGCGAATCTGTTCGCGACAGCTCTCTCGATCGACTGGCGTCGCGCCCCATACGCTGTCTGCCGGCAGCCCTTGCGGGCTGAGCGCGGGGATCACCGTGTTGAACGGCTGCGTCGTCGATGCGCGCTCGCCGTACACGGTGCTGGCGGGCACCGGACGTTCGGCGACCGGAAAAACAGGTTTCCCCGTGTCGCGATCGAGCACGAAGAGTTGGCCGGTCTTCGTGGCTTGCAGAACGACGTCGACGCGCTTCCCATCGTGGGTGATCGTGACGAGTGCCGGCGGCGACGCGTTGTCGTAGTCCCAGAGATCGTGGTGCACGGTCTGAAAGTGCCAGACGATTTTGCCCGTCGACGCCCGGAGCGCGACGATCGAGTTGGCGTACCGGTTGTCACCCTGACGCTCACCGCCGTAGTAGTCGGGACTGGCGCTCCCCGTCGGTATGAAAACGAGGTCGCGCGCGGAATCCGCGGCAATGACGGACCACGCGTTGGCGGCACCGGTCGTGTGCGCCATGGGGCCGCGCCAGGTGGACCAGGCGAGATCCGTGGAGTCGCGCGGGACGGGATCCCAGCTCCACTTCAGAACCCCGGTGCGTGCATCGAACGCGCGGACCTCGCCGCTCGCCGCATTCGTGCGATTGTTGTCGGCGACGGACGATCCGGTCACCAACGTTCCGTTGATCACCGCCGGCGGCGACGTGAGCTGATACTCCTCCGCGTAGAACGGCGAGTTGTGAAGCCCGCGCCGAAGCTCGATGGTTCCGTTCGTGCCGAATCCACGACACGGCGCGCCGCTCTTGGCGTCGAGGGCGATGATGCGTGCGTCGATCGTCCCCAGGTAAATGCGGCGGCGACATGCTGCCGCGGCGCCGGCATGCGGGTCGAGCCACGTCGAAACGCCGCGATTGGCAAAATCGCCCCAGTCGCCGTTGTGATCGACCTTGGCATCGAATACCCAGCGCTGTTTGCCCGTCGCCGGGTCGAGCGCGATCACTCGGCCGAAGGGCGTCGAGAGATACAGCGTGCCGTCGACCATCAGCGGCGTCGCCTCGAACTTCGTCGCCTGCTTGGTCGATTGGCTTGCCTCGCCAGTTCGATACGTCCAGGCTATCGCGAGGCGACGCACATTGTCGCGCGCGATCTGGGTGAGTGGTGAGAATCGGGTGCCGGCCTGGTCGCGACCGTAGGCGACCCAGTTGCTGTCGCTCGACGCGCGAGACACCTGCGCTTGCGCGACAGGCGGACGAATGACGAGCAACAGGAGAACGACTGAGGAGGCGCGCATTAGCGAGGGGTCCGTGTGAGACGCGATCCCAAGCTACATCGGACATCATGTTCGCCCGAGTGACCCGGGACGACCGGCGAAGGGACGGGACGACCGGGATACGGCGAGGACAAACGGTTCAGTCGCCCAGCCCGAACTCACGCTCCGCGCTGGCGCGGTAGCGGCGACTCCAGATCAATTCCGCGCCGTCGTGCATGACGACCCGAAAATCGCCGTGCGACCACTCGTGCATCTCGCGCACCGCGTCGAGTCGCACGAGCGTTGAGCGGTTGATCCGTAGAAACTGTGCCGGGTCGAGTCGTTCCTCGAGCGCGCTGATCGTGGCGCGAAGCCGATGCGTGGCTCGCCCCGCGTGAAGCGTGACGTAGTTGCGCTCCGACTCCACTCGATCGATGCGGTCGACGGGCACGAAAACCGCGCGGCCGTTGTCGACGACGAACAGGCGCCTCAGGAACTGCCGCGTCGCCGAGGGCTCGGTCGCGTCGACCGTTGGCGATGCGAAGCGATCTCTTGCTCGCTCCAAGACGCGCGCGAATCGTTCGGGCGTGAAGGGTTTGAGGAGATAGTCCACCGCACCGACTTCGAAAGCGCGAAGCGCGTGTTGATCATTCGCCGTCACGAAAACGATGTACGGCCCGCCGTCCCTTTCGATCGCATCGGCCACGGCGAATCCGTCGAGGCCGGGCATCTGAATGTCGAGAAACACGACGTCGGGCCGAGATTTCTTGATGGAGGCAATCGCCTCACGGCCGTTCGTGGCTTCGCCAACGATGTCGACGCCCGGGTCGGCGGCGAGCAGGCGCCGAAGCTTGGCGCGTGCCGGTGCCTCGTCGTCAACGATGAGCGCGCGCACTCGTCAGGTCCGGCGTCTGGGTCGGGGCGTGTTCGAGCCGGCGCGCCGGCACGTGTATCGTGACTCGGAAGCGTCCCCCGCGCGACGACGTTTCGAGATCCGACGCCGACCCGTAGAGCAAGCGCAGGCGATCTCGAGTCGTTCCGAGGCCCGTGCCGACTCGCTCTTCGGCAGGTGGCGTCGCGATGTCGTTCTCGACGATCACCTCGAGGCGGTCATTCACCTGTGCGATGCGAACCAGAATGTCGGTGCTGCCATACTCGGCGGAGGCACCGTGGTGCACGGCATTCTCGACGAGTGGTTGCAGCATGAACGCCGGCACCGCGATGGCGTCGAGCGACGACGTCGTCTCGACACGACAGTGAACGCGGTCGCCGAAACGCGCTTCGACAAAGGTGAGATAGGCGCGGAGCGTCTCGAGCTCCTCTCCGAGCGCGATCTCCTGACGATTCGTCGTGCGAAGGGACTGGCGGAGCAGATCGCCAAGGCGCCCGACCATTTCATCGGCCGCCACCGGGTCCTCGTAAACGGTGGACGCGATCGTATTCAGCGCGTTGAACAGAAAATGCGGCTGCAAGCGTAGGCTCAGCGCCTCGAGACGCGCCTGCGCCGCGTCACGTTCCAGCTCGGCCGTTCGAAGCTCCCGGGCACGCAGCCGTCGTTGCGCGCGGAACAGCGTGAGGGCGCCCACGAAGGTCGCATAGCTGAAGAAGTCCTGCGCGGATTCCATGAAGTAGCGCGTCGACATAATGCCGTAGTCGTAGGCACTCATTCCGAGAGCCGGAAACAGCAGCGCGCGACTCACCGCGATGACCGTGGTGTGCGCCACCGAGTACGCGATGTACCCCGCGACGTGGATGGCCCACACGCTCCGCCAGCGTCCTTTGTCGAGTGGAAACCGTCGCTCGAGGAGGACTGCGATCGGGAAAAGAAGCGCCGAGGCGAAGTTCCCAGTCCCCTCTTCGATCAGACGGCGAACGAAGGTCCCGGGGATCTGGCGCGAGAGATCGTCGAGATAGAAGTACGCGAAGCGCAGGAGCGTCGCCAACGCGAACAGCGCCAGCACGACGCGCCAGCGAACGCGCGGTGGTTGGTCGTCGATGTCGATCGTGACTACCGGCTGCAGGCTCATCCAGGCTCAGGATACCGCCTGTTGCGCCGGTGCGCCACGATCAGGGAATGTCGAACCCGTTCGACGTGGCGATCGTAACGTCGCTCAGGTCCTGGTTCCCGGCGACGCCGACATTGAACCGGTACCGCCCGTTCGCGCTGAACACGCGGGCGATGTCGATGCTGCTGCCTGCGGCGACTTCAACCGGGCCGGGCGGAACGGAAACGGGGCACATGAAGTTCTGCACCCCGCCTATCCACGAACCGTCGACGAACGTTTGCACGAGGAGCAGCGGTCCGGCGCCGCACCGGGAGATATATGCCGCGCGGCTTCCGGTGTTTGCGATATGGACGATCACCGAATCGCCCGATGCGACGGTGCCGACGATGGTTGCTGTGATCGACACATCGTGGGCAGCGACTGGCGGCGCGGATGGGCCGCTGAGGTCGCGACTGCAGGCTGAAGCGGCAGCAAGGAGTGAGAACAGAACGGACCTGAACACGACGTTTCCTCTGGAAGGCGACATACGGCCAAACCGTAGGGCTACGCCCTACGTCACCGCTAATCGCGGCCGGGTGGCCGTCTGGGACAGTCGCTGGCCCCGCTGCCAGCGGCTCTAGCGCGTAAATTCCCGGCCATGGCGAAACCAGTGGCGGTCATCACCGGCGCGTCCCGGGGGATCGGACGGGCGACGGCGCTGAGGCTTTCCATGGACTACGAGATCGTGGCCGTTGCGCGTTCCGGCGACGATCTCGAATCATTGGCTCGGGAGATCCAATCACGAGGCGGCGCCTGCCGGCCGTGCGTTCTCGACATCACGAAGCCGGACGCCGTGGGCGCCGAGCTATCGGGCGTCGACGCACAGGTGCTGGTGAACAATGCCGGCGTCGGGATGCTCAAGCCCTTCCTGGAGCTGACGCGCGCCGAGTGGACCCAGATGGTGGACGTCAACTTCAACGCGATGTTCGACGTGACGCGGGCCGTTCTCCCCGCGATGATTGCGCGGAAAAGCGGCCATGTCGTCGTGATCGGGTCGATCTCGGGGCGAAGTGCGTTCGCCGGCGGAACATGCTATGCCGCGACGAAGCACGCGGTGATGGGGTTCACGGAATGTTTGATGCTCGAGGTGCGCGAATCGGGCGTGAAGGTGTCCGTCGTGAATCCAGGCTCGGTCGCGACCAGCTTCTCGTCGGGGGGCGGCGGAGATTGGAAGCTTTCCGCTGATGACGTGGCGGACGCCGTTGCCTACACCCTGGCGACGCCGCCCACGGTTCTCGTGCACCGTGTCGAAGTACGAACGCTGAACGCGCCGAAGAAGCGGTGATTTACTTGTACGGAATAGGCGAACGGCTGGCCGAGCTCAGCCGAAAACCGTAGCTTCCACACTCGTGAACAGACCCGTAACGAGCATCTACGAGCGACTGCGAACCCCGCCGAGTTCGACCGACGTCGGCCTGCGGGAGTTAATCGCGGTCCGTGAGATCGTCCACGCGTTTCTCACCGCGGAGCGCCCCGACGGCGTCTATCAATTCGCGCTCGATCGCGTGGCGCCGCTCGTCGGCGCAACGTTCGCCTGCGTGTATCTGATCGACGACGGCTCGGATCTCATGCGGTTGGCGGCGGTGCACAACTGGCCCGGGAAGTACGCGGCTTTCCTGAGCCAGATGCGAGTCCGACTCGGCTTCGGTCCGAGCGGCGAAGCCGCCAGCGAGCGCCGAATGATCGAGGTGCTCGACGTGTTCGCCGATCCGTCGCTCGAGGATTGGCAGGAGGTTGCCACCGAGCTCGGCTTCCGCTCCTTCGTCGCACTTCCACTGCAGGCCGGCCCGGCGACGCTGGGCACCGTCACGTTCTATTTCGCGTCGTCGCAGGTCGTCGGCCCCGACACCCGCCAGTTGATGCGCCTCGTGGCCGACCAGATGGCTGCCACGGCGGAAAAGGCGCGGCTGATCGAGGATCTGCGCAAAGCGAATGCGGCGCTCACGCATTCGAACGCGCAGCTCGAGCGACAGTACGCGGAGGCCCTCGAGGCGCGGCGGACCAAGGACGAGTTTCTCTCGAATATTTCCCACGAGCTGCGAACGCCGCTCACGGCCGTGATCGGCTACATTTCGGTGATGCAGGACGGGCTCGCCGGCCCAATCAACGTCGAGCAGCAGCAGACCCTCGGGCAGGTGAAGGACGCCAGCGAGCACCTGTTGAGCCTCATCGGCGACCTGCTCGAGCTCACGGCGCTCAAGCGCGGTGCGCTCGACGCGGTGGTGACCGACGTGGATCCGCGCGATCCGCTGCGCGACGCCATCGATGCTGCCAGAGGGCGTCGCGAGCAGGTTCGTCTCGAGATCGACGAGCCGCACATCGTGCCGACGATGTGCAGTGATCGGCGCACGGTTGCGAAAGCGTTGAAGGCATTGCTGGAGAACGCGTACAAGTTCACGCGCGAAGGCCGGGTTCGCGTTTCGGTGCAGGTGACCGACGACCGTGTGGTGTATCTGGTGGACGACACGGGAATCGGCATTCCGGCGGAGGCGCACGCGTTGATCTTCGACGAGTTCCGGCAGGTGGATGGATCGACGACGCGTGAGTTTGGCGGTTCCGGGCTCGGCCTGACGCTCGCGCGTCGCCTTGCCCAATTGGTGCATGGAGATGTTTCGCTCGCGTCATCGACCGACGCGGGCTCGACGTTCAAGTTGGAGTTGCCACTTCAGTACGAGACACAGGGTCAATCATGAGCACGTCGCAGCGCACACTGTTGGAGACCACGACCGAGCTCGGCGCCGATGAAGTGCTGGCGCGGGCCAAGACGTTTTTTGCGAACCGTCCGTCGCTCTATTCGACGTTCCTGGACAAGGAAGGACCCGGCTTCGCCTCGTTCCGCGGACAGGGCGGCGAGGAGATCGTCATCGGCGTCACTCCCGCAACGAATGGCGTTGGAACGCGAGTGACCGGCTCGAGCTATCTGTTCGACATGCAGGTCTCGCGCTTCTTTTCGACCCTCGCGCCGGTCGTGGCCTCGTGAGCGCGCCCTTCGTTACCGGACTTCGGTCGCGGCGCTCGACGATCAAGCTGGCACCCGAAGGCGCCGCCGCGATCACGATTCGCGTCGAGATGCCGGAGGTGTGGGACGTGGTTCGCATCGTCGTCGCCCCGACCGAGCCGGTTCTCGCGGTGAAGGTTGCCGCGCTGCAGGCACTGTATCCCGAAGCGAGCGCGGCGCTGCATGGTGACTTCGTCGTCAAGCTGCGCGGATGGGAGATTCTCGACGAGGCGGCATCGTTGACGGACGCCGGCGTGATCGACGGATCGATCCTGTTGCTCACGTTCCGTCGTCGCCGCGCAGTTCGTTAACGCCGGACGCCGCACCCCTCACGCCGCACGTAGAGATGACCATCGCCCCGCCCGCGGAGGATCGCGCCGCGCTGATCAACGCTGCGTCGCGACTGCGCGCCGAAGTGCAACGCCGCATCGTGGGGCAGGAGCGCGCGCTCGACGAGATCCTGATGTCGCTCATCGCGGGCGGCCACGCGCTGCTCGTCGGTGTTCCTGGGCTTGCGAAAACGCTCATGGTACGCTCGCTGGCCGAGGCGGTTCATCTCGAGTTTCGTCGCATCCAGTTCACGCCCGATCTCGTGCCGAGCGACATCACGGGCACCGAGATTCTCGAGGAGGACTCGGCCACGGGATCGCGCAGCTTCCGCTTCGTGCGCGGTCCGATCTTCTCGAACATCGTGCTCGCCGACGAGATCAATCGAGCGCCGCCGCGTACTCAAGCGGCATTGCTCGAGGCGATGCAGGAGCACTGCGTGACCGCGGGCGGCCACACGATGCCGCTCGCCGAGCCGTTCTTCGTTCTGGCCACGCAGAATCCGATCGAGCAGGAGGGCACGTACCCGCTGCCCGAAGCGCAGCTCGACCGCTTTCTGTTCGACATCCGCGTCGGGTATCCGAAGGAAGACGAAGAGATCGCGATTCTTCGCAACACCACTGGAGCGGTCGGCGGGAGCCTGAAGACCATCCTTGGCGCCGATGAGTTGATTGCGCTGCAGCGACTCACGCGCGAGGTCGCGGCGGCCGACGCCGTGCTTCGCTACGCCGCCACGCTCGTTCGGGCGACGCGTCCGGACGACAGTCGTGCGCCGGAGCTCGTCAAACGCTACGTGCGCTGGGGTGCCGGCCCGCGCGCCGGACAGTCGCTCGTCCTCGGTGCCAAGGCAAACGCGCTGCTCTCGGGCCGGCTCGCCGCATCGCCAAACGACATCAAACGGGTCGCGCTGCCCGTGCTGCGTCATCGCGTTCTCCCCAACTTCGCCGCGGAGGCGGAGGGAATCAGTGTCGAGCGGATCATCGACGATCTGCTCGCCCGAATCGAGCCTCCGCGCAGCGATATTCACGTCTAGCATGAGCGCGACGTCGTACGGCGGATTGCTCGATGCCGTGCGGGGCGTGCACTGGCAGGCGCGCCGTACGAGTGGCAACGCCGCGGCCGGCACGCATCAATCCAGGCAGCGCGGGACATCGGCGGAATTCACCGAGTATCGGCTCTATCGCCAGGGCGACGATCCGCGTCGCATCGACTGGCGTCTGCTTGCTCGCAGCGATCGCGCCTACATCCGCCTCGCCACCGATCGGACGGTACTGCCAACCACGATCGTGCTCGACGGATCGGCGTCGATGGCATTCCCCACGGCGACGCGCGAAAAGTGGCGACGCGCGCAGGAGCTTGCCGTCGGACTC
>Ga0310811_10004697_pt1 | contig 17199 bp, 14 predicted proteins | sample YCmetagenome_FD_207642 | JGI IMG/M metagenome (GOLD analysis project Ga0310811, IMG submission 207642) | Soil microbial communities from experimental microcosm in Duke University, North Carolina, United States - YC | ecosystem: Engineered > Artificial ecosystem > Soil microcosm > Unclassified ...
TCGGCGAGCGAGGTAGCGTACAGAACGGCGCCGCGCTGCTCGAGCGCGCCACGGGCAATGTCCGCGCGATCCCCGTCCGCGCCGGCGATCTCCGCACGACGGCCTTCTGCCGGAGCCATTTCGCGGCGACCTGCGTCGCCCCGCGTGATGCTCGGAAGGTTTTGCTCGATTGCCTCAGTGATCGCGGACACGGTTTCATTATCAAGAGCCACCACGACCACGCAGGCATTAACATCGTGCTCAGCCTGCGCGACGACTTCGCGTGCAATTGTTTCGACGTCGGCGTCGCCGTCGCAGATCACGAGCAGCTCGCTCGGACCGGCCGGAGAGTCGATCCCAACATCCCGGCTCACCTGGAGCTTCGCTTCGGCGACGTACGCGTTTCCCGGCCCCACAATGCGATCAACGCGGGGAACGCTCTCGGTCCCGTAAGCCATCGCGGCAATCGCCCCCGCCCCGCCGAGCGCGAATACACGATCGACACCGGCGATTTCGCACGCCGCGAGAACCACCTTCGCCGGATAGCCGTCTTGCTGGGGCGGAGAGCAGAGGATGATCTCGGAAACGCGCGCCACTTTCGCCGGAATCCCAGCCATCAGTACGCTGCTGGCGTACGCGGCCCGACCACCCGGTGAGTAGATCCCGACGCGCTGCAAAGGATCCGGCCTTCGCCCGACTGTCACACCTGGCTCGGTTTTGATTTCAACGGCGCGAGGCGGAGCGGCCGAGTGGAAGAGTGTGATGTTCCACGCGGCATGCTCGAGAGCGGAGCGAAGCACCGGATCGATCTCCGCGAGCGCCCGCTGTCTGACGCCCCTTGGCACTTCGAGCGCGTCGAGCGCGTCGAGCGCGACTCCATCGAACGCGACAGCCATCTCCCGCAATGCACGGTCGCCATGGCTGCGGACCCGACGGACGATTTCCTCCGTCTGCTCGCGCACGAGGGAGTCACTCGCGTTTGTTCTACACACCAGCGCGGCGCGTTCGTCGGGCGACAGCGCGCTTAGTGCGCCTGTGTACCTCAATCGCGCCTTCTCGATGGAGCTCGGTCGCTCCGCGCTCTTCTGGGTCACCGCGCGCTTTTGGGTCAGCGCGCGCTTTTGGGTCACCGGGCTCTTCTCAGTCGCGCGACTCATGGCATCAGGCGCTCCACTCGCGTGACGAGAATTCCGGTGGCGTCGAGCGCCTTGAGAGCGCTGATGGTCTTGTAAACCCTGTCGGCGTCCACTACGGCGTGGACAGCAACGCGGTCGCCTCCGTTCAGAATGTCGATCACCGTCGGGCCGTTGATGCCGGGAATGATTTTCTTGACGGCGTCGAGCGAGCTCCGCTGGACGTTCGCCATCAGGTATCGCTTCCCGCGCGCTCTGACCACGGAATCGAGGGCCATGATCAGCGACTCGAGCGCTTCCGTCTTTGCCGGCTCGAATACGGTGTCGCATTTCGTAACGAGCTGCGCGCGTGACGTGAGCAGCAGTCCGATCTCGCGCAGGCCGTTGACCCTGAGCGTCGACCCAGTGGACGTGATGTCCACGATCACCTCGGCGATCCCGAGCAGCGGCGCGATCTCCGCCGCGCCCGATATCGCCACGATCTCGACGTTTTGACTCCGCGCCTCGAAAAAGTTTCGCGTGATCCTGGGAAAGGAGGTCGCGACCCGGGTTCCTGGTGCGATCTCGTCGAGCGACGTGATGACGCTGTCCTCGCGCGCGGCCGCGATCAGACGGCATTCGCCGAAGCCGAGGTCGAGTCGTCGCTCGACTGGGCGCGCGGCTTCGCAGACGAGATCCCAGCCGGTGACGCCGACATCGGCCACGCCGTCGGCGACGAACTCTGGTATGTCCTGGGCGCGGACGAACAGCGCCTCGAATTCGCCACCGAGCGATGCGGAGAGCGCGCGATCACCTCTCGAGAGGACCGGAAGTCCGGCGTCCCCGAAAAGCTCGCGCGTATCGTCAGCGAGGCGTCCCTTGTTTGGCAGTGCGATCTTGAGCATGAGATGAGTGGGTAGAAACGAAAAAGCCCGTATGTAGATCAGTGGTCGAAAACAAAAAAGCCCGTCCAGGAATGGGACGGGCTGCGGAAGCTTTGGAGTGGAGTCTGACTAGTCGACTATAGTCTGACCTGCACGCGCAAAAGCGCCCCGCGGCCCGTGAGGCCGTGGTGCTTATGCGTGTGGCTGAAGGAAATCGACATTGTCATTGAATAAATGCTAAGCGGTTCGCTGATGCCGCGCAACAAGGGACGGCGTCTTCGGGGCGGACCGGCGCAAATAGGTCATCGAGGGTTTACCAACTTCGCACGCAGATGTTCCAACTCCTGTGCGAACGACTGAGGCTTACCGAAGCTCGTCGTAGCCGGCAGGAAAATTGTGTTATCCCAGTCGATCGCCGTGTTGTCGCCGTCGTCGACCCTGGGAAAACTCAAACGTCTTAGTACGCTTAGATCCTCGATGGGAAGCGCATGCCCGGCTTTGAGCTGGATTCGCGCCGTATCAACGCGAAGCAGGCCGCTGGGCCCGTCCGGGGTAATCGCGTTGCGAGCGCTGAAATAATCGATGTGAACGATTTTATCCCACGGAATCAGGCGGCCTTTACCCACGTACCGGTGCGACTCCAGGTCGAGATAAGTGAGGAGTCCCAAAAGGGTTGCTTCAAGCATGAGGGGCGGCCTCAGGATGGCACGACCGAAATACGTAGTCGCCCATACCATCGCCAAACCAATCACCGCCAGAAGCAAGGTTAGTGGCGGCGCCATTCGATCAGGCCCGTTGAGTGAACGCCATAACCCGAAGACGCAGAGCGCGGTCAAGACTACTCCGAGAGTCACGCCGATTGCCGAGTTCCATCGCGGAACGTACACTCGCAGCAGAACTGAGCCTGCTTCGGCATTCGATGTACCTCTGGAAGCCCCTACCAGATTCGAACCCGGAGGCTATCTGGCCGGTACATCGGCTGGCCCGGCTGAACCCCGAACGCCGCGTAAAACTCCGGGATGTTCGCAAGCGGCCCGAGCACCCGCCATTTCGCCGGCGCATGCACATCGCTCAAGAGCCCGCGCCGCAGCGATTCGTCGCGCTGCTGGCTCATCCACCCAAGCGCGTAGCCGAGGAAGTAGCGCTGAACCGGAGTGAGCCCGCCGATCGGCTTCCCTTCCTTGTACTGGTCCGTCTTCTTGAACGCATCGAGGCCGAGCAGAACTCCGCCGTAATCCGCGATGTTTTCGCCGAGGCTTGCCTTGCCGTTGATGTGGAGACCCGGCATCGGCTCGTAGGCGTCGAACTGGCGAGCCATCACGTCGGCGCGCGCCTGGAATTTTGTCGCGTCGCGGGTCGTCCACCAATCGGTGAGATTTCCGACCGCGTCGAACTGGCGGCCTTCGTCGTCGAATCCATGCGTGATCTCGTGACCGATCGTTCCGGCCGCCGCGTATCCGTATGCGACAGCATCGTCGACTTGCGCGTCAGGCACCCCGGGCACCGTGAAGATCGCAGCCGGCAAGACGATCTCGTTGTTCGACGGATTGTAGTACGCGTTGTACGTCTGCGGCGTCATCCCCCACTCGGCGCGATCCACAGGCTTGCCGAACTTCGAGATCATGTCGTTGAATCCCCACCGCGCGGCGTTCATCATGTTCTCCGCGTACGAATTGCGCGCGACGACGAGCGTGGAGAAATCCTTCCACTTGTCCGGGTACCCGACCTTGGGATAGACCGCGGCGAGCTTTTGCAGCGCGCGCGCCTTGGTGGAGTCGCTCATCCAATCCAGCTGATTGATGCGATCGCGGTACGCGGTACGTATCGCCTCGACCATGTCGGCGTAACGCTTCTTGGCGACGGGCCCGAAATACTCTTTAACGAAGATGCGGCCCAGCACCATCCCCATTGCATCGCCTTCCGCATCGAGAACCCGCTTCCAACGCAGCCTCGGCTCCTTCTGGCCGTTGAGGACGCGGTTGTAGAAGCTGAAGCGCTCATTGTACTGCGCGTTACCCAGATACGGCGCGTAGGACGTTATGAGCTGAAAGCGCAGGTAGTCCTGGAGAACGGGAACGGGCGTCGAGTGAAGCAGTGACTCGAGTGCCGTGAAGAACTCCGGCTGACCGACGACGACTGAATCGGGGTGCAGATTCCAAACGGCGAGCCGGTCGGCCCAGTTGATCGACGGCGTGTACTTCGACGTCAGCTGCGCCGGCGTCATCTTGTTGTAGTTCGCGACGGGATCGCGGAGATCCTCCAGCTTGCGTGAGGCTTTCGCGAGCGCGGTCTCGAACGCCATGACGTTCGCCGCCGCGGTTTTCGAGGCCGCATCATCGCGCCCGAGTTCTTTGAGAGTGCGCGCCATGTGGGCGACGTACTCGTCGCGGATGTGCGCGACGCCGGTATCCGGATTGACGTAGAAATCGCGATCGGGGAGTCCGAGGCCTCCCTGACTGAGATGCACGGACATCATGTCGCTCTTTCTCTCGTCCTGATAGACGTAGAAGCTGAAGAACGGTCCGACCTGAATCGGGTTTTGCGCGAACGCGACGTCGAGGGCGTCGTTCACATTTCGGATCGCCGCGATGCGCGCGAGCTCACCGTCGAGCGGGTGAATCCCGAGGCGCTCCGCCTTGGCAGTATCCATCGCGGTCGCCCAGAAGTCTCCGATCTTCTGCGCGTCGCTACCGGGTGCGGCCGGCGAGGCCGCCGACTGCTCGTTGATGCTGCGCAGATTCAGGTACAGCTGCTCGCGAACGACGTTGCCGATTCCCCACGCGGACTCGGTGTTGGGGATCGGATTCCGCTTCAGCCAGCCGCCGTTGGCGTACGTGAAGAAATCCTGGCCGGGATTCACGGACGGATCCATGTTGGCCGCGAGGAAGTCCGTTTGGGCGGGAGAGTTCGTTGTCGTCACCGGTGTCGAGCATGCGGCCGTCAAAGTTACCGCCGACATGCTCAGCAGCTTACGGGAGAGCATCATTGTTTTGGTTGCGAGGGAGGGCGATTTGAGTGCATCGGGGTCGGACATCCACAGTACCGAAGCAAGGAGCCGTCAGAGGCACAGCTGATCGCCATCAGCTATTGTGGTGGCGTTCCTGCTGTACACTTCTTACGGCTCCTCGATTCAGATATTAGACACCACGTTCGGAGGAATAGTACGAGCGTGCCCGGAAACAGGATTCAGCGGCGAAAAATCCGTCTCGCTTCCCCCTTGCGCGAGTATGGAAGCTCCTCGGCTATTAGCGTAATTCGCTGACCACTCCCCGCTTCATCACTCCAGGTGGCTCAGACACGCCCCGATCATTCAATAGCGCTGAGAGATCCTCAAGACTTCTCAGAGACTTCTGGTCTTCTCGGGTAAACTCGACCGAGAACTCGTCCTCGACCGCCATCATGAACACCACCAGGTCGAGCGAATCCACCCCCAGCTCGGCGAGCGACGCGTCGAGACGGATCTCCGAGGGCTCGCGCCCCAGTGAATCGGCCGCCACACGCCGCAGCCGATTCTCGATCGAATCGGTTGCGCCCTTCTTCGGGCCCGCGACCAACTCGAAGCATTCGGCGTACTGCCTCAACCCATTGTACACCTGCTCGTCGATCCGCTGGAATCGGTCGAGCATCTCCCTCACCACCAGGTCACCGTGAGTCGCGCCGTACGCGTCGAGGCGATCTTTCACCCAGCGGATGTGCCCGACCTCCTCGTCGATCAGCTGCTGCAGCGTCCTCGCGACCTCCGGATGCGTGCCCGGCCAGGCGAGGTGCGCCTTGAAGTGCCGCACGACACGCCGCTCGAAGATCTGCGTCAGCGCCAGAACCTCGAGCAGATTCGACGGATTGCCGACCGCCGCGTGGTAGCGCGACTGGTAGGTCTCGCTCACGCGCCGAGGAGTTCCGCCGACGCGCAGAATCGTCTCGGTCCAGACCCAGGCGTGACGCGCTTCCTCAGCGCAGTGCTCCGTGAGGCGCACGCGCAAATCGTCGTCATCGGTTTCGCGCGCCAGCCTCCCCATGAGCAGCGCGCCGGCAAGCTCGGACTCCCTGTAGTAGCTCAGTAGCCACAACTCGTTCTCAGTTATTTCGAGACCTGGCGCGTGGCTGTAATGGTCATTCGATGCAATCATGGGGTCACCCATTGCTCAATTCCTCCTTTAGATGTTCCGTCGGCGCGAGGCCGCAGAGCTGTCTTATCTTCCTGTTCATTGCCATGATCGCCTCGAAGTCGTTCTCCTCGGCGAGTGGAATGTCGACGACGTCGCTTCCGTAATGCCGGAAATTCTCTGCCGCGGCGAGGACCTCGTTGGCGACTTCCGGATTTGTCGCGATCCTTTTCCTGAGTAGCGCCCCCGCGCCGGCGCTGTGACGCAGCTCGTCGCGGCTCATGTAGTGCAGCAGCTCCGCCAGCACCGGCTCGCGCGTTTGGTCGGCGAGCCGGCGAAAAAAGTGAGCGGCAAACAGCTCGGAGCACATGAAGTGCGTGAGATAGGTGATGATCTCGTCGCGACTATAGGTGATCCCGTCAGTTTTTCCGCGCGCAGCCACTAGGGATCGCTCCGCCACTTTCGCGTCCTGGTAGCCTACAATCTCGAGGTAGCGCCTGAGCGCCGTGTAGTGCTTGAGTCCTTCGTAGAGCTCGAGGCTCAGGATCGCCGTTGCATCGACGTCGTCCCAGAGCAGCAGCATCAGGCGCGGCGCAAAGGTCGGCAGATATCCCTCGATGAGCGCCGCATCGCGCAGGCTCACAAGAATCCCGGGTTCGGCACGCGCGATTTCGCGATCGATCTTCGACCACCGTATCGTCGCCATCGACCAGGCGGCCGACTCGGCCGCACGCAGATGCTCTTCGTAGATCACGATGACTTCTCCGCAACCGCGAGAGTCTGAAGTCCGACGCTGTCGCGGGCGGTCCGAATTCTTTCGAAGCCCGCTGATTTCAACAGATCAGTCAATTGCTCGGTCGAGCGGTAATGCGTGTGCAGCTCCGCCAGCTCGCGGGCGAGATAATCGGAGATCCTGTCGCGATTCATGGCCGACGTAATGAATCGCCCACCCGCATTCAGCGAAGCCAGCGCCCGCCGATAGAATGCGAGCAGGACGTCGTCGGGGAGAAACTCACCAAAGCCGAGCGAGACGATGATGTCGACGCCATCCGGCAACGTTTCGGGCGCGAGGGCATCAGCGCAGCGGAAATCGAACGTGTAGTAATCCCGAGTGAGGCGGCGCGACAGCTCGAGCGCCTCGGGGTCGAGATCAATTCCGATGAAGTCGACCCGGTCGTACAAATCCGGCTCGATCATCCACAGAGTCTCCGCGACCTCGTAGAGATCGCGCGCGATTCCGCACGGTACGGACACGACGACGATCCGGTTCGCAGCGGTCCCCGTCTTGTCATCCAGCGTCGCCCCACCGGCAAAGACGGGGTGCGCGTGTCTCGATCGCAGCTGCCTGTCATCGAAGGCTTCCCTCAACCCCCGCAGAATCTGCCGGCGCGAGTGAAAGAAGCGGCTGCGCATCGACCGTGCGCCGCGCAGCTTCAGTAGCACACGGTCGAGCATGCGGCCAACGCCGAAGCGCCCGCTCGGCTCGTTCCGGTAGATGTGATCGGCAAAGCGAAAGCTTCCCGAGTTGCGGATTCCCTCGCGCGCGAGATCGCTGGTCGTGAGAAGCGCGTAGACCGGAAGCAGATGGAACTTCCTCTCCGCAACCAATCGCCGCGGAATCGAATCGGAGCGGCGAGTGCGGTTGGGAAGGTGAAGGGCGGGTTCAGACATTGGCTGCGACATTCGTCGACCTCGCGATCCCGGGCCAGCTCTCCTCGTCGGGTCCGTGTTGATTCACGAACGCGATCATCCACCGTTCCCACCCGAACGCGACACAACCGCTGTGGGCGTACTCGCCGGATGGCAGGAGTATCGAGAAGGCTCGCCCGAAATGCTGCTGATGATTGTTGAAGGAGGCGGCAGCGACGCTTCTGCCGTCGGGATCGACGCGCAGTTGCAGCTCGTACTTGAGGGGGAGCATCTGCTGCATCAGAAGCCGGCCCCGCGCTTCGCTCGTGAAGAATGGGTCGGTGGCGACCTCGACGTGCCCGTCGAGCTCCAGCTCTTTCATCCAGGTCGACACACGGTCCATCAGATCGCGGCGCAACCGCTCTACCAGCGCCGCCTCTCCCACGGCAATTATCTCCCGCATCGTGAACGCGCCAAGGCGCTCGGCGGGATGACACGAGGTTGCGTCGTACTCGTTCCGGAAGCAGCGACCAAGCGCAGTCACAATCGACGCGCCGTCGAGCGTGCTATCCGAGACGCTGGGATAGTGGTGGTAGCAGACGGCGGGCGGCCGAGCGGATTTGTCGCCGGCGTCATCGGTCCAAACGAGCTTCTCTGGAAATGCGGTGGTGAATCCGGCGCGACCGAGCGTCGCGAGCGGGATGTCCGCTGGGAACACCTCTTCGATGGCACCAAGCTCGAACGCCCAACCGCGCACGACGCTGTCGAAGTATTCGCACAATGAAGCCGCCGGTCCGCGCATGGTGAGACCACCGTTGGTTGTCATCTCGAGCTCCCGGCGCGCGAACAACTCCGCAACGGCGGATCTCTTGCCCGTCTGGCCCGAACGAATCGCGCGATGCCGCTTGCGAGGGATCACCGCGGGCTCACCATCGGTGAATACTCGCGCGATGGTAGCAATCGACCGGAAGTTCGCGAGTACGATCTGCGCGTCCGGGATTTGTCGACCCAGGGCCGACTGGAGGAATGCGATCAGCTCCAGCACCTTGAGCGAATCGATCACCCGGTCCTCGAACAGCCGAGTGTCGATTGTGATCGCGTCGCGGAGCTCGGGGGCGGCGAGCCTGTCGCGCGTAAACCACAGCAACCGTTGCTCGAGGTCCGTCGCGGTCAGCACGGGTGTGTTCCCCGCATTGTTGTCAGCGGCCATCACCATTGGCGTGAGCCCCGATTGGTCTTAGTGGCGGTCAGCATGGGCGTGTCCCCCAATTACTCTCGAGACAGTACTGCACCACGCGCGGATAGAATTCGCTCGAGCGCTGAGGTGCGATGCCACTCCCGTCCAGAATGGCCGCCGCGCGATTCGTTACGAACACTTTGGGATGCGCGAGCTGATAGGCAAAGGTGCGAATCGAACGGGTGGCGCCCTTGAGAACTTCGTTGCCCGTCTCTTCGACGGAGCGGACGAACAGTTCATACGTGTCGAGATCGACGATGAGCGGACGCTCCACGGCGCGCTTGCGCCAAGCCGGACGGAATCGCGTGAGCGCGGACACCGTCTCACCGATCAGATCGTCGAGGCTGCTGCTCGAGTCTCTACCCGCGGCAAGATGAAACACTCCGGGTTCTGCGTTCTCAACCAGATGCAGCACGGCGGCAGACACGAAGTCAGAGCTTACGATGTCGACGGGCTCCGCGGGATCACCGGGAATCATTGGTGCCAGACCATTGTAAAGGAGTCTGATCGCGTGGTGGATCGTGTTGAAACCGCTCACTCTGCCGGTGGCCGAATCCCCGACGACGGTGCTCAGCCTCACGAGACTCAGCGGGAGCTCGCACATCGCGTCGCGAACGACCGCCTCCATCTCCGCCTTCGATTGCTCGTAGCTGTTGACGAACCCCTCGCCACGGTCGCCGTATTCCCATTCAGCGAAGATTCCCCGCCGCTTCCCGCTCACATAGACCGTGCTCAGAAATGCGCCGGACTCGAGCGACGCACAGCTGCCCGCGAAATCGAGAACGTTGCGCGTGCCGTCGACGTTGGCGGCGCGCGCCGCGGCCAGTGGCAGCGTGAACGAAGTCGTGCCCGCCGCGTGAATGATATGCGTGGTCTCGCGCCGCAATGTTGCGAGCGCGTCGCCCTCGACGCCGAGCGCGGAGCCGCAGCTGATGTCACCCTCGACAACGTTGATTTTCGCCATCACATCGAGATCGCCGAGGATCGCTTTGATGCGATCGCACGGACGGCGATCGGTGCGGCGAACAAGGACGTTGATGCGCAATCCGTTTCTCGTCGCGAGCGCTCGTAAGAGATCGCGACCCACGGCGCCGGTCGCGCCCGTCAGGAAGATCGACTGGTCTCTCATCTCAGTGCTGGACAATCATACAGGCCCAGTTCGAACCGTAACCGAATGTGAATAGCAGGAGATAGTCTCCCTTCTCGATCCGCCCCGCCTCGGTGGCGCGACGGAGGTTGAGCAGATTGTCGGACGCAATCGTGTGCCCGACTTTGGCAATGTTGTCCGTATAGATCCGTTCAGGCGGACACCCGATCAGCCGGCCGAGTATCTCCCAGCTGCGGAGGGAAACGTTGTGCGGGATGACGAGCGAGATGTCGTCCATGTCGAGTCCCGCCTTGGCGAGCGTTCTTTCTATAAGCGCAGTTGCGGTCGGGAAGTACGCGGCGATGATCTCGTTCTCGATGTTCTCGCTGTCCCAGAGCGCGCCCTTCGTGATCTGCGTGCAGGCGACGATTCTGTTTCTCGCGCCCCCGCGCCGCACGAGCGTGGCGCACGCACCGTCGGAGACGAGGTTGTACGCGAGATCGCGATGACGCCCCGCCGGAAACTTGTCCGCGCTCACGCACAACACCGCTTTTAAGTCGTCCTCCGCGACTATCAGCGCGCGCCCCATCCTGAGCGCGGCGAATATCGAAGCGCAGCCGATCTGGTTGATGCCGGCGACGGACGCATTGGGAAGATCGAGCTCAGTCTGGAGCACCGACGCCGGGTACTTGAAGAGATCAGGCACGCTGTCGAGCTGGAGAACCGAGCCGTTCGGAGATCCGCCATTTCCGTCCCACAGCGTCGAGCTCGAGTTGAGCGCCGCCGCGTAGAGAATCATTCCGATCTCGTCGCGGTCGACATCGCTCTCATCGAGAAGCCTTTGCGCCGCCGCGATGGCCATGTCGATGTTCGACTCTCCGGCGGCCAGATGAACGGTCTCGAACCCGAACGATCTGAGCGTTTCCGGCGAGCCGCTGAGGAGCCCGCGATCATGCAGCTCCCGGACCGTCGCAACGCGGGCCGGCAGGTACTCGGCGATCGACTGTATTCCCGCCATTGGTTGTGGAAGCATGGTCACCAGTCTACCCGCGGGACCCAGGCCGGTGGATACGTCGGGTTACGTAGTCGTGGGTTAAGCACGAAACCGCGGGGTTGGGATGGAGCGGTGAAACTGTTTGCCGAAGAGCTTCCGAACGAGGTCGGCCTTCTTCGATTTCCTTGCGCCCCTGAATCGCACGCTTACGACCCCTGGCATAGTTGGCCGAATGCTCACGATCATCTCCGTTCCACCGCACTGCACCAGATAACCATCGGCCCGGCGCGCTGACGATGCGCGCGTCTGGGTAAAGCATCGCTCCAGAACTGCCATTGTATCGCCATGACTCATCCCGAGAACGAGCCACATCCGTCCCACCAGGATCGAAATGATGAGGAGGACAAGATCGAACGCTGCCAACGGGATGGAAAAGAAGCACCAGATCGTATTGCCCGTGGCATTGTTCAGTGACTTCCCCTGAAGAAAAGCGACCGCCGCCGAGAGAAGGATGAACGCGATGTTCAGCGCGGCGAGAGAGCTCCCCTTCCACAGCGTCGGCCCGGTCCGCCGCAGAATCACTAGCGCCCACGCCAGCAGGATCGCGAGGTAGGCGGCGATCCAGGGCAGCGCCGGCCGCACTACCCTTCGAGCACTACTTTCAGATTCTCGACGACCCGTTTCCCCTCGGCGTCATTGAGCTTCTCGAACACCGACGCTTTCATTTTGCCGAGGGCGTTGGTGGGGACTTCGTAGTCGACGTTGAGGCTGAGTTTTGTTTTGGCACCGGCGGCATCGGCGCGGTAGGTGAAAGTGCTCTTGGCGCCGGTCGTCGTCTTGTACACGAACTCCTTTCCCGGAACCCAGCGCACCGTCTCGGCTTTTCCGGAGAGCTCGACTCCGGCGAGGCTGTAGACCCAATCCCATGTAGTTCCCGGCTTCTTCACGTCGCCCTTGATGTTGGTGACGGACTTGAGCGGGCCGATGAAGGCTGGGTGGTTGGTGATGTCGATGATGTAATCCATCAAGCTTTCAGGCGAGCATTTCACTTCCAATGATTGCGTGACCTTCGACACTTAGACCCCCATGGGATGGTGTTGTATTGGATCTGGCTACTTGACGAGCTCCGCGGTCGCGATCGCGCCGTTCATCTCAGGAACCACGCTGGAAATCTTCACCACCTGACGCGACGTCTTATCGACCCACAGCGTCGTGCTTTCCCCGGTTCCGCCGTCGGCGGGAGTGATCTCGACCTTCCACGCATCGAACGTTCCGGCGGGAACGGTCACACTCTCACTGCCGGTCACCTTGAGCTGACGGAGCTTCACCTTCTGCCCCATCAGATCGAAGTTGCGGTAGGTCGTCGAGTAGCCCTCGGCCAACGGCAGCGTCGCGACGACATTCGTCGCACCGGGGCCATCGGCGAAGAGAGACCCGCCGAGGTCGGCGTTTATCGGACGGTCCTGTCCGTTCACCGACATGGTGCCGGTCGCCTTGTTGTCGGCGAATGAGACGTCGATGGTTGCAGGCCCCTGGTGAATCACGCGCTTCCGTAGCAGGAGCGTTCCCTTGTCGATCGTCGACTCGTCGCTCATCGTGCCCATCGGCATCGCGGTCGAGTCGGTCACGACCCACGAGCCGGGCGCATCCTTCACCGTGCGCGACAAGTACATCGGAATGGTCTGACCGTTGGCTTCGATGCGCGCCTTGTAGTTTTGCGTTCCCGGCTTGAGTTCACCCGTCGGCTTTGGTGCGGTCGACGCAACTTCGGCCTTCTTCGCGAGCACGACGGTCTTGGGATCGACCGTCAACACCGCCATCCGCTCGGTTATCGCCGGAGTCATGCTCTGCTGGTAGCGGCCGCCGAGGTGCTTCGCCAGGAATTTTTCGGCAGTCGTGAACAGCACGAGATTGTTGATGGGGCGGGCGAAGCCGTGGCCCTCGTCGGGCGCGAGGATGTATTCGACGGGGAATCCACGATCCCTGAGCGCGACGACGATCTGCTCGCTCTCCGCCTTGTTGACGCGCGGATCGTTGGCGCCCTGAATTACAAGGAGCGGCGCCTTGATCTTCGCGGCGGAGTTGAGCGGTGATTGACGCTGAAGTTGCGCCAGACCGGCGGGTGTGTTCGGATTTCCCATCCGCTCGTTGAAGATCGTTCTCACCGATTCCCAGTACGGCGGAATGGAGTTGAGCAATGTGATGAGATTCGAGGGCCCTACTATAGATACGCCTGCAGCGTAGACGTCCGGCGTAAACGCGAGACCGGCCAGCGTGGCGTACCCGCCGTAGGATCCGCCCATGATACCGACACGCTTCGGATCCACAGTTCCCTGTGAGACGAGGTAGCGGACGCCGTAGGTGAGGTCGTCCTGCATCTTCTGTCCCCACTCATTGTTGCCGGCGTTGAGGAATTTCTTGCCGTAGCCGGTGGACGCTCTGAAGTTCGGTTGCAGCACCGCGTAGCCGCGATTGGCGAGGAACTGCGCGATGGCGCTGTAGCCCCAGCTGTCGCGTCCCCACGGTCCGCCGTGCGGGAAGACGACGAGCGGAAGATTCTTTGGCGCGACACCGACCGGGAGCGTGAGGTAGGCGGGGATCGTTAGCCCGTCGGAAGATTTGTAGCTGATCGCCTTCTGCTGCGCGAGTGATTCGCGTGGCAGTTTCTCGAAGGTGCGGTACTGGAAGGTGAGCTTGGCGGGTTCGCCCGCCTCCCACAGATATCGCTCGCCGGGCTCCCTGTCACTCGAGGCGATAATCATCCACTTCATTTCGTCGTTCGTGTGGGAGCCGAGAGCGATCTCCTTCCCAGGCAGCTGCTTCTTGATGTCGTTGTAGGCCGACTCCCAGTTCTTGTCCTTCCAGTAGATGCGTTCGCGTTCGTCGTTGTACGAGGTCGCGACGAGCTCGTCCGAGACGTCGGAGAAGGTGGCGTTGCCGAAGTCGACGCGATTGAGCGGATCCGACTCGACCAACTGCTCGGTCTTTGTCGCGGGATCGAAGAGAATGAGGCGCGTGAGATCCGGCGCGCCTTTGTTCGTCTCCATATAGATCTTGGTGTTGTCCTTGTTGAAGCGATCGGGACCGCAGGTCTCGAAGACGGTGCAGGAATAGATCTGGGTGAAGCCGGTCGGATCGACGCGCAGAATTTCGGTGTCGCCCTTGTCGGTGGTGCGAACCGCGAGACGAAGCGCGCCGGCGTTGTCGAAGACCCAGCCCGCGATGTGCTCGGTGTTCTGGCGCATGAGCGTGCGCTCTCCGGTCGAGATGCGAACGCGATAGAGGTCGTGCCACGCCTTGTCGCGATCGTTGATCCCGACGTACATGATGTCCGGGTCATTTTTCGGCACCGAATAGATCTGGGCGCGGACGCCCTTGGCGGCGGTGAGATTCCGCGCGGCGGGGACTTCCTGTCCCGCGGCGTTGGCCGCGCTTGGATCGACCTGGTCCTGGACGTAGAGGATGTACTTCCCGTCCCTGCTCCAGAAGTACTGCGTCACGGGGCGCTTGATGTCGTTGGTCATCAGGCGCGCGGCGGAGTACGGGTCGCCGATTTTCTTGACCCAGACGTTGCGCGTGTCCTTGAAGGGCTTGAGGAACGAGATGAACCGTCCGTCGGGCGAGATCTGGGCCCCCGAGATTTCCGGATTGCCGAAGAACAGCTCGCGGTCGATGAGCGGCGGGAGCTTGCCATTCTGCGCCGAGATCGGGGCGGGCGCGGTTAAAAGGGTGGCGATCGCAAGCGATCGGAGAATGACGGTCCGAGGTTTGACGGAAGATCTCATATGGCTCTCGCGGGTCGGCAAGTTGGCGGAACGAGGAACGCCTGTCTCGCCCTAACCTAAGCCCCGCAAGAACCACCCACCAGCAATTTCTTCATTCTACCGCGCCGCGTGCGCCGGGCGTCTAGCCGAGATAATCTGCGGCGCGCGTCTGGCCGAGATAATCTGCGGCGCGCGTCTGGCCGAGATAACCTGTAGCGTGGAGGCTCGTTGGCGCGGCACGCCATCCTCGAATGTTTCTCGGCTTCCTGACGCGGCCGGCGTTTTCGGCTCGCGTTGAAGGCACGTCAGTCCAGCGGCGCGCCAGCGCTCGCAATCATCCACGACAGATTCTCGCCGATGCGTTTGAGTTTCTCGGGGTTTGCAAGAATGTAAATGCCTCGAATCCGCTTGCCCCTCATTGCGATCGTCACAACCTGGCGCGGAATCCCGTCGAGCGACGATACCAGGGCGGGTTCGGAATTGATTTGCACGATGTGCACTTGAAGGCCGGGTGGTGCGATCTTGCGAGTGATACCGGCAAGGAATAGCCCGATAGAATGTGCTCCGACGATCGGGCGACGCGCGGCTCCACGAACGTTACCACCGCTGTCGGCACGCAACACAGCGTCCTTGGCGAGAAGCCTGACTACGCCGTCGACATCGCCATGACGCACGGCTCGTCCGAATCCATCAAGCAGCCGGCGATGCGCTTCCGGGTCGGGCGGAAAACGGCTAACTCCGTCGCCAAGTCTCCGCTTGGAGCGGTGAAAGATTTGGCGGCAGTTGGCAGCGGTAAGCTCGAGCACGACCCCGATGTCGTCATACTCATAATCGAACACATCTCTTAGCAGGAAGACTGCCCGCTCACGCGGCGTTAGCCGCTCGATTACGTCCAGAAAGGCGATCGAGATTGACTCCGACAGTTCGGCGTCATCCGCCGGTGACCGCTGATCAGGCGTCGGGAGCGGCTCGGGAAGCCATGGGCCGATGTAGAGCTCGCGCCGACTGCGGCTGCTCTGCAGCTGGTTGAGCGACAACCGAGTGGCGACGGTGGCCAGCCACGCCCCCGGAGATCGGATTTCCCCAATCTCTGCCTGCTGCCAGCGAAGGAAAACCTCCTGCACCACATCTTCAGCGTCCTCAACGCTCCCGAGCATCCGGTACGCGATTGCGAAGAGGCGTTTCTGGGACAGCTGAAAGACGGCTAAATGGTCGAGATCACTTGGCGGCGAGATGCCGCCAGAATCAGTCCCGCCAACCGTCGCATGACTGAAGTCGGGGTTTTTCATCGTTTCTCCATCTCTAACATGGACCCCTTGCGTGCCTTCGAACTTTCCAGTGGTATGGTGAAACCCGTTGCCGAACGCTCTCTACTTTGGATGCGGCGGGGTGAAGAAGGTGATCAGATTGCCATCAGGATCGCGGAACATCATCGAGCGGTTACCCCAAGGCTGTGTTGTTGGCTCCATAAGCATTTCCGGAACGAAGGGCTGAACCCGTCTCCATTCCGCGTCGACATCAGCCACTTGAAATGACACGGCGCCTGAGTGCGGAAGAGGGACAACAACGCTTCGCCCACCGCACACCTCGAGTGCGTGTAAACTGCAAATTGCGAGAGTTCCCGCGCGGGTGCGGAGCTCGGTGTATTCGTCGCTACCCACGGCCGCGAGCCCAGTGACCCTGCTGTAAAATCGCGCCAGGCGGGGAACATCCGCACTAACGAGTCTTGTCTTGACTAGCTGCATCGTCACGCCTCGTTCGTAGTCGTTAGTGAGTTGTCTCCCCAGTTAAAAGAATGACACACAAGGCCCTCGCCGTGTGACAGTTGTTCGGACGCAGAGGCCCGTCCCCCCAAAAAACCGCAACACTTCCTTATCCATTCCAGTCGGTGGATCCGTTCTACGCGGCTCAAAGGAATATGCCGTTCAAGGCAGGCGCTCTCGCTGTCACATATGAAGCCGGCAAAGACGCCTTCGATCAGCACGTTGCTCTGTCATCCAAGCTCTTTCTGGGTCCCCAGGCGACACTTATTCCTGGAACCCGTGGGCGGAACCACACCATGACCGATTCACAGGTTGCGGAATTACCTGACGCCTCTGATCCTCAGCTGAGGCAACGCGTCACTGTACTCGACACAGAGATGAGCTACGTCGATGTGGGCGAGGGTGATCCGATCGTGTTCCTTCACGGGAATCCGACCTCTTCGTACCTCTGGCGGAACATAATCCCGTATCTCACCCCGCACGGCCGGTGCTTGGCGCCCGATCTAATTGGAATGGGGGCATCAGGGAAGTCGCCGACGCAGGCATACCGTTTCATCGACCACGTGCGCTATCTCGATGCGTGGTTCGAGGCCCTGGGCCTCACGAAAGACGTGACACTGGTCGTCCACGACTGGGGATCCGCGCTG
>Ga0310811_10004699_pt1 | contig 17197 bp, 10 predicted proteins | sample YCmetagenome_FD_207642 | JGI IMG/M metagenome (GOLD analysis project Ga0310811, IMG submission 207642) | Soil microbial communities from experimental microcosm in Duke University, North Carolina, United States - YC | ecosystem: Engineered > Artificial ecosystem > Soil microcosm > Unclassified ...
ATAACTGGCGGATACCGAACCCACTGGCGTCCAGATTTGGATGGATGTGGAGGAGTTGAAGCCAAATTCCATCGTGTCGTTCTGGCCGAACAAACCCGTGCGTCCGCCCGGTGTGGCGGTGGGACAAATCCAGCCGCCAATCGTGAAGCCCGGCAGATCGTTCATCAATTCGTAAGGCCCGTTGACGTAGACGTCCGTCCCGTTGAACAGCGGCGCGTAATTGTTCGCCTCAAACGTCGGAAACGCCGGCGGCCGCGGCCCGGCCTGGCCCAGCAAGATGTTTCCCTCGTAACCGCCGTCATCCTCGACGCCTTCGGTGCCGGCGTTGGCCGCCTCCACGCCATTGGTTTCATTCAACCGCCAGAACGCGACCGGCTGCGTGGCCAGCACCTTGGCAGCGAACGATTCCTCCTGCGGATTGGCGATGCCCGCTTCATAGCCGATGCCGTTAACGCCCGTTGGCCAACTCGCATCATTGAAACTGGTTTGCGTCCAGAGACCATCCACGGCGGCGTTTGTCGGGATCAGATAATGGACGGCCGCGTTCGTTGTCACCAGCGGGGTCGTGGTGATCTCCGTGACGACGCCATAGGAAACATCCGGAAATTGCTGCGGATAACGTGGCGAGATTTCCGTGGCGGCGGTGAGATCGGGACGAAACAGGGCCAGATATTCGCCGTCGGCGGACAATTTAAAATTCGTGTGCAGCTCCTGGCCGGGCGTTGGGCGGTTCTTGCCGTCGGCAAAAATCACCATGAATCCTCCGGGCGCGATGTTCGTGGAGGGGAACAGCCATTCCGCCGGATTCCCCGAACTGTCGGTCAGCGCCCAGTTCGCGAGGTTCACGTTCGTGCTCGAAAGGTTTTGGATCTCGATCCAGTCTGAGAAATCTCCGTCCACGTCCGTGAGCGTGTGTGAATTGCTAGCCATGAATTCCGTGATGACGACCTGGCTTAGGGAAATCCGGCAGGAAATAAAAATGACAGCAAATGCCAACCAGAAAACACGAATGGTTTGGGACATAAAATATTTATTAACTTGGAACAAGCGGCGAAACTAAGCAATCGGACATTCGGGGGAGGAGCCGGCTGATGATGCTCTCCCAACGTGTTCTGGCCATGCCCGATGACCAAGCGGATTCAGGTCGTTTCGCCAGCGTTGAGGTGGTCGGACAAGTCCTGACTTTCCGGTAGCTCGCGCAGCAGGTTGAGTTGTCGGGAACTTCGGATTAAGGTGAACTGCGGCCGCCAGCCGGGGTCGTTTTGACCACGCGGCCAGGCGGACTTGGAACGTCACCCCATTTTAGCCATGGGTAATCAATTCGATGCCGACCCGTTCTCCGCCGCGCGGAAACGCATGGTGCGGGAGCAGTTGTCGGAATTTCCTTCACGCGTGGTTGAGGCGATGAGCCGGGTGCCGCGTCAGGAATTCATTCCTGAGGTGCATCAATCGCTCGCTTACGCCGACCGGGCTGTGCCCATCGGCTTCAATCAGACGATTTCCCAGCCTTACGTGGTCGCTCTGATGACAACGCAGCTCAACCCGAAACCCACCGACCGTATCCTTGAAATCGGCACGGGCTCCGGCTATCAAGCTGCCGTGCTGGCGCAACTCGTTGCGGAGATTTACTCCGTCGAAATCATCGAGCCGCTTGCGGACCGTGCCCAGGCCACGCTGGCGCGGTTCGGCTGCAGGAATGTTCATTTGCGCCTTGGCGATGGCTCCGCCGGCTGGCCGGAAGCCGCGCCGTTCGACGGCGTCATCGTGACTTGCGCCCCCGAATCCGTGCCGACGCCATTGATCCAACAACTCAGAGATGGCGGTTATCTTCTCATCCCGATCGGGCCGGCGGGCGAACAGGAGTTGTTCGTTTTTCAGAAATTCAATGGCGGATTGGCCAGGCTCGCGCATTCGCCTGTGATGTTCGTGCCGATGACCGGCGCGGCACAACGTGAAAGCCGGGGCGATGGCCAATTTCTCGCGTAACCGGATTGGATTTCAAAACACCTCAATCGGCCCGGTTCGCTTGCGATCCTGCCACCAACGCCAGCCGATCCACAAAACCGGCAGCAGCATGCCTGTCCAGCCGATGAAGCGCACCGTGGCGGCAATGTCCGTGTCATATTGCAACACGTGCCAGCGCGAGAAAATCGTGTTCCAGTCATGATCGCCGCCGCCGACCAGCGGGAGTTCCAGCGCCCGCGCATCCGCCATGTAACGCGCGATGTTCAGCCAGTTCTCAAAAAACCAGATGACCGACGCGGCCACCGCCAGGGCCTGATGCTTGCGCCAGAATGAAACCGCCAGCACCACCGGAAACGTCAATTGCCCCAGCGTGCCGCCGTAAGTCTCCAGCCGGTTGCTGAACAATCCGACAAACGGATGCCCCGCCTCATGAAACAAAAGGTTCGCGTGATCCAACCCAAACACGAAGCCCGGCTCGCTCGCCAGCACCAGTCCCAGAAAAGCCGCCATGCCCAGCCCAAAGCCCGTCAATTGCCAGCCGGTGATTCTTTCCCAGTGACATTCGGTCATGCCGGCGGGATCACTCATCCATCTGTCCGTTGTTCAAGATCATCTCACCCGCCAGGTTGACAAAGGGAGTTTCGCTGACGGCCTGTGCCGGTGAAAGTCGCTCCTGGCTGGCCTGCTGGGTGTAATAGTAAAGGTCAGGCGTGTTTTTTTGCTTTTTCTCCAGCGCCAGTTTGCTGGCCGGCAGCGCCAGCAGATTGGTGCTGACCACCGGCTGCTGCGCGGCGGCGACGGCCACGGCATTCCATAATTCAGCCAGGTTGCTCACGTTTCTAAAATCCGGCTGGGCGTGGCGTTTTAAAGGATCCAGCCGGAGAATGTTGAAGGTGATGGCGTCGCGTTCCTTCGGCGAGACCAGCACCTGCTGGCTCACTTCTTGAAGTTTCACCCAGGCGTTCAGGTAGTCGGGGTCGAGCCGGACGGCAGCGAGATAGTTGGTGCGGGCCTCGTTGTAATGCGCCTCTTCCTGGTGCAGATAGCCGAGCAGATAGTGGATTTGCGGTTTGTCAGGCCGCTCCTCGGCGAGCTTGGTGAAAGTTTTTTCAGCGATGCTCTGGGCCTTTTCGCCGTCGAAAACCCGTTCACAGCCGAAGCAATGGCTCTCCACGCGGCCAAAGCTGTCCGGCATCAGTTCATACGCGCGGCGGTAATGCGCCTCGGCCTCCTCCGTCATGCCCAGCGCCGCCAGCTGGATGGCCAGGCGCGATTGGATGCAGTAAGCATCGGAGAAATGTTTCAACGCCTCTTCATACATCGCAACGGCGCGCTTCAACAGGCCGGCGGAATAAAACTGGTCGGCCTGTTCCGACATGCGGATGGACTTCACGACTTCGCGGAAAAAGTCCGCCTCCTTTTTATCCCCACGCGCCTCGCGGACATCCGCCAGTTCGGCATATACGCGCATCCGGTCGCCGCGTCCTTCTTCGCCATCGGACGGATCAATGTTGATGGCCTGGCGCAATAACCTTTCCGCCGCCTCAAGCTGACCCTGCTCGCGCAGCAGATGCGCCTTCCAAATCAGCGGACGTTCCTCAAACTGGTCGCGCTTGAACAGTTCATCCAGTTTCGGAATCGCATTGGTGCCGTTTATCGCGAGCAGCAGTTCGTAGCCACGATCCAGTCCGGGAAACCGATTCAGCAGGGCGTCGTTGATTTTTTCCGCCGCCTCTTTTTGTCCAGTCGCCAACAGGGCGTTTGCCGCGAGATAGGGAACAGGCAGCGGTGATACGCCCGTGTGCAGCCACATCAATGTGACCATGCTTTCACCGGGCATGGCACTGAATAATCCGCTCACATCACCCGCGCTCCAGTCTGGCGAATTTTGCAGCAAATCCAGCACGTCTTGAGGCCGTCCGGCCCGGTGATACAACGCGGCCAGTTCCGTAAGCAGATGCTGGGCGGGCGAACCGTTCCATTCGTAGCCGGTGCGGGAACCGCTTTGCGCCGTGGCCGCCGTCAACGCCTCGGTTAAAACCGCTTCCGCCTCCGGTCCGCGTTGAAGATCACTCAGAATTTCCGCCAGCGTGATGGAAACTTCATCGGCGTTGCCGCCGGAAAAATTTCGGCCGGCCGGCGTGGCCAGCCATTTTTTGGCGGCGACAATTCCTTCGTCAGTCCATTCCGGTTTTTGCAGCAGCATCCCGATGCGCGCCAGCAGCAAGCCCAGTTGTCCGGCATTGTAGTCTTCCGGCGACCGTTCCGTATCCGGCAGCGTCATCATGTGGCGCATCTCCTGCACGGCTTCGTCTGAATTATCCGCCGCCAGCAATGCCTTGAAAAGAATCTGGTGCAGCGCGGCTTTTTTGCCGTCGTTCAAATCCACATTGGCCAGCGCGGCGCGGACGGCGGCCAGCATCCGTTCCGTCTGTCCGGCCTGGGCGGCCACCTCGACATATTGATCCCAAAACGGCAATGACGGATCTTGCGAGAGCAGTTCATTGAAGAAATTATCCAGTGCTTCCGTGTAGCCGGCGTGCTGCATCGCCTTGAAGGCATTGTCGAACAAGTATTCCGTGTTTTGTCCGTGCATTTTTTTGGCAACCACCACCGCATCCTTTGTCCGATCCTGGCTGATCAATCCCAGCAGATAATAAATCTGCGCGCCGGCTTTTTGCATGTCGCCCATGCCTGTGCCCAGATCAGCATCTGGCAGGTTTGGTGGCAGATTGGGAAGCCCCGGTGCCGGCGCGACGGCGTTGGTCGCAACGGCGAAGCGTTTATCCATGGCCTCATAAAGTGCCACTGCGTCCACGGAATTGATCAAACCCCATTGCGGCATTTTAAGTTGGTCAATTAACTCCAACGCCAGCTTTTGAGCGAGGCGGGAGGTTTCGTTCGGCTGGCCGAACTGAAGGGTCACATTCGGCGTCACCAGCGCCCGGCGCAAAAACGCCCCGGCTTTTTCCGCACCGACTTGGGCGACTAAGTTGGGAATCTCCAATGATTGCACGCCCCGGACGGGCGCGGCGTCCAGTTGCCGCGTCAAAGATTGCAAAACAACTTCCGGGTTGTCCGACATCGCCAGCATCGTCCGGCTGATTTGCTCCAGATAATTACGGTAAAGGTAGGAGGTCTGGTAATTGGCGTCCTTGGACTTGGTCGCCAGCCTGGCGATTTCGCGGTTTTGTCCTTCAGTGTCGCTGGTCAGCGTCGCGGCCAGAAAGCGGAGTCCCAGCTCGCGCAAGTCGCCTTCATCCTTTGCCGGCGGACGATTTGTGATGGCCTTGGCCAGCTCGCTCCACGCGGCCGGCGGCGGCAGCGCGCCCAGCAAATCGGCCGCCGCGATGGGCTGGCTGTCCGGCACATAATGCAACATCGCCAACCGCTGCACTTTTTCAACACGATCCGCCAAGTCCAGCCAGCCTTTGGCCGCCTCGGCGGGGGCCAAATTGGTGACCGTCAAGCTGAACGCCTTCAATTCCTCGCGAAATTTTGCCTGCACATCGCCATCGTCTTTTTTGCCCGACTGGGCGTTGCGCTCTGCCACCTGTTTCAGGACGGCGTCCGCGCCCAGATAGTCCGCGGCCTGACCGCTCGAACAAATTCCGGCAACGAGCATCAGCATCTGGCCCCACTTGAAGAATTGAACCGCTGGAGTAAGAGTTTTTTTCATGGACAAGGTTCCAGTGTTGGTTTCGGTTTGGTCAGCGCGAAAAGGCCGTTCTTTTTTGATTAACACGGCTGAAAAAGCCTCAAACCCGCCGTCAAGTCAAGCCCGCAGACCGGTCGGGCTGCGGGCTTTTTTCTTTCGTTCCGGCTGAAATCCGTGTTCAATCTGTGGCCGTTTGAACCAACGATTCTGGCGCACATCGCCGGGTTCTGTTTTTAATTTTGCATTTTTAATTTTTAATTCATTTCACCATGCCCAAACGCACCGACATCCACAGCGTCCTCATCATCGGCGCCGGCCCGATCATCATCGGCCAGGCGTGCGAGTTCGATTACTCCGGCACCCAGGCCTGCAAGGCCCTCCGCGAGGAAGGTTATCGTGTCATCCTCATCAACTCCAACCCGGCCACCATCATGACCGACCCGGAGTTCGCCGATCGCACTTACATCGAGCCCATCACGTCCGAATGCGTGGAAAAAATTATCGTTCGCGAGAAGGAAGCGATGAAGGCGATGGGCGCAACCGGCAAACTCGTTTTGCTCCCGACGCTCGGCGGCCAGACCGCGCTGAATACCGCGATGGCGCTGAACAAAAACGGCGCGCTGAAACGCCACGATGTGGAAATGATCGGCGCCAAACCCGAGGCGATTCATAAAGGCGAAGACCGGCTCGCGTTCAAAGATTTGATGTTGAGCATTGGCCTCGACGTTCCGATTTCCGGCGTCGCGCACAACCTAGATGAAGCCCGCGATGTCGCGAAAAAGATCGGTCGTTTCCCGCTCATCATCCGGCCGGCGTTCACGCTCGGCGGCACGGGCGGCGGCATCGGTTACAATCAGGACGAATTTGAAGCCATCGCCAAGAACGGCATCGAGCTTTCGCCCGTGAACGAAATTCTCATCGAAGAATCCCTCCTCGGCTGGAAGGAATACGAGATGGAAGTCATGCGCGACAAGGCCGACAACTGCGTCATCATCTGCTCCATCGAAAACTTCGATCCCATGGGCGTCCACACCGGCGACAGCATCACCGTCGCGCCCATCCAGACGCTGACCGACAAGGAATTTCAGATCATGCGCGACCAGAGCTTCGCCGTCATCCGCGCCGTGGGCGTCGAAACCGGCGGCTCGAACATCCAGTTCGGCGTCAGCCCGGAGAACGGCCGCATGGTCATCATCGAGATGAACCCGCGCGTCAGCCGCAGCTCCGCGCTCGCGTCCAAGGCCACCGGTTTTCCCATCGCGAAGATTGCCGCCAAACTCGCCGTCGGCTACCTGCTCGACGAACTCAAGAACGACATCACGCGCGAAACTCCCGCGAGCTTCGAGCCGAGCATTGATTACGTTGTGACAAAAATTCCCCGGTTCGCCTTTGAAAAATTCCCCCAAGCCGATCCGACCCTGACGACCCAGATGAAATCCGTCGGTGAGGCAATGGCCATCGGGCGAACCTTCAAAGAATCCCTTCAGAAATGTCTCCGTTCCCTCGAAATCGGCAGAAGCGGACTTGGCGGTGATGGCAAACCGTGGCGAATTGGAACAGAAGTCTATGGCGACCGCGACATCCTTCCCCGCGACGTGATTTCCCGAAAACTCTCCGTCCCGAACGCCGAGCGAATCTTTTTCATCCGCCACGCGCTGCGGGCTGGATTCACGATTGATGAAATTTTTGGCCTGACCAAGATAGACCGCTGGTTCTTGGTGCAGATTAAAGAGATTGTGGATTTTGAGGAGGAACTGGCAGGGGCGAAGAATTAGAAAACTTGAGGTTCCGACTTGGCACCTCAAACAACCGGTCACAGATTGTGACCGGTTAAGCTTGAGGTCGCAATTTGCGACCTCAAAGGTTATCACAAATTGTGATTACCTCGTGGAAAGGCAAAGCTATGGATGGACAAGTCAGTTTGGTTCCAATGGAACGGATCGAAAACGCCATAATTCTCATTCGTGGCGAAAAAGTCATGCTAGACTTGGATTTGGCGAGCATTTACGGCGTGACGACCAAGCGCCTGAATGAGCAAGTCAAACGCAACTTCACCCGTTTTCCGTCGGACTTCATGTTTCAATTGACCGAAACTGAAAAAGCAGAGGTGGTCGCAAATTGCGACCACCTCGCTCGGCTCAAGTTTTCACCGCATCTCCCCTACGCTTTCACCGAGCATGGCGCGCTGATGCTGGCGAACGTGCTGAACAGCGAGCGGGCGGCACAGACCAGCGTGCAGGTGGTGCGCGCGTTCGTGAAGCTGCGGCAGATGCTCGCCTCCAATGCCGAGCTGGCCCGCAAGCTGGCGGCGATGGAAAAGAAATATGACGCGCAGTTCAAGGTTGTCTTTGATGCCATCCGGCAGCTAATGTCACCACCAGCCAAGCCGAAACGCGAAATCGGCTTCCATGTGAAAAATGACGACGACAAGCCCAAGGCCAGAAAGCGCTGATTCCGGCCATCAACTCTCAACCATGAACTTTCAACTAGTTCCGGTTCAGATCAAAGAGATCGTGGATTTTGAGGAAGAACTGGCTACGTCGAAAAACTAAACTCAAAGGGAAACAAATGTCGTTGTTCTGCTCAAAAACGGATTTGGTCACAGAAAGCGACGTTGAACAAAAGCTGATTTACCCGCTGCTGAGTTCGCCGCAAGGGCTTGGTTTTTTCGCCGAAGAAATTAAAACCAAATCCTATCTAGCGCCAACCGACCTCGACAAGGGTGCTGGCAAGAAAGTTGGTTATTATCCCGATTACGCCGTAATTCTGTCATCGTTGCCTGCGCTCATCGTTGAAGCAAAAGCACCCGGTGAAAGTGTAGAGCAAGGATTCAAAGAGGCGCAGCTTTACGCACATGAAATTAACAAACGGTTTCCGCCAAATATAAACCCTGCGCGTTCGGTCCTCGCTACGAACGGTGCAACCATACTCTACGGCACTTGGGACTGTGGAAATCCGACATCAATTTCATTCGACGAGCTTGTGCCGGGCGCATCTGCCTATGAAGATTTGCGGACGTTCTGCCAGCGCACTGTTCTCTTGCCTGCAATTTCACAGATGCGCGCAAATCTCGCATCTCCGAAACGCTGGAAGGCGCTCAAAATCATTGGTGGGCCAACTAAGCAGGGTTTAGAACTTCCACCAAACCGTTTTGCTCGTGATCTTGTCCCTCTTTTGCGGGCGTATTTCGATCCTGATGCCTCACGAACCCGGGTGGAGTTGGTTGAGAAGGCATATTGTCCTTCTGAACAAACAACACATTACACTTCGGTTTTGGAAGCTCTGCTTCAGGACAATCTTTCTCGAAAAAAGTTTCCAGTATTCGAGGAGGTTTCGACCACAAAGAAGAATGCTCCCCAAATCAATGATGCAATTCTAAAGGCTCTTTCTGAAAAACCTTCAGCCGATCCGTTGCTGCTGATTACTGGCGGCGTCGGCGCGGGCAAGTCGATGTTTATCGACAGGTTCTTTTACTACTTGATGGACGAGCAAGTGCGGCAAAAGACGATGTGGGCATTTGTAGATTTTAATGATGCGCCCGCTGAACTTGCCAATCTTGAGGTTTGGATTGCACAAAAGATTCTTGAAGATTTTCCGACCCGTAATGCGCTCAATGGTTTCAAAGACCACGAAAACTTAGTGCGTTATTTTGCACCAGAAGTTGTCGAGCGGAAGCGCGGGCCATACCACAACCTGCCGGACGGCGAACGCGAGAGCCGCCTCGCCGATGATTTGGCAAAATGGATTGATGACCCAAAACACTTGGTAAAAGGAGTGTTGAGATATTTCGGCGGTGATTGTGGAAAACGAATCGTCGTGGTCTTCGACAATTCGGACAAGCGTGACCGCGACCAGCAGCTTCAGATTTTTCAAGAGGTTCAACACTTTCGGGCGGCTCACCATTGTTTCTGCATTCTCTCGATGCGTGACGAAACCTATGACAGATATAAAAACGAACCGCCGCTCGACGCATATCTGACACCGTTTGCATTCCGTGTTTCTCCACCTCGCTTTTTGGACGTGGCGAAGCGGAGATTGGAATTGATAATCGAAGACCTAACGGCAAATGCACCGAAACGATTGGAGTATCACTTGCCGAATGGGATTCGCATCTCGTATCCGGCCACCGATTTGGGCGCTTATTTAATTGGCGTTTATCGTTCATTATTTCACCCGTCGAAAAGAATTCGTCTCGTGCTCGAAGCGTTAGCTGGGCGAGATGTTCGTCGCGCGCTCCAGATGTTTGCGGAAATTTTAATGTCGGGACACCTCACCGATGACCGGATTTTTTCAGCCCGATATGGACAAGACCAAGTTCATTTACCTGAATGGCTGGTAATCCGAATTCTGATGCGGACGAAGTATCAATACTTCAGCGAAGGTCACGGCTACGTCACGAACCTGCTCGATGTGGACGAGGTAAGTAGCTCGACTACAAATTTCCTGCTTTGCGAAGTGCTTGACCGCCTCGCGCGATCCAGAAAACAACAAGGAGAACTGGGTATTGAAGGTTATCGGCACGTCGAAAAACTTGTCGAAGAGATAAGTCTCCTTGGCTATCTCGCCGAAGATTCAATGTGGGCTTTGGAGCGCCTCTTAAACAACCGGCTGATTATTGCCGATCACCAGCGGCAAAAAGGCATTTCCCGAAACGATTATGTGAAAATTTCCGCCAGTGGTTTTTTCCATTTACGAGTTCTGCTTGGGCGTTCCGAATATTTGGCTGGCATTGCGTGTGATACTTGGCTGCGTAATAAACCATTGGTTGAAAGCATCGCAAGGGAGAGTGATTTGGGCTATCACACATACGAGCGAAATGCCGCTGCAAGGCGGTCGCGCACACACGCGTTTCAAGAAGCGCTAAAAATCGAACGGGCAATTCATAATGCACAAAGCCTCGAAGCAGTCGACAAAATGACGGGCGCAAATTATGTCCAAGAATGCATTCAGAAGGCTCTAGATTGGCAACCTCCTGCGCCGGGGCAGCGTTCGACTTTGCAGAATGAGTTGTTTGAGGAAGATTAGCCACGCACTCCATCCGCGAATCCCAACGGGATTCAAATCCATCAGCCCAGGGTTGCGAGGCACGAGCGTTCACCCAGCGTAGTCGCTTCGCTCCAACGCCGGGCTGAATGCTGTAACCGCGTTGCGGTTGGTAGGGCGGGCAGTCCTCTGCCCGCCGCCGATTGCAACCATCACTCTCGGATTCGCCACGACGGCGCGCACGGAGTGACGCGCCCTACCAGCTTCGTCCGGGAGCGAAATCTTTGCAGCCACCCGCGCCACCCGATTCCCCAGCCCCGTCGGGGCGGCATCTTCTGGTAGGGCGGAGCTGCTGCTCCGCCGTGGCGATGCCACCTTCCATTTTGGGCGACGGAGCACCGTCGCCCTACCGGGAATTGAATCAGCCGCAAAACCAGATCTTATTTTTTGGCTGGATCATAGACGGCGACGGCGACGAACGAATCGGCGCAGCCGTAATACAAAAACCATTGCTCGTGAAAAAAGACGAGGCCTTCGATGAAGGTCGTGCCGGCGGCGTATTGGCCGGTGCGTTCGTAGGGCATCTCGGGTTGATAAAACGGTTTGTCGGTCCGCGACAGCAAATGGGTCGGATCATGCGCATCGAACAGCGCCTGGCCGGCGGAATAAACGCCGGCGGCGAGCGTCGGGTCATTACCATTCTTCCCGTTGTAAAGCACCACGATGCCAGCATCGGTCAGCACGGCCGGAGGTCCGGCCTCGGCGAGCGCGCTGTCGAATTGACCCTTGCGCGTGGGGAGCACGGATTTTTCCATGTGCCAATGGATCAAATCATCCGAGCTGGCGCAGGCAATTTTGCCTTCGCCCCAATACATCCAGTATTTGCCGTTGATCTTTGCAGCTTTCAACCGGCTGTCGGTGATTTTGGTGACGATGGCACCGGATTTATAAAAGGCGGGATAGTTGGAAAAGATCGGGCCGTATTTGGTCCAATGCAGCAAATCCTTAGAGGTGGCCACGGCCAGGCGCGCGACCTTATGATTCCATTGGGTGTAAGTGACGACGTAGGTGCCGTCTTCGGCTTCCACCAGGCGCGGGTCTTCGCAACCGCCGGTCCACTCATTGTCTTTCTGATTGTCATCGGCTGGAAACAACACCGGCATGGGAAACGGCTTGAAATGTAAGCCATCGTCACTGACCGCCAGGCCCAGGCGCGAGGTGTGCGAACCGATTTTTGCGGAGCCGGTGTCGTCTTCGGCGCGATACAGCACATACACTTTGCCGTCCTTGACGACGGCGGAAGGATTGAACGTGTGCAGTCCTTCCCAGTGGACGGCCGTGCCGCTCATGGGGCAGGCGAACAGGGAATTGGTGTTGGGCGTGAGGACGGGGTTGACGTTGTCCGGCCGAACGAACGGCCCCAAGCCCCAAGAAGGAATCTGCGCGAACGCGGTGCCGGCCAGCGCGACGACGAGAATGGCTATGTGAAAATATTTCTTCATGCGTCCGAGGAGAATGAAACTCACCAACACCAGCAGCAAGTCGAAAGCATTTTGAACCCAGCTAAATTCGATGCTTTGGCGAAAGCGAAGCTGCATTCATACGCCAACCTTGGGCAGTCCAGACATTCGTCCGGTTGCGGCGATCGCGGTGCGGTGTTTAAAACAAGGTTTGAAATTGAGCTTGAAGCACATTTGTCGCATCATCGCCGACAGAGGTTTTCCCTCCCCAAAATTATTTATGAATAAAAAAGTGAAGAAAGTCGGAATCCTGACCGCCGGCGGCCTCGCGCCGTGTTTGAGCGCGTCCATCGGTTATCTCATCGAAACCTACACGCGCGTCGCGCCCAAGGTCGAGATCATCTGCTACGTGAACGGCTACATGGGCCTGCTTCAGGGCAAAAGCATGAAGGTGACTTCCCAGGCGCGCAAGAATTGGAAGGCGCTTGTCGAGCACGGCGGCAGCCCCATCGGCAACAGCCGCGTGAAACTCACGAACGTGAAAGATTGCGTGAAGCGCGGACTCGTGAAGGAAGGCCAGGATCCGCAAAAGGTCGCGGCGGACCAATTGATCAAGGACGGCGTGGACGTGCTGCACACCATCGGCGGCGACGACACGAACACCGCTGCGGCCGACCTCGCGAAATTTCTCAAGTCGAACAATTACAATCTCACGGTCGTCGGCATGCCCAAAACGATTGATAACGACGTCATCCCGATTCATCAAAGCCTTGGCGCGTGGACGGCGGCGGAGGAAGGCGCGCATTATTTTGCGAACGTCGTCGCCGAGCACAACGCGAACCCGCGCATGTTGATCATCCACGAAGTGATGGGACGCAATTGCGGCTGGCTCACGGCCGCGACGGCCGAGGAATACCGGAAATTCATGGGCACAATGAACTTTTTGCCTGATCTCGGCCTGAGCGAGGAACGCCGCGATGTCCACGGCATCTACATTCCCGAGATGGCGCTCGACATCAAGGCCGAGGCCGCCCGTCTGCGCAAAATCATGGACAAACATGATTGCGTGAATCTCTTCATCTCTGAAGGCGCGTGTGTGGCGGACATCGTCGCGCAGATCGAAGCGAAGGGCGAAGAAGTGCCGCGCGATGCGTTCGGCCATGTGCGCCTCGACAAGGTGAACGTCGGCGCGTGGTTCTCAAAACAATTCGCCGAATTGCTTGGCGCGGAAAAAACTTTGGTGCAGAAGAGCGGATACTACAGCCGCGCCGCTGCGGCCAATGCCGCTGATCGCAAATTGATTCGTCGTTGTGCCATCAAAGCCGTGCAATGCGCGCTCGCCGGCAAGGGCGGCGTGGTGGGCGAAGACGAAGGCCACGGCAAACAGCTTCGCGCGATCGAGTTCGAGCGCATCAAGGGCGGAAAGCCGTTCAACATCAAAGCCAAGTGGTTTGTGAAATTGCTCAAAGACATCGGTCAGCCGATGGGCAAGGCGGTGGAAGTGAAGCACTGATCCCGGTTTCGATTTCAACGGGAGGTGAAGCTACCCAAGGGCGCTTTGCCTCCCGTTTTTGCTACTTTGCCGCCGGCTGATAATCCTGCCACAACCACTCCAGCGCTTCGGGCAAAGTCTGTTGCTTCACCTTGCCGTCGGTATGACCAGCATTGCGGGCGAAGACAAACTGGTAATGGTAGCCCTTGTCTGCAAGAGATCTCGCCATGCGTTCATTGGCGACAACCCAGTCGTGCATGTTGTCGCGCATGATATTCGGATTGAACAGATCGCGATCGCCGACTTCCAGCCAGATGCGAATTGGTTTGGTTGGGCTGTTCGGAATGATGGTTTTATGAAATTCCCACGCACCGCCCGGCGTTTCAGGATTCGACGGCCATTGCTGGTTCACGTAGGTGCCGGAATACGTCAGCACGCGATGATACAGTTCGGGATGATACCACGCCATGATCAAGGCACATGAACCGCCGGAACTGCCGCCCATCGTGGCGCGCGCATCGGGATCTTTGGTCAAGGTCACGTGGCATTTGCCCTCCACCAGCGGCAGCACCTCGGTTTCAACGAACTCGGCGTATTTTCCCGACATTGTGTCGTATTCCAATCCGCGTTCGCTGCCCTGGGCGTCGCCGCTGCCGTTGCCGATGGAGATAGCAATCATTGGCGGCACTTTTTTCTCGGCGATCAAATTATCCAAAGCCGTGAACAGCGCGTGGTCCGGTCCGTCCGCACCGACGATGAACGGTGCCGCCGTGCCGGGAACGTATTGTTTGGGCACATAAACCTCCACATGGCGGGTGTAAGGAGCCGGATGACTGGTGGTGACAATCAGCTTGGCAGGGTCGTTGGGATCGGGCGTTCCAAACGTATTCGGTTCGCGGGCAATGCCGGGATAAAATTTGCTGTCCGCCGAATTCATCGTGAACTTATAGACGGCTCCTTGCGGCACGTTGGTGTTCACGATCATTTCCGGTGCGCGGTTATGGGTCGGGCCGATGATGAAATTTCCTTCAGCGTTCGCGGGTGCGTTCGCGCCGTCAGGCAGTTCCGTGGCCATGACGTAGCCGGGCGTATGTGGATCGCGGGTCGGCGGAGCGGAGCGTGCCGGACGTGCTGCCACCGGTGGATTTGCCGCCTGCGCCATCGCCGACGTCATGTCTGTCATGGCATTCAATAGCGCGCCGAACATCGCGGCACCACAGATCATTTTGGCAATCTTCATAGATTTTTCACACGGCAGATGGGGTTGATGATTGCAGCCTAGCCAGCCAAAGCTGCCGGATGCGAGAAAATATTATTTCAGTTTCCTTGAGTTCATTTTTCGACGCGGCGATCTCGGTGATCTCGAGTTCGGTGGCGACGGGCTTGTGCAATGCGTTTGAGTTCGCCTGCCCGGTCGAGGACGTTGACGAAATCGCGGAAGGAATCTAAGCCATGCGCCCGCAAAGCAAACCGGGCACCAAACAAGCACACTCCATTGTATGAGTGCTGTGAGCAAAAAAGACCTTGAAAAGGTTAAACAGCTCCTCAAACCCGAGTTCAGAGGACATGGAGGTATCGCCGCGATTTTGCGAAACGCAATTTCTAAGAAGTGACCCTTAATTTGCCTTTGCCTTCACCCTTCGGCTGAAATTTTCGGGGTGCAAGACTGCACGTTAAAGTAGGCCGCGCACGATGACTTCGTGCTGGTCGCGGTCTTTAATTCGGTAAAAACAAAACAGCCGCAACCTAATGGCTGCGGCTGAAGGTTGAAAAAATTATTACTTCGGCAGCAGATCGGTGACGAGCGACTTTTCTTCCTTTAATTCGTTTTCCGTCGCGGCGATTTTCGCCTTGCTGAACTCACTGAGCGGCACGCCTTGAACGATCTCAAAATCCTTGCCGTTGCTGCGGGTCGGATAGCTGAAGATCAATCCTTTCTCGATGCCGTAGCTCCCGTCAGAATGGACGCCCACGCTGAACCAGTCGCCGGCGGGCGTCGGGTGCGTGAGTTTGTAAACGGTGTTGCAGGCGGCATTGGCGGCGCTGGCGGCGCTGCTCAGGCCGCGCGCCTTGATGATGGCCGCGCCGCGCTGCTGCACAGTGGTGATGAATTCGCCCTGGAGCCAGGCTTCGTCCTGGATGACGCTCGGCACTGGCTGGCCGTTGATCTTGGTGTTGGCGAAATCGGGATACATCGTGGCGCTGTGATTGCCCCAGATGGCGAGATTGGTGACGGCGGTGTTGTCCACGCCGGCTTTTTTTGCGAGCTGCGATTTGGCGCGATTCTCGTCGAGCGCGGTCATGGCGAAGAAACGTTCCTTCGGCACGCCGGGCGCGTTGTTCGCGGCAATGAGGGCGTTGGTGTTGCACGGATTGCCGACGACGAGCACGCGGACGTCGCTGGCGGCATTCTTGGCGATAGCATTGCCCTGGCCGGTGAAAATCTTGCCGTTGATGCCGAGCAGATCCTTGCGTTCCATGCCGGCCTTGCGCGGCACGGCGCCGACGAGCAGCGCCCAGTTCACGCCTTTGAAACCTTCGTCGAGGTTCGAGGTCGGCACGAGTCCTTTGAGCAGTGGGAACGCGCAGTCGTCGAGTTCCATGCAGACGCCGTGGAGGGCGGCCATGGCTTTTTCGTCGGGGATTTCGATGAGGTGGAGGATGACCGGTTGATCCGGGCCGAACGCCGCGCCGGAGGCGATGCGGAACAGGAGGGAATAACCGATTTGGCCGGCAGCGCCGGTGATGGCGACATGAATGGGAGCTTTGTTCATAAAAAAGTTTAGGTGTAAGAGTATGGGTTTGCGGGCGTTTCGAGGCAAGTTTTCCGCACGGCAAAAAATTGTCTTGGCTTCGGCATTTTTTGGCGTAAAACGGTGCCGTTCTTTGAAAGGCGGAAGCGATTCCGCTCATCGCAGTCAAATGTCTGGGAACCCGGTGTGAATCCGGGACGGTTGCGCCACTGTAACGGCTACAATTCCCAATGCCACTGTCCGCAGGGACGGGAAGGCGGGAAAAGGTCTGAAGCCAGAGTCAGGATACCGGTTTGACTGCGCTCGTCAGCCTCGAACGTTTCGGGGCACTTCTCCGCAAAGAGAAGGATGGAGCCCAGCCCGCCGATCTGTCTTCGGCGGGACTCGTATGAATGCCTTCATTCCCCGTTTTGCCGGAGTCTGGAGGTTTTTTTATCTTCAAGCTTCGCGCTGGTCTTCCAAATCAAAACCGTCGCGCAATATTGCGCGGTCATAGTTGAAAGATCAGTCAAATGAAAATCCGTTCGCTGGCGCTCGCCGGCCTGTTCGTCATTTCCACCGTTGCCGGGTTCGCCGGCACGATTTCCGAAACGTTCGCCAACGATCCGTTGCAGCATGGCTGGCAGATTTTCGGGGACACCAACCTGTTCACCTGGAACGCCACCAACCAGAACGTCGAGGTCACCTGGGATTCCACCCGGCCCAACAGTTATTATTATCTCCCGCTGGGCACCGCGCTGACGCGGGACGACACATTCACGGTTTCGTTTGATTTGCGACTCGACGACATCACAGCCTTCAACAATGGCCAGCAAATCGCCATCGGCCTGCTGAATTTTCTGGAGGCAACCAACGCCGCCTTTTCGCGGCCCTCCGCCAATTCACC
>Ga0310811_10004700_pt1 | contig 17197 bp, 15 predicted proteins | sample YCmetagenome_FD_207642 | JGI IMG/M metagenome (GOLD analysis project Ga0310811, IMG submission 207642) | Soil microbial communities from experimental microcosm in Duke University, North Carolina, United States - YC | ecosystem: Engineered > Artificial ecosystem > Soil microcosm > Unclassified ...
TCTTGCGAAGATTTTCGACGCGCAGGAGCTCGCTCATGAATCGCTTGCCTCGACAGCAGTCTTGCTTCGCAGTCGTTCGGCTTCGACAAGGCTTTCGACGCTCCATTCGGCCGGAACGACCGGCAGGCGGGCGCCGCGCCGCGAGGCGGCGGGATTGGCGGCCAAGAGGGCCCGCGTATAGGGATGGGTCGGGCCCGCGAACAGCTCGCGGGTTTCGGCCACCTCGAGCAGCCTGCCGCCATACATCACCCCGACCCGATCGCAGACCTGCGACACCACCCCGAGGTCGTGGGTGATGAGCAGCACCGTGGTGCCGTGCTGCCGCCGAAGCGTATCGATCAATTGCAGCACCTGCGCCTGGATGGTGACATCGAGCGCGGTAGTGGGCTCGTCGGCGATGAGCAACTGCGGATTGTTGGCGAGGGCTGCGGCGATGACGATGCGTTGGCGCATGCCGCCGGAGAGGCGGTGCGGCGCATCGTCATAGCGTCCGGCCGCATCGGCGATGCCGACCTCCGTCATCAGCTCGATCGCCCGCTTCTTCGCATCGCGGCCGCTGATCTTGCGATGCGCGCGCAAGGTTTCCGCGATCTGGTCGCCGACCGACCAGGTCGGGTCGAGGCTGGCCGAAGCATCCTGGAAGATCATCGCCGCTTCATCGCCCCGCATCCGGCGGAATTCGTCTTCGCCGAGCCCGACGACCTCGCGGCCATTGACGCGAATGCTGCCGCTGATGGCGGCGTTGCGCGGCAGCAGCCCCATGACGGCATTCGCCAGTGTGCTCTTGCCGCTGCCGCTCTCGCCGACAATGCCGAAAATCTCGCCGCGGCTGACCTCCAGCGACACGCCGTCAACGGCGGGGGCAGGGGGCACCGCATCGGTCGTCGCAAAGCGGACGCCGACATTGGCGAAAGACAGGACGGCGCTCATTCGGCCACCCCGCGGGGATCAAAGGCCCGGCGCAGCCCCTCGCCGAGAAACGTGAAGGCCAGAACCGCGAGGACGATGGCGAGGCCGGGGAAAATCTCCACCCATGGGGCCTGGATGAGCACTTCGCGCCCATCGGCGAGCATGCCGCCGAGCGAGGGAATGGGCGGCTGGGTGCCAAGGCCAAGAAAGCTCAGCCCCGCCTCGAGCTGCAGGGCGAAGGCGCTGAGCACGGATGCCTGCACGATCACCGGCCCGAGCGCATTGGGTGCCACATGGGTCACCAGCACGCGCAGATGGCTCGCGCCGCGGGCGCGGGCGCCGGCCACATATTCATTGCGGCTGACGACAAGGGTGCTCGTGCGCATCACTCGCGCCAGGATAGGCAGGTAGATCACCGCGATGGCGATCGCCGCGACGACGCTGCCCGGCCCCAGGATGGCGATGAAGGTGACGGCCAGGAGCATTGCCGGGAACACCAGGATCATGTCGAGCGAGCGCGAGATGGCCGTATCCGCCCAGCGGCCGAAATAGCCGGCGAGCAAGCCGAGCGGCACCGCCAGAACCATCGAGGCAGCAACCGCTGAAATCGAGACCAGCAGGCTGACGCGCAGCCCGTAAAGCACCCGGCTCAGCACGTCGCGCCCAAGCACATCCGATCCGAACGGATGCAGCAGGTCCGGCGCGCCGAGCACCCGGCGCACCTCGACCGCATCGGGATCGTGCGGGGCGATGATGGGTGCCGCGACGGCAAGAACAGCGAGGGCCGCCAGCATGGCGCCACCCACGATCATGAGCGTCATGGATGAACGGCGTGGGGATGGCGCACGCATGTTTGCCGCTGTTCCGGTCAGTTCGGTCATGTCGTCGCTGCGTCCGCCACGCGGGGATCCAGCCAGCCGACGATGAGATCGGTGACCAGCGAGACCACGATGAAGATCGTGGCAATCGCCAGCACGCCTACCTGCACCGTCGGATAGTTCCGCTGATTGATCCCCGTCACCACGAGCCGGCCGACGCCGGGCAGGGCGAACATCGTCTCGACAATGATGGCGCCCCCGAGCAGCACACCGACCTGAATACCGACGACCGTGACGATTGAGGGGCCCGCATTGCGCAAGGCGTGGCCAAAGACGATTCGCGAGGGCGCGATGCCCTTGGCGCGCAGAAAGGTAATGAACGGACGGTCCATCACCGAGGTGATCGCACTGCGCGAGGTGCGCAGGATATAGGCCGCCTCACCCGTCGCGAGGGTCAGCACCGGCAGCACCATGTAGCGGAGATTGCCCAGGGGGTCGGCGGCGAACGGCACATAGCCGGAAGGTGGCAGGATCACGAGCAGGCCGGCAAAGACCAGCACCAGCATGATGCCCAGCCAGAAATCGGGGACGCTGATGCCGAACACCACGAAGCCTTCGGTCAGGCGCCTGATCCAGGGGCCACCGGTCGCGGCCCAGATCCCGAGCGGCACGCCGGCGAGCACGGCGATCAACATCGATAGCGCTGTGAGTTCGAAGGTCACCGGCAGGCGCTGCGCGAGCAGTTCGGTCAGCGGGGCATGGCTGACGATATCCTGGCCGAGATCGCCGTGCAGCATCGCCCCGACCCAGTTCAAATATTGGTTGAGGAGGCTCTGATCGAGGCCAAGCCGGTGGCGCAGTTCGATCACATTCGCCTCGGTGGCGCGAAACCCGAGCATCGTGCGCACCGGGTCGCCCGGCACCAGCCGGATGATCAGGAACACGACGATGCTCATCACGAAAAGCATCGGGATCGTGAGGAGAATTCGCCGCACAATGAACGCCAGTTGCCGGCTCATGTTCGCGCTCCCGAGGGCTTTTCCTCATGCTCGGCGCGATCCACGAGGCCGCGGATGAGGTTCTCGGACAAGAGAAAATGGCGTGCGGCAATTTCGGCCGCGTCGTCGGCGCGGCCTTCCGACACCGCCGCCACGAGTTGCCGGTGCTGCACGATGGCGATGCGCCGCACCTCGTCCGTAAACGGCTCGGCGCCCAGGCTCAGGCTGATTTTGGTGCGAAAATCGACTGAAATCGTCACCAAAATCGGATTGTGGGTAGCCTCGGCGATGGCAAGGTGCAGGCTCGAATCGGCGCGGCGCGACGCCTCATGGTCGGGAGCGACCAAATAGGCCTCGAGGGCGGCAGTCATGGCCTCGATATCGCTCACCGTGCGCCGCGCTGCAGCGGTGCGGGCGATCAGCGGCTCGATCAAAGTGCGGGCATCGAAGAGGTGCTCGAAGTCCTGCCAATTGGCGACGAGCTGGCGTCGAACATGCTCCGCGGAGGCCGGGCCCCAATTGGCGAGGACGAAATATCCCCCGTTCCGGCCACGACGAACCTCAAGGTAGCCGGTGTTGGTGAGCTGCTTCAGGGCTTCCCGCACTGACGTTCGAGAGACGCCCAGCATAGCGGCGAGCTCGCGCTCGGTGGGCAGTTGCTGGCCCGTGACATAGAGCCCGAGGCCGACCGCGGTGACCAGGCGATCGACGACGTCGTCCGCGACATGGCGGCTCACAATTGGAGTTCCCCAATGCTGCACGGTGGCCGAGCCTGCGGCATCGAGGGGAGAAGATTCTTGGGAAAAAATGAGCTTCGCCTTGCCGGACGCCCCGCCGCTCATGCCGAAGCCTCGCTCGTGCCGAAACGCCGCCAGATGAAGCGGGCCAGGGTGCGGGCGGCATCGACAATGCTCTGCAGCTCGACGGATTCATCGATGCCGTGCATGTCGTGCGCCGTCGCCCCGAAGCAGACTGCCGGAATGCCGAAGTCGTTGAGATAGGTCCGCGCATCCGTCGTGCTGCCGAGGCTGAACGTCGCCGGAGCGACACCGTGCGCATCGAGATGGGCGGCCCTGAGGTCGCGGACGAGGCCGCAATCGGCATCGAGGAGATAGCCCTGCGCACGCAAGCCTGTGAGCGTGACCTTGGGCGGAACCGGCAGGCCGGCCTCGTTGGCAAAGGCCGCAATCACGCGGCGTACCTCGCTCTCGGCCTTGGTTGGGGTCCAGGAGCGCGGAAAGCCGACGCGGACGCCCAGCGTTGCGCTCGAGGGAACCGACGAGGTCCAGTCCCCAGCTTGTATCTTGCCGAGATTGACGTTGTAGGGATTCTGGTCGGCGGGGAGGCTCGGTTCGGGCTCGGAACGGCGGAGGTCGCCGGACCATTGCCTGAGCCGCTCCACCAGGCGCATCGCGCTGTCGATGGCGCTTTCATGGGCGGCGTAGGCGTGGCCGGCCCGGGAGGTGACGCCGATATCGAGCCACAGCACGCCTACGCCGCCCAAAAGCACACCGAGGTCGGTCGGCTCGAGCACGACAACCTCGGGCGCTCTGATCCCGTGCTCGGCAATTGAGCGGAGCGCACCATTGCCGGTGCATTCCTCCTCGACGACCGCCAGGAAGCCGAGGCGGCGGCCCGCGAACAGGTCTGGTGAGACGTCGCGCAGGCCTCGGAGCGCAAGCATGCCGACCGCGAAGCCGCTCTTCATGTCGGCCGCTCCGCGACCATACATCCGCCCGTTCCGACGCTGCGGCTGAAAGGGCGGCGTAGTCCAGAGTTCCGGCGATCCTGCAGGCACCACATCCATGTGGCCGTTTAGCAGCAGGTGCAACGCATCGCTTCCCGGCGTGGTCGCAAGGACCTGATAGCGATCCGGGCTCAGAAGCTCTGCGGGCTGCGTCACGCCGGCGCGCGCGTCGGTCACGCGCTCGTTGGAAAACGGGAGCCGCTCGACCGCGAGGCCAATGGATGCCGCCTCCTGGGCGAACACTTCGAGCGCGGCCTGTTCGGAACCAACGGTACTCGGGGCACGAACAAGCGCCTCAAGGAATGCAAACGCCGTTTCGGCGTGAGCGTCGATCGACCTATCCAGTTGGTTCTGCATGGCTGGCCTTTATGGTCTATGGCCCAGACCCTAATCCGAATATTTTGCCCTGCCAAGCAGCTTTGCTACTCATTTGTGCAATGCGAAAAGGTGGCGACGCGATAGGCAGGTCGTAATGTTATCTTTGATAAGCTATGAACATAGGCGAGGGCCCCCAATCCCAATCGGCGCTTTAAACCTTGATTTGCCTGGCGGGGGAGGGGGCGATCGACTGCGTCGTTTCGCTGTGCCAAAAACCCGCGCTGCCGGTGCCGCCGACCAGCCACGTTGCTCTGGTGGGCGAGGAAGTCGCGGCCGCGAGGGGTTGAAAGCCGTTTCATGCGGCCGTGTCGATTTCGAGTGTCCCAGCCGCGCCTCAGCCCGCGACGCGGGACCGTGAGTGGGCGCTCAGATGCGTCTGGAAACGTTCGAGCAGCTGGCCGACCCTGCTGCCGATGAACAGGTGGCTGCGCGGCGAGATGGTCGCCCCGATGAGGCACGCGGTCTCAACCGGCGGCGCCAGCTGGATGATCGGCCGGCGGGTGGCGAGCGGCAGGCAGCGCTGATAGACTAGTTCGCGCACTCCGGCGATCAGATAATCGTGGGCGCTCGCCAGCGTGCCGCCGATGCGGATAGTGCGCGGATTGATCATCCTGACCATCGCGACGCGCGCGCCCGCGATGAGATGCAACATTTCCTCGCAGCCGAACTCGGCCTTAAGCGCCCCCTCGATGCCCTCGACCTAACCAGTGATGCGGCGTACGCGGGCAAGGAGCGTCTGTTTGTCGCGGGTGGTATGCCTCATGAGGATTGGTCCAGGAAGCGGGTGATTGCCCCGGCGGCCTGGTCAGGGAACTCTTCATAAAAGGAGAGCTTGCCGCGCGGCAGTTCGATGGCCTCGACGTTCGGCAACCGGGTCAGGGCGATGACTTCAGCTTTCGATTTGCGCGGCATCTTCGCCGCATGGACCGCCAGTGTGGGAACCGTCAGGCGCCGGGCCGCCGTCAAATAATCCTGTTGCGAACGAAACAGGTCGAGCTCGCCGGTCACAAAGCGGAAACCGGCATGTCGCGCCCCGGCGCTGTCGGTCACACGCCGCTTTTCCTGCATCCATTGGGCCGTCACCCTTGCGGGGTCCTCATAGACGTGGCCGCGGGTCATCATGCCGATGACCGGGCCGTTGACATTGAGCCGGTAGAGGGCCTCGCCCAGCACCGGCACATCGACCGCCTTGGCCATCCAGCGAAACAGCGGCAGGCGGCGACGCATCATTGTCGGCAACGGCCCTTGCCAAGTGGGCGATAGTAGACACAGACGACCGAGGCTTGCCGGCCGATCCGCGGCCTCCGCCATTGCGTAAGCGGCCGCGTGCCCAGCCGCAATCACGGCGGCCGGCGGCCCTAATGCGTCAAGCAAGTTGCGAAGGAAGGTGCGATAGATCGCGGGCGACCATGCGATGCGCGGTCGCGCCTCAGTCCCGAAGCCCGGCCAGTCGACCGCGATTGTTGAAAACTGTGCGCTCAGGCGCCGCTGCAAGGACAGCAGCTCGTCCCGCGTCGATATTGAACTCATGGCCGGCAGCATCAACACCAGCGGACCGGACCCCAGCCGCGTGAGCCCGACGCGTGTGCGATTGCCGGCAATCGCACAGTCCACATGGCCGGCATCGAGGAACAGCGTATCTCTCATGGTATAGGGGGGTAGCCCTCCTGCAATCGCTACTCAAGAGGTTTCGCACCGCGAGGATGCGGACGGCAAATGCCGGGTCGAGGAACGGGCGTGATAGTTGGCGATCGTACCTAGTTGTGCACTTGCCGAGCGCGGACAGCGCAGGGCAAAGGAGCCCTCAGGTTGTGGCCAGGCCCCCAACTCTCCTCGGCAGCCTTGGCGGTGGCTGGCCGGGGTGTGCGGCTGTGGTTGGTAGGCGTTCACGGCGGCGGCTTGGGTTCCGTTCACGCATCACAACCGCGTTTACCGTGGCCCTTATTCCCGGCGGCGGGGACTAAGTCGACGGCGACAGGCGTTCTCTCCGTAGTGGCATCCGGCACACGCGTCGGACGCCCCGCGAACCTGGAGTCCCCGCGTTGAACATGCATCTGCCTACGACGCCTGCCCGCCTGCTCGGGTTGGGCACCGCGGTCCCGCCTCACAAGCTTCCGCAAGACCTGGTCAGGATCGTCGCCACCCAGATTCTCGGCGCGCGCTATCCCGACTTCGAACGGCTGTCGAAATCGTTCGTCACCTCCGGCATCGAGACCCGCTATTCGGTCGTGCCGTTCGAATGGTTCGAGGAGCCGAAGGATTGGCCGGCGCGCACCAACGCCTATCTCGAAGGCGCAATTGAGCTCTTCATTGCCGCTGCCGAGCAGGCGCTAGATGCTTCGGGCCTGAGCGCCGAAGACATCGACACCATTGTCACGATCTCTTCCACCGGGATCGCCACCCCGACGCTGGAGGCGCGCGCGATGCGGCGGATGAATTTTCGCGCCGATGTGCATCGCGTCCCGGTATTCGGGCTCGGCTGCGCCGGCGGTGTCTCCGGACTGGCGCTTGCAGCGCGTCTTGCCATGACCGCGCCCGGCAGCAAGGTGCTGCTGGTTTGCGTCGAGGCCTGCACCCTGTCGTTTCGGGCGGACCGAATGCAGAAGGCCGATGTCATCGCGACCGTGCTGTTCGGCGATGGGGCGGCGGCGGCCTGCCTCTCCACCGAAAGCGAGGTGGGTCCTGCATTCGGCATCGGCGAGGAACACACCTGGCCCGACACACTGCCGATCATGGGGTGGGAGGTGGATCATGACGGCTTCGGCGTGGTTTTCGACCGCTCGATTCCCGAATTCATCAAGGCCAAATTTGCAGCCGCCGTCGACGAGGCGCTGGAGGCAATGGGCATGAACCAGGCGGGGCTGCAACGGATGATCTGCCATCCAGGCGGCGCGAAAGTGGTCGATGCCATCGAAAGCGCGTTGCATTTGGGGCAGGGGAGCCTCGATTACGAGCGTGACGTGCTGCGCGAATATGGCAACATGTCCGCTCCGACGGCGCTTTTCGTGCTCAAGCGCGTGGTCGATAATGCGCCGGAAGGCGACATGCTGCTGGCGGCGCTCGGGCCGGGTTTTACCGCCTCGCTGCTGCCGATACGGTTCAGCTGATGAGCGCCGTGTCGCTGCCGGCCGTGCTGTTCATCGCGGTCGTGATTTTGCAGCGACTGCTGGAATTGCGCCTGGCGTGGCGGAACACTTCGCGTCTGCTGCAGCGCGGGGGACGGGAAGTCGGCGCCGAGCACTATCCGCTTATCGTCGCACTCCATGCAGCCTGGATCGCCGCCCTGGTGGTGTTCGGCTGGGCGTCGTCGATCGCGTGGCCCTGGGTTGCCGTCTACCTGTTGCTGCAGATCTTCCGCGGCTGGATACTCGCGAGCCTTGGGGGACGCTGGACGACCCGCATCATCGTCATCGACGAGCCGTTGGTACGGCGCGGCCCTTACCGGTTCCTGCGCCACCCGAACTACCTGCTGGTGGCGGCCGAGCTGATCGTCGTCCCCCTGGCGCTCGGCCTCCCGGTCGTCGCCGCAGTGTTCACCGTACTGAATGCCCTGGTCCTCGCCATCCGCATCAAGTCCGAGAACCGCGCCCTGGCGCTTCACTGAAAAGAGCGGTCTCGGCTTTGCCTCACGCAATCGGCTCCTCGTTCGCCGGCCGGGCGGGGGCGTCCCGAAGGGCAACGGGTATGACAATGATTACCAGCATCGTCAGGATGGCAACCAAACCCCAGGCTTCGTTGATCGCCTCGGCAAGCGATGCTTTTTCGATCATCGGCGCCAGCAGGGCGTAGGTTGCCGGGTCCACTGGTCCGGGCGCGCGGTTGGCCAAGAGACCGGCGGGAATGCCCAGAACAGCCGCCGCGGCGGGATCTCCAGCGGCCAGACTCGCCGCCAGCGCGCGGGCGTGAACCGGCGCACGGCCGTAGATCACGGTATCGATCAGTGCAAGCCCGATGGCGCCGCCGAGATTGCGCATCAGATTGAACAGGCCACTGGCGCCCGGGACGCGATCGGCAGGCAATTGGCCAAGCGCCAGCCGCGTCGGCGGCAGAAGACAGAACATGATGGCGACGCCACGCACGACTTGTGGCCAGAACATCGTGGCTGCATCGGCATTTTCACCCTGAAATGCGCTCATGCCGAGTCCAAGCCCGAAAAGCAGAAATCCGAACGCCGTCAGAGCCTTGGCGCCGATGCGGCGCTCCAGGATCACGGCGACCGGCGCCGTTGCCAACTGGGCAGTGCCGGTGACGAGCATGATCCGCCCGATTTCGAGGGAGCCGTATCCCCTGACGAGGGCCAGGAACACCGGCATCAGATAGACCGATCCGAACAAGCCGATGCCGAGCACAAAGCTCAGTGTGCATCCGACGGCGAACGACCGATCCGCGAATGTCGTGAGGTCCACAAGCGGGTGCGAAGCCCTGAGCGTCCGCCACAGGAACCCCGTGCCGGCGATCGCGGCAAGGCCGAGCAGGCTAACCACCACGCCGGACATCCAGCCGTTCTCGGGCGCCTGCTTGAGCCCGATCTCCAGCGCCGCCAGGCCAATTGCCATGAGCAGCAGCGCCGCCACGTCGAGCTCGCGCGCCGATGCCGGGTCGCCTTTCGTCTTCGGCAGATATGTCGCGACGCCGGCTGCCGCGAGAATTCCCGGAACAACATTGATCAGGAACAGCCAGTGCCAGGAGTAGCTTTGCGTGATCCAGCCGCCAACGACGGGACCAACGGTCGGCGCCAGCACTGCCAACACCCCGGCGATGGTGGTGGCGGCCGCCTGTCGATGCCCCGGAAACAGTACAAAGACGGCGGAAAAGACCGAAGGAATCAAGGTGCCGCCCGAAAAACCCTGGATCGCTCGCGAGGCAATGAGGGCGAAGAAGCTTTGACTGGCGGCGCAGGCGATCGACGATGCGACGAACGACGAGATCGCCAGAACAAAGAGCCAGCGCATGCTCAGAAGCCGGGTCAAAAAGCCGGTCAGCGGGATCGCGATGACTTCGGCAATAAGGTAGGTCGTCTGGATCCAGCTCATCTGCGCCGGGGCAATGTGCAGCGATGCCTGTATTGTCGGCAGCGAGGTGGCCACGACCTGCACGTCGAGGATGGCCATGAACATGCCCACGCACATGGCGAGAAAACCCAGCCAAAGGGTAAGATCGTATGTTCGGTCGGGAGCTGGAACCGTGGGTGCGCGGATCAAAGATCGGCTTCCGTGGGGATGCATCTAATCCCCGACAACACCGGCCGCGCGCTATTCGTCCTCGCCACGGAGCCGGGCGGTCCCCGTCCGGCTCCGGCCGCCATTGCCGGCCCGTGCGGCTGGCAGCAGAAGTTCCGCCGATCAGGCGAACTGCTCGAGCGTCCTCAGCACGTCCTCGTTGGGGTCGCAGCCGATGCCGGGAACGTCCGGCGCCGTGACCGTGCCGTCCGCATTGATCTTGGCCGCATGCAGGAACACATCTTGATAGGCCGAGCCGACCTTGTGCGGATAGTATTCCAGCATCAGCGCGTTTGGGATCGCCCCCAGCAGGCTGAGATGGGCCATCTGCTCGCCGTGCGGACAGATATCAAGGCCGTTGGCGTCGGCCATCGCCGCAATCTTGATGAACTCCGTCACGCCCCCGGTGTAGCGGACGTCCGGCTGCAGGATGCCAATGGCGTGCGTGTCGATCAAATCGCGGAAACCGTGCTTGGTGTACTCGTTCTCGCCGGTGGCCTGTGTGATCGATGAAGCCGCAGCGATGCGCTTGAAGCCTTCGTAGTCGTCAGGCTGCACCGCCTCCTCGAACCAGAAGATGTCCTGATCTTCGATTCGCCGCGCGAGGCTGATGGCCTGGTAGGAACGATAGGCGCAGTTGGCGTCCACCATCAGCTTGATGTCCGGGCCCAGGGCGGCACGGACGGCGCGGACGCGCTCCACGTCCTCGGTGATCGAAACGGCGCCAACCTTCATCTTCACGGCACGTGAGCCGAGCTCGACGTAGCCCACCATCTCCTGTTGCAGCTCCTTCAGCCCTTTTCCCGGCGCGTAATAACCGCCGGCCGTGTAGACCGGAACGTTGCGGCGATAGCCGCCGGCCAACTTGTAGAGCGGCATCCCTGCGACTTTGCAGCGGATGTCCCACAAGGCCATGTCGATGCCGGATAGGGCGCGGGTTTCCATGCCCCGGCGTCCGTGCAGCTTGGGCGACCACAGATCCTTCCATATGGCTTCGATCATCAGCGGGTCGCGGCCAACGATCGCGTTTCCGAACTCGCTGCGGAACGCGCGCTCGGCGGCCTTGGGCCTGCCGACGCCGTAGCCCGTGATGCCAGCATCGGTTTCGACCTGAACGAAGCTGACGTCGTGGTGGGCATAGGTATGCAGCCCGTTGCTGATCGGCACATCGCGCTTCCAGCGATACTCGCGAGCGCTTACCCGCGTGATCTTCAAATCGCCCTTCGCGCTGGCGAACGGCTCTGCGCTGAGTACAGCTTCCATTTCGGTCCTCTCCAGTTTCCTGCGGGTTTTTTCGGTCGGCCCGCATCGATGCGCCGCTCAATGCGGCGGAATACATTTTACATAATCCATTGTGGATTGACACATCAAGCCGAGGGTTGCAATGTCCTGACGCGCACCGACGACGACGGCAGGGAACATTGCCGCAACGGCCGACGCGTTGAGGACGAACGGGAGGAAAGACTGTGACGACAGCCTTATTGTCGCGGTGGAACGCCGCTTCGCGAGTTCTGGTACTGTTGACGGCGGGCGCCTTCGCGCTGGGGGGCGGCAGCGCCGTCGCGGCCAGCGCAACGGGCCAGTCCCCGATCTTGGAGAAGCTGGTGGCAGCGGGCGAACTGCCGCCGGTAGCGCAACGTGTCGGAGACAATCCGCTTGTGGTGAAGCCCGTCGACGGCGTGATGAACTATGGCGGTACGCTGCGCATGCTGTTCACCGGCGCGAGCGATGTCTCCTGGGTACAGACCTTCCTCGGTTACGATGGTCTGGTGCGCTGGGACCACAAGGTCGAGAACGTCGAGCCGGATCTTGCCGCGAGCTGGACGGTTTCCGATGATGCGCGGGTCTACACCTTTACGCTGCGCAAGGGGGTAAAATGGTCAGACGGCCAGCCCTTCACCTCGCATGACGTGGCGTTCTGGTTCGCGCATGCGCAATTCAACAAGGCTGTCGATCCGAATTATCGTCCGCGCTTCATCGATCCGGCCGACAAGCTCAAGGTGGAGACGCCGGACGACAACACCGTTCGCCTGAGCTTCGAGCGGCCCAAGGCCCTGCTGCTCTACCAATTGGCGACGCCGGACGGCGAGGCGCTCACCAATTTCCCCGAGCACTACCTCCGTCAGTTTCACATCGACTTCAATCCCGATGCCGACAAGGAAGCAAAGGCGCAGGGCTTCCAGGACTGGGCCGATCGCTTCAACAAGAAGATGAACGCCTGGTTCAACCCGGAAAAGCCGACGCTGTTCCCCTGGCGCGTCGTCACCCCCATTACCGACACCCAGGACTTCACCCTCGAGCGCAATCCCTACTTCTGGAAAGTCGATCCCGCGGGCAACCAGCTTCCCTACATCGACAAGATCGACAACCAGATCGTGGGCGACAAGGAGGTGATGCTGCTCAAGGCGCTCAATGGCGAAGTCGACTATATCGGGCGCTACATCAACACGCTGCCCAACAAGGCAGTGTTCGTCGAGAACCAGAAGCGCAACAACCTTGAATTCTTCAAGATCGTCGACGCCGCGCCCAGCTATGTGACCCTCCACCTCAACGAGACCGATCGCAATCCGGCGGTACGGGCGGCGTTCCGCGACAAGCAATTCCGCATTGCCCTGAGCTACGCGATCAATCGGCAGGAGATCATCGATCTGATCTTCGCCGGGCAGGGCGAGCCCTACCAGATCGCGCCGCGGCCGGAATCCGAGTTCTACAATGAGGAGATGGCCAAGCAGTACACCAAGTTCGATCCCGACCTTGCCAACAAGATGCTCGACGAGGCCGGCTACGACAAGCGCGACGCCAATGGCTGGCGCCTCACCCCGGACGGCAAGGAACTCTCCTTCGTCATGACGGTGCGCGGCGATCGTCAGCCCTATGTCGATCTGGCGCCGCTCCTGGTCGGCTATTGGAAGGATGTCGGCGTCAATGTCGATTTCCGCGTGATGGAGAAATCGGCCTATCTCAACCAGCGCAATAACAACCAGCATGACGGCATCATCGAGGACGGTGATGGTGGCATGATCGACGCCTTCTTGTTCCCGCGCGCCTATATCCCGCTGCATCCCGACGCGGCCTGGGGGACCGGCTGGATCAACTACCAGCTGAAGCAGGGCCCCGACCAGGAGCCGCCCCCGCCCTTCCTGCAGCGCGGCCTCGACCTCTTCGACAAGATGCAGGGCACCGCCGATCCGAAGCAGCAGAAGGATTATTTCCGACAGTTGCTGGCCGTGGCCAAGGACAACTTCATGTCCATGGGCATCGGCCTGCCCATCCCCGGCTATGGTTTGCACACCGCCCGCCTGCACAATGTCGAGCCGCAGGAGGTGATCAACAGCTGGACCTTCGCCTATCCGGGCCCCAGCACACCGGCGCAGTGGTCCATCAAGAATTGAGCCCGACGGCAAGTCCGCCCCGGCGAGCCCGCCGGAGCGGACAGGCGTGATACGGATATGTAAGGACAGCCGAAATGTCGGACATGCTAACCCACTGGGCGGTCTTCGACGACAGCCTGCGCCTGATGCAACGCGACCAGCGCATCGAACCGGCCTTCGTCGAAGCCTGCCGCCGCCAGCCCCAGATCGCTCGGCTCGGCGCCTGCACGCGCGCCGGCTCCAAATGGATGCAGCCCCTGATCGAGTTGGCGCGCGCCAGTTGGAACACCCCGGAGGCGCATCCGGTCATCGATCGCCGCCTCGCCTGGGCGGTCGGCGGCATCACCCATCAGGCGTGCGATACGGTGGCCAAGCCGTTGCTCTCCGTCCATGCGGGAGCCGAATGGAACCTTGCGCACGAAGTGCTGCAGCAAACACCGAAGGGCAGGGGGCACGAAGACGAGGTCGATACCCGCCGCGTGCAGCAGTGCTCGGCCTATTACGACGTGCATGTGTTCAAGAAGGTGTACGTCAACGGCAGCGAGGAGCCGTTCGCCCGCTTTTTCCTCTCCAACGAACTTGGCCCCGTCGGCAAGGTGTTCGAGGAATTCGTGGGGACGATGTTCCAGCATGCGCTGCTGTCGGCGCACACCTTCAAGCCGCCGCAGCCCTATGACGACAACTCGTTCCTCGCCTGGCAGGATCACGTATTCGACTATATGCAGCCGCGATACCTGGACACCCAGATCTGGATCGATGCCTTCACCACGCCCGATCCGGCGCTGATCGAGGAGTTTGGCGTCGAAACCAATTTCTACCGCGACGACGATCCGATGATCGAAGTGGCCAGGGCCATCCACGCCGGCGGCTCCGTCAGCCAGTCGGCGATCGAAGCGGCCAGCCGCGACGGCCTCAACCAGAGCATGTACGGGCAGGCGCTGGAACTCAGCCTGCGCTACCTCGTCAACGGCACCGACTTCTGGCACGGCCGCAAGGACAGGCTGGAAGCCCCGCTCGCCTACGAGCCGCAGTGGTATCGCGAGACGCTTCACGGCCGTCAGCAGGGCGCCGGAAAATGAGCGGGTTCATCCTCCGCCGCCTGGCGATGATGATCGTCATGATGGTGTTCATTTCCATCGCTGCCTTTTTCATCATCCAGCTGCCGCCGGGCGACTTCCTGACGACCCTGGCAGCGGGCTTGGAAGCGGGCTCGGAAATGAGCCAGCAGCAGCTTGATTTCCTCCGGGAACGCTACGGACTCGATCAACCGATCTACGTGCAATACTGGAGTTGGATTTCCGCGATCATCTTTCGCGGCGACTTCGGCTATTCCTTCCAGTGGCAGCGCCCGGTGGCCGACCTGATCTGGGATCAGCTCGGTTTCACGATGATCCTGTCCATCTCGACGTTGTTGTTCGCCTGGGCGGTGTCGTTTCCCATCGGGGTATATTCCGCCATCCGACAATATTCGATCGGCGACTACGTCTTTACCTTCATCGGCTTCATCGGCTTGGCGATTCCGAATTTCCTGCTCGCGCTGGTGTTGATGTATATCGGCTTCCAGTTCTTCGGGCAGAGCGTGGGCGGCCTGTTTTCGCCGGAGTACTCCAAGGCGCCCTGGTCGTTCGCCAAGTTCGAGGATTTGCTGGCGCATCTGTGGATTCCGATGATCGTGGTCGGCGCCGCCAAGACGGCCGAGCTCGTCCGGATCATGCGCGCCAACCTGCTCGACGAATTGAACAAGCCCTACGTGACTACGGCGCGGGCCAAGGGGCTGCCGGAATTGAGCCTGATCTTCAAATACCCGGTGCGCATCGCGTTGAACCCGTTCGTTTCGACCGTCGGCTGGGTGCTGCCCAGCCTGATTTCGGGCGCGGTCATCGCCTCGGTCGTGCTCAACCTGCCCACAGTCGGCCCGCTGCTGCTGACAGCTTTGCAGAGCCAGGACATGTACCTCGCGGGGGCGTTCATCTTGATGCTGTCCATGTTGACCCTGGTCGGCACGCTGGTTTCCGACATCCTGCTGGCGATGTTGGACCCGCGGATCCGGCTGGAATAGTGCCATGACAATCGACACCAAACCCATAGCCGCCGACCCGGCCGCGTCCCGCGACATCCCGCTTGCCGCCGAGAGGGTGCCGCGCAGCCAGGAGGTCGCGGGCCAGTGGCGCCTGATGTGGTGGAAATTCACGCGCCACAGGGCCGCCGTGATCGCTGGCTGCATCGTGCTGTTCATCTATTTCGTCGGCGCGTTTTGCGAATTCCTCGCACCGCAAGACCCCAACTCGAACAACGCCCGCTTCAAATACGTGCCGCCCCAGGTCATCCATTTGTTCGACCGCGACACGATGAGCTTTGCGCCCCACGTCCTTGCCTTCACGTCCAAGATGGATCCCGTGTCCTACCGGCGCAGCTACGTGCCGGATGAGACGCACCACATTCCCATCGGGCTATTCGTGAAGGGGGATTCGTATCGGATGTGGGGACTGTTCACCTGGGACCGGCACCTCATCGGACCGCTCGCCCCAAGGCAACCCTTCTACCTGCTCGGATCGGATCGCCTGGGGCGCGACAATCTCTCGCGCATCATCTACGGGGCGCGTGTCTCCATGTCGATCGGCCTGCTCGGCGTGGCGCTCAGCCTGATCATCGGCCTGATCCTCGGGGGCATTTCCGGCTACTACGGTGGGCTCGTCGACAAGATTATCCAGCGGACGATGGAGTTTCTGCGCTCCATGCCGACCATCCCGCTGTGGATGGGGCTTGCCGCGGCAATTCCGTTGTCATGGCCGCCCCTCGGCGTCTACCTGATGATCACCGTGCTCCTCTCGCTGGTCGGCTGGACCTCGCTGGCCCGCGAGGTCCGCGGCAAGGTGATGGCCCTGAAGGGCGAGGAATACGTGACCGCTGCCCGGCTCGACGGCGTCGGCGAATTCGACATCATCATGCGGCAGATCGTACCATCCTTCGCATCGCATGTGATCGCGGTGACGACGCTCGCCATTCCGGAGATGATCCTCGCCGAGACGGCACTCTCCTTCCTTGGCATCGGCTTGCAGGCACCCACGGTATCGTGGGGTGTGCTGCTCAAGGAAGCGCAGAACGTCAATACGGTCGCTACCTCTCCCTGGCTGCTCCTCCCCGGCATCGCCGTGGTGGTTGCCGTGCTTTCCCTCAACTTCCTGGGCGATGGGCTGCGCGACGCCGCCGATCCCTACAGCTCCATCTGAGATCGTCCACGACCATGTCAGACCTATTGCTCGAAGTCAGGAACCTCCAAGCCCACTTCTTCACCCGGGAGGGCGTGGTCAGGGCCGTCGATGGGCTCGACCTGACGCTGCATCGCAACCGCACGATGTGCATCGTCGGCGAAAGCGGATCCGGCAAGTCGATTGCCTCCTACGCGATCATGCAGCTCCTCAGGAAACCCGGCCGCATCGTTGGCGGCGAGATCATTTATCACTATGCCGACGGCGGAACGGTGGATCTCGCCAAACTCGACCCGAACGGCAAGGAGATGCGGGCGATCCGCGGCAAGCACATCGCCATGATCTTCCAGGAGCCAATGACTTCCATGTCGCCGGTGCACACCATCGGCGACCAGATCACGGAAATGATTTTGCTGCACGAACGGGTCGGCCGACGCGTCGCCAAGGAACGTGCCATCGAGTTGCTGGGGCGGGTCGGCATGCCCGATCCGGCGTCACGCTTCGACACCTTCCCGTTCACGCTTTCCGGCGGCATGCGCCAGCGCGCC
>Ga0310811_10004701_pt1 | contig 17195 bp, 14 predicted proteins | sample YCmetagenome_FD_207642 | JGI IMG/M metagenome (GOLD analysis project Ga0310811, IMG submission 207642) | Soil microbial communities from experimental microcosm in Duke University, North Carolina, United States - YC | ecosystem: Engineered > Artificial ecosystem > Soil microcosm > Unclassified ...
TTTCACCCGGCTGGGCGACGATCCGAAGCCGATCGAGTGCGTGGGCGAGTTCGCCGACGGCTTCGCGCACCCGGACCGAGTAGGCGGCGGCGTCCGGCTCATCGACCCAGCGCCCGAACGCGGTCCGGAAGACGGCGACGCCGACGTCCGCCAGCAGACTTGCCGTCTGCGGGGCGGCCCCGCGCTGCCGGAGAGCTGCGTCCAGGGCTTCGGAGACGGCGGCGAACTTCGTGCGGCCCCGCTCCTTCAGTTCGGTACTGCCCTCGACGATCGCCTGCCGCTGCGCGGCGTGCGGGGCGACTCGAGCCGCCAGCACGTCGCCGACACGTTCGAAGGCGTCGAGCATGGCTTCGAACGGCGTGAGCCCGGCGTCGGCCTTCGACACGGCGTCCGCGAGCGCGGCCGGAAGCTGATCCGAACCGGCGAAGAGCACGTCGCGCTTGTCGGCGAAGTAGCGGGAGAAGGTGCGACGCGTCAGCCCGGCGCGTTCGGTGATCTGCGCGACGGTGACGTTCTCGTACCCGTGCTCGAGGAACAGCGCCAACGCGGCCTCGCGCAGCCGTTCCTCCGCTCCCTGCTCCCAACGCGGCATAGCCGGGATTCTAGCAGTGATGGCTCATTGAGACATCACGTGCTACTGTGATGTCTCAATGAGCCATCACTTGGCGAATCCAGGAGGGAACCATGGCACTGACCGGTCAGCGCATCATCGTCATCGGCGGCAGTTCCGGCATGGGACTGGCCACGGCCCGCGCGGCCGCCGAAGCCGGAGCCGTCGTCACCATCGCCTCGAGCAGCAAGGAGCGCATCGACGCCGCGCTCGCCGGACTCCCGGACTCGTGCGACGGCGCCGCACTCGACGTGCGCGACGAGGCAGCCGTCGCCGACCTGTTCGCCCGCGTCGGCGAACTCGACCACGCGGTGTTCACCGCCGGCGACCAGGCCGATCGTCGCGCACTCGAGGAACTCCCGCTCGACCAGGCCCGCCGCACCTTCGACGTGCGGTTCTGGGGAGCAGTCGCCGTCGCCAAGCACGCGGCCCCACGCATCCGCCCCGGCGGCTCGATCACCCTCACCTCGGGAACGGTCGGCGTCCGCCCGGTCCCTGGCGCCGCACTCGCCTCCGCCGGATCCGCGGCCACCGAAGGCCTCACCCGCGGACTGGCCCTCGACCTCGCCCCCGTCCGCGTCAACGCCGTCCGCTCCGGCGCCGTCCGCACCCCGCTGTGGAACGCTGTTCCCGAACCCCAGCGCACCGCAGCATTCGACCATCTCGCGCAACGCGCCCTCACCGGCACGATCGGTGAACCGCAGCAGATCGCCGCGGCGCACCTCTACCTGATGGAGAACCAATTCGTCACCGGCACCGTGCTCACCGTCGACGGCGGCTTGATTCTGACCGGAAACTGACGCCACCGGCTCAGTACCCGGTCGCGATCGCGACCTGACGCGGTGCCATGCGATGCGTGCGAGGCGGGTTCGGTAGTGGCTACGGCCGGCGCGGGGTGAGGACGGTGACCTCCACGGCGGCCAGCCGGCTGAAGCCGATCCGCTCGTAGAGCGCGACGGCGTTGGCGTTGGTGTCGAGGACGTGCAGGAAGACCTCGTCGCCGCGGGCGCGGATCCGGGCCGCCACCGCGCGCATCAACCGCGTCGCCAGCCCCTCGCCGCGGAAGGCGGGATCGGTGCAGACCGCGCTGACCTCCGTCCAGCCGCCGTCGGAGCCGTCGGAGCCGTCGGAGCGTGCGGAGAAGCGTTCTCCGGCCATCGCGGCGAGGACGCCGCCGCGCCACACGCCGAGGTACCCGCCGAGTTCGATGGTGCGCTCGCGGAACGGTCCCGGCTTGGTCCGCTCGGCCAGATCGAGCATCGCCTGGACGTCGTCGAGGGTGAGCTCGCGGATCTCCGGGTCCGCGGCGTGCGCGGCGTCGGCGGCGAGTCCGGCGCCGGAGAGCTGGAGCACGTTCATCCGGTGCAGGTCGACGCCGTGATCGGCCGCCCAGGTCGCGGGAAGCCCGCCCGGCTCCCGGTGCAGGGCGGCGCCGCCGGTTCGGTGCACCAACGTGGCGAGGTCGCGCCAGTCCTGCTCGGTCGGCTCGTCCGGGACCGCGGCGAAGGGGGCGACCGCGTCCACGTAGCGCAGTGCGCGGCCCTCGCCCTCCGCGAACTTCGCGTGCCGGCCCTGCAATGCCGCGAACACGACGTTCTGGAGCATCGCCGTCTCCGGGCGGGAGACGGCGGCGGCGCCGGCGTTGTCGGCATCGTCGCTCGAACCGCTCTGCGCGTTCGAACCGCTGTGCGTGGGGCTTTCCGAGGCGGTGGTCATGTCGAGCACTCCGAGATGGGACCTGGCGGACGGGGGTCGAGCGGGCGGTGCCGCGTGGTTCGATTCGGCGGGAAGCACGTGCAGAGACAGTGTGGCCAACGCACTACGATGAAGCGAATCGATGATCTTCACGTAGCGATCGGGGAATCGGCCCGCCCTCCCGGCCCTGGCATCCGAGCGTGCTCGCCATCCGCGACCTGTCCGCCAAGTACGCCGTCGGCGGCAGGTGAGACCGGGTCGCGATCACGTGCCGTAACGCTCCACGTGACTTAGAGCGCTCTGAGTTACGGATACTCGAAGCATGAACGAGCAATCGAATGGAATGCAGAACGCGGCCGGTGAGCCCGTCCACTCGATCCACGAGGTTGCCCGGCTCACCGGTCTGAGCGGATGGACGTTGCGGTACTACGAGAAGATCGGGCTGATCGATCCGATCGCGCGCGACCCTTCCAGCGGGCACCGTGTGTACGGTCCGAGTGATCTGAGCCGCATCGAATCACTCGCCCACCTGCGGGCGGCCGGGCTCTCGATCGACGAGATGCGCACAATGATGCGCGCGCGTGACCATGCGCCCCAGACCGTGGAGACCAAGATCCGCCTGCTCACCGAGCGAAGCGCACAGATCACCCATGAGATCGAGCAACTCTCTGCCCGACGGCGGTACATCGACAACCGGGTGGCCTACTGGCAGGCCGTGCAGGCCGGCGACGAGGGCAGCGCGCAACGCCTGGCCGAGCTGGGGAGCGCCCTGAGCAGAGAGCTGGCGTAGAAAACAGCCGAAGGCGGATGCGCTTCTCTGCTTCCGCTTGAGCTTCCGGATTCGATCCGCGCGCCGACTGCCCGCTCCCCCCACGCACGGCGGATACGACAACACACCTTGTACGACAATCCTGGGATCTGCCATGCCTTTTTCTGAGTCCGCCACCCGTCAACGCCGTTCCCGGGGCGACGCGGCCGCGCCCTATGCGGTATTCGCGCTCCTCCGGGATGATCGCCAGGTCACAGCAGATGGGCGGCGCGCTCGGCCTGGCCGTGATCTCGGGCGCCGCGGCCTCCGTCACCGCATCGCTCACCACCCGCGACGCGCTGCCGCAGGCACTGACCAGCGGCTACGACATCGGCATGGCGGTATCCGCGGGCTTCACCCTCGTCGCGGCCCTGGTCGCCGTCGCCGTCAACCGCCGACCCACGCCCGCTCCTGAGGCACGGCCGCAGGGCGAGGAGGTGCGGCCGGTCTCGGACGCCGCCCCGACGCACGGATGAGGCAGCGAGGCAGCGACCCGCCCCACGCCCGCCGCCGAGGCCTACAGGCGGACGTGAGGCGGGTCGCCAACTGGACCGGTCGCGTAGCCGACCAGTTTCGCCTAGCCGACCAGCTGCTTTTATCAGCAGAACGGCTGCTCAGCTCTTGAAGAAGGCGAGCAGTTCGGCGTTGACGACGTCTGCCTGTGTGGTGATCATCCCGTGCGGGAAGCCCTGGTAGGTCTTGAGAGTGCCGTTCGCCAGCAGCTTGGCCGACAGCGGCCCGGCGTCCGCGTACGGCACGATCTGGTCGTCGTCGCCGTGCATGACCAGCACCGGGATCGTGATCTTCTTCAGGTCCTCGGTGAAGTCGGTCTGACTGAACGCCACGATGCCGTCGTACGAGGCCTTCGCGCTCCCCATCATCCCCTGCCGCCACCAGTTCAGGATCACCGCCTCGTCCGGCTCCACGCCGTCCCGGTTGAACCCGTAGAACGGACCCGACGCCAGATCGCGGTAGAACGCCGAGCGGCGGGTCGCCGTCTGAACCTGCAGGTCGTCGAAGACGCTCTTGGGCAAGCCACCCGGATTCGCGTCGGTCCGCACCATCAACGGCGGCACGGCACTGATGATCGCCGCCTTGACCGCCCGACCCTGCCCGTGCCGGCCCAGGTAGTGCACCACCTCCCCACCACCGGTCGAGTGGCCCACGTGGATCGCCTCGCGCAGATTGAGGTGCTCGACCACCGCAGCCAGATCGTCGGCGTAGTGATCCATGTCGTGGCCGTCGGGGACCTGGGCCGAACGCCCGTGACCACGCCGGTCGTGAGCGACCACCCGGTACCCGTGGTCGAGGAAGAACATCATCTGGGCGTCCCAGTCGTCGGCCGACAACGGCCAACCGTGGCTGAACACGACCGGCTGACCGGAACCCCAGTCCTTGTAGAAGATCTCCGTACCGTCCGTTGTGGTAATAGTGGGCATACCGACCCCTTACCCTTAGTATTATCTGATTGAGCTCTTGTGTGGAATTATTCGAGCCTCTTAAAACGCAGTGAGCACTGGGCATTCAGCGTATCAGGCTCCCGCGATCTTTGTGAAGGAGTTGCTACCCGACGGCCTCACACGGGACACGGCATTGACGTGGCCAAGTTCGCGAGTTTGCGCCCGGCGGCGTTATTTTCAGGTATTAAAGCTATGCAATCTGACAAGAAGTCTGACGGCCGATCCATGGACGCCGACCGGTCACCGGCGTGGTGCTCGAGTGTGCCGCCGCCACCGCACGGGAAGGAACAAGGCATGCCGAAACCGCCGTACAGGCCGGGCGATCCGCCCCCATCCGAGGACGAATGCGCCGGCGTCGACAACGGGCCATGCCGTACGTTCGTGCCCACGGAGCCGCCCTGGGAGTACCTGTGCCGAAAGTGCGGCTACCAGCACCGCTGACCGGATACTGACCCGGCTCCGGCCGCATGGCGCATCACGCAGCGCGGAGAGGCGCTAACTGCCCGCCGGGAAGGTGTCCAGAATCTTGCCGTGGATGTCAGCGGCCAGGTAGCCTCCGCCGTAATCGTTGGAGCAGTAGACCAGCAGCGCGGTGCCGCTGGCGAAGTCCCAGTTGGGGTCGACGATCACGTAGTGATCTGTCGGATTCGTCACCTTGAGGACTTGGGTCGACTTCTTCACCAACCCGGGTATGACACTCCAGTCGATCGTGGTGAGATCCACCGACTTCTCACCCTCGTCCAGATCCTCTCCGGGCTCGGAGGAGAGCCGGCCGTCTTTGTAGATGTAGTCGTCGTAGGCGCCGGGCTGTGACTTCGCCGGCGCCTCGAAGTCGGCGAAGTCAGGGTACAGAACCAGCTGGTAGACCTTGGTGGTGCCGACCAAGGACGGCAGGGCCCTGACGAACGCCTCGATCCCGGCGGGTGTCAGCAGGCCGCCCGACCCGCCGGCGCTCGCGCTCGTGCTCGGGGAAGCGGTTGCCGTCGACGTCCCGGAGGTGGAGGCGATCGCCGAGGCGCCGCTGGCGCTCGGCTGGGACCCGCCGGCACCGGAGGCGGACGGGAGGTTCGCGTGGGAACGCGTCGCCCAGAACAGAGCCCCGCCCAGCCCGGCGGCGGCGACCAGCGCCACCGCGACGGCGAAGCTGGTTGCGGTACGGCTCCCACCGCGCTGGGACACGGGTGCACCTGCCCGGGAGGCTGCCTGCGCCGGGTACCACGACTGCGGCTGCGCGTGCGGGTACGGCTGCGGATACGGCTGTGGCTGTGGCAGCTGCTGTTGTTGTTGCTGCTGCTGCTGCCATGATCTGGCGCCGTCGACGGGCGAGGCCGCGTCGGCCAGCATTCGATCGGCTGCTTCGGCCCGCAACCGGGCGGCCGGGTCGCGCTGGAGGAGTCCGGCGAGCACGGGAGCGAGCGGGCCGGCCTGCACGGGCGGCGGGATCGTGCCGTCGAGCACGGCCGCCAACGTGGCGACCGTGGTGGGCCGGTGCATGGGGTTGTGCCCCTCGACCGCCGCGTAGAGCATGATGCCGAGCGACCACAGGTCCGAGGACGGATCGCCCTCGACCCCGCGCAGCCGCTCCGGGGCGATGAACTCCGGAGAGCCGATGACCGAACCGGTGGCGGTCAGCTGCGTCGAACCCTGCAACGCGGCGATGCCGAAGTCCGTCAGCACCGGCGTGCCGTCGGGCCGCAGCAGTACGTTCCCCGGCTTGACGTCGCGGTGCTGGATGCCGGCTTGATGTGCGGCGACCAGCGCCGCGAGCACGCCGCGGCCGATCCGCGCGACCTCCGCGGGCGGCCGCGGGCCGTGGCGGAGCAGATCCTGCAGCGAGCCCCCGGTGACGAGTTCCATGACCAGCCATGGGTGCCGCAGCTCCGGCGTGTCCACGACGTGGAAGATCGTCACCACATTCGGGTGCTGCAACCGTGCCAGCGCACGCGCCTCGCGCAGCACCCGCTCCCGCTGCCGCGCCGCCTCGGTGCCGTCCTCCGGCTGCGTCGCGTCGTCCGAGCGCACCTCTTTCAGCGCCACCTCGCGCTGAAGCGCCATGTCGTACGCGCGCCAGACCAGGCCCATGCCGCCGCCGCCGAGCTTGGCCAGCAGCCGGAAGCGGCCATCGATGACCACGGGCTCCATCGGCCCTTCGATATTCACGCCGGTCATTGTAGGGAGGTCAGGTGACACGCTCATGTCACCTCCGGCGAACCTCCGGCGATCAGTATCGCGGCCGGCTGAAGTCGCGCCGTCGGCGGGCCCATTCCTTCGGCGAATCGTCGGCACCGACGCGCAACCACATGCGACGCAGCCTCAGGCGACACCGCGGAGTGAGCGTTGGGCGCGCGGTCAGCTCGGCTCGGAGCGGGCGAGTCTCAGCTCTGGGCGCTCAGGCAGTGCCTCTCCAGAATGTCGTAGAGAGCATCGGGCACCGACCAAGTCTGGTGACCGTCCACGTAGCGGCTGATCGTCTCGATCCGGCCGTCGTGCCACCAGAAGGTGCTGGGCGTGATCGTTCCGGGCACCTGCTGATAGGCGCGGATCGCTCGCAGGGCGAGTGCGTTCATCGAGTCCTGGCAGGCAGCGTCGCGGATTGCGTGCAGCAGAAGCAGGTTGCGGGAGGGCACAGCGAAGAAGAGCCCGTCGGGCCTCGGCTCGAGACCGATGGCTCGCGCGCGTCCGAGGAGGTCGAGCGCGGAGCCGGCGACGTGGTGCGATCGTCCGGAGAGTTGGAGAAAAGAACCGAGCGGCAGGTTGTCCTTCGGGTCCGACCTGATCGCGATGCACGCGTCAGCCTGGTGGCTGAGCGTGTTCCGCAGAGCCGTCGGGCGCAGCGCATGGGCACCGCCGTGGTGCTCCAGCACGTGGTCCGGGATGCAGACGGAGCCTTCAGGCGTCTCGAGCGCGAAGACCGCGAGCACCCCTTCCGCGAAGGCCTCGCTCGCGCGGAAGCAGTTCGCCGGGTCCACGGTGTCCTCGGCGACCAGACGCAACCGCAGCGCGGCGCGGAACTCCTGGCCCGTCATGGCGCGGAAATCGCGCGTTTCGATTCCCGGTGCGGGATCTCGCGACATCGAAAACGGCAGCATATTCCCATCCGTATATAGCAGGACGCGGGTGCGGAATCCGTTCGGTGACGGCGCGCGAGCGATCATAGCCGATCCGAAGAGAGTCGAAGCGAACCGACCCGTCCTGTTCCTGGCGACGCCGACCGGGCGGCTCCCACCTCCGAAGCCGGGCCGCCGTACGGGTCTTGCGCGCAGAAGCCGACCGGCTCGGCCGACTTATATGCCGCCTTATCTAAGGGCTCGACGTCTACGAGGACGACTTCTCGATGCGCCGGGGCGGGCGGGTGAAAACGAGGTGTGCCGGGTGATCTGTGGGCGTCGACGTCGGCGACCGCCTCCAGTTTGCGCGCCAGTGGCCGGCTCCCGGCGGCATGGCACTCATCGACGTCGCCAACCCGCTGGTTGGGGCGATCTCCTGAGCGAACGCCACGAGTGGCTTGCCGTGCTGGCGCCAAGTGACGCAGGGAAACTGACAATCAGGGGGCTGATGATCACGGCATGGCGGCGTTCGCAGCCGCCGGCCCGACGACGGCGAAACCCGGTACGGCTAGGACCGCCGCCGTTGTGCTCCGCTGTGCTTCCGCCTCGGCGTACGCGAGCCCGCCGAGTAAGGAAGGTTTCCTTTCACTGTTGGCTGGGAGCGTAGTGCCGCTATCGCCGCAGCGTCAAGGCGTCCGGGCCGAACCCACCCGGCGTGGCAGCGGAATCAGTATTCACCATCGGAAATAGGGTTCTTATATATGAACTCTTGCCAACGGACGGAACAGCTGCCAGCATGAGTGCCGCACTCCGACCGTCTACGCGAGCGGTCGGAACCGGTGGCGCGCCCACACGCCCGGTCCGGTCCGGAGCCCGCACCCCGCAGCCGCCACTCCGCTGATGGTTCGGCTCTCCTCGACAGCCCGTTACCATACCCATTCAAAAGGATCTTCATTGATGGATTCAGCCAACCCCCACGACGCGGCCCGCGCCGACGCCGGCCCGTTTCTGCGGCGCAGCATCCCGATCGCGCTCGCGGTCGGCGCCCTGACCGTCGCCATGAGCGCTACGTGGGCCGACGCCGCCCAGGCGGGCACGCCGGCGGCGGCCGCCGTCACCGCGGCAGCGACCGCGGCCACGAGCGGGCCGATCACCGGCTACGAAGGCCTGTGCCTGGACGACAAGTCGGCCAGCACCGCGGACCACAACCCGGTCGACGTCTACACCTGCAACGGCACCGCCGCGCAGTCGTGGACGCTGAGCGGCGACAACCTGCTGGTGCTCGGCAAGTGCCTCGGCCCGAACGGCGGCGGCACCACCAACGGCACCGTCGTCGACATCTACACCTGCAACGGCACGGCCGCGCAGGTCTGGCAGCCGCAGCCCAACGGCGAACTGCTCAACCCCAACTCCGGCAAGTGCCTCGACGACACCGGGTACGGCGGGTCCGGCACCCAGGCGCAGATCTGGACCTGCGCCGACACCAGCAACCAGCAGTGGGTCATGCCCACCGGCGGCGGCGGTACGTCGAACGGGCTCGACCCGTCGGTCGCCCCCGGCGGTAACTTCGACCTGTCCCTGTGGGAGCTGCAGCTGCCCACCGGTTCGGCCGGAAACCCGACCACGATCCTGCCGTCCCAGCTCGAAGGGGACAACGGGTTCCAGGACTCGTACTTCTACACCGGCACCGACGGCTCGATGACGTTCTGGGACCCGGAGAACGGCGTGACCACGCCCAACTCCAACTACTCCCGGTCCGAGCTGCGCGAGATGACCGCGAGCGGAGCCGCCGCAAACTGGTTCGCCGCGGGCACCACCAACAAGCTCAGCGCCACCGTCAAGGCCACCACGGTGCCCAGCAGTGTGTGCGTCGGGCAGATCCACCTCGGCTCCGGCGGCTCCACCAAGCCGCTGCTGGAGCTGTTCTACCACTCGAACGGCGAGATCGAGATCGGGATCGAGCAGACGCCGGCCGGCGGCAACGAAGTGGTCTACGACATCACCAACGTGCCGCTGGGAACCGAGTGGAGCTACACGATCGGCCTGGCCGGCAGCACCATCAGCCTGTCGATCAACGGCGGGGCGGCCCGCACCTGGACGGCGTCCTCGTCTTTCAACGGCTACGGCATGTACTTCAAGGCCGGCGACTACGATCAGACCTCGGGCAGCAGCTCGACGGTCGGTGCGCGGGTCGAGTTCTACGCGCTGAGCATCTCACACAGCTGAGCATCCCAGGCGGCTGATAAAGCCACGGTTCACAGGCCGACCCGGGGGCCGGCGAATACGCCGGCCCCCGGTCGCACACGATCACGGGAGATCGAGCGGCCGCATCGCGATCGGCCCGCCCCGGGACTGTGTCAGGGTTCGGTCACAAACCCGACTGCACGGTGATCCGGCCGTCGCGCTCGGCCTTCTTGAGCTCGGCGTAGTCGCGTTCGTTCTGGTCCGCATAGGCTGCGGAGAACTCCGCGATGGCGTCGGCGAACGTGGCGCCCTCGCCGAGATAGGAGGCGATGGCCACGCGGTCGCCGGACCGGGCGTGCGCGCGCGCGAGCGTCCAGCCGCACAGCTGGCCGTACTGGGCCAGTCCGGCCGGCAGCGCCTCGTCGATGTCGAACGAACCCTTCCAGTCCGCGAGCTGGCGTACGTAGAAGTCGCGGACCCTCGCGTCGATCCCCCTCGCCGAGTCCCAGCCCAGGAAGATGTCGCTGGCCGCCTGCATCAGGCGCTGCCCGTCCACGACCCGCTCGCCCTCGTTCTCGAAGCGCGGGCCGCTGAGCCCGCCGTACTCGGCCAGCACAGACCGCTGAGCCTCCTTGACCTGGAGGAAGAGCGGGTCGCCATCGTCGTGGCCGCGCATGAGGATGATCCAGCACCGGGTGCCGACACTGCCGACGCCGACCACCTTGCGTGCCATGTCCACGAACTCGAACGCCTGGGCCAGCACCTGCCGGTCGGGCTGCAGGGTGTGCTGGTAGCGCACCAGCAGCCCGCGCAGCTCCAGCTCGAGCCGCTCGAGCGCCTTCTCCGGCAGCAGCTCGGAGACCGGGACGATCAACGGCGGATCGGACACGATGCGGCGCTCGCCGTCCACGATCGCCGTCAGTTTGCTGAAGGAGTGGTACCGGTCGCGGGTACGGGCCTTCGCCAGGGTCTTGTCCAGCTTCTTCCTGCCGCGCTTCTTCAGCTGGTCCAGCAGGTCGGGGGGCAGTTGGTCGACGTCGACGGAGGCGTACCAGAGATCGAGCTCGTGCATGCCCGCGAACCGGCTCATCGCCACCTGGTAGCGCCGCACGGTGTCGAGCTGGATCTTCCGGCGCTGCTTGCCGCTGAACCCGTTCTGCCGCGCCGCGACCTCCAGGCTGGCCGCCAGCCGCTTGACATCCCACTCCCACGGCCCCGGATAGGTCTCGTCGAAGTCGTTGATGTCGAACAGCAGGCGCCGTTCGGGTGAAGCGAACAGGCCGAAGTTCGACAGATGGGCATCCCCGCACAGCTGGACCGTCAGACCCGAATCCGGCGTCGCGGCCAGGTCCGCGGCCATGACGGCGGCCGCGCCGCGATAGAAAGTGAACGGCGAAACAAGCATGCGCCCGTACCGGATCGGCACGAGCTCCGGCACCCGGGTGGCGCCCTGCTCCTCCAAGATCCCGACGGGGTCTCGGCGTCCCGGCGCGGCGGAGAACGCAGCGTGTTGCGCGGGGGGTGTCCGCCTCCGGGCCTCTATTCCGCGTCGTGCGCGCTCGTTGAGCGTCGGCGGATGCATCTTCAGCGGATCGAACTTGCGAGTGCGGCTCGCGCCGCCCGAGACTCCTGCTGTACCAGCCATGACGCGCCTCCTCAGTGGCGGGCTGCACGGGCGATGCACGACCGTCTCACCGGCCGGCACCCGCTCGCTCGACCCACATCTCCATTACACGGCGTACAGGCCGCTCCCGCCTCCCGCGGCGCGTGCGGATCACTTGCGGGGGTGGTCTCCGGAACGCACCGGCAGCGCAGAGCACATTCGGCATCGCGAACGCTGCTTCCGCTGCACGCGCGCGAGAAGAACTCCTGTCAACGCCGCGCGATCAGGCGCGTCGGAGACCGCGGCCTCGTCACCCGGACAGTCCGGCCTCCATGCGCCCTGTCCGGAAGCTGTCTAGGGTCGGGAGGCGGGCGTTCGACGCAAGCTGATCCTCTTCTCACGGCTTCGAGCGCCGCCCGCGAAACCCCCACCTCACTTGGAGAACCGCGTGACCACGAACTCTGACACCCCTGTCCTTGACACCCTCGCCGCCATGACGGTCGACTCGATCGAGCGCTGCGGCCTGTCCCCGGACATGCTCATCCTCACCCGTATCGCCGCGCTCGCCGCTATGGACGCACCGCCGGTGTCCTACCTCGCCCACATCGAGCCCGGCCTCAAGGCCCACGTGAACGCGAGCCAACTGCAGGACGTTCTGGTCGCCATCGCCCCCATCGTGGGAACCGCCCGCGTCATGTCCGCTGCCGGCAAAATCACCGAAGCACTCGGCATCGCGATCCAGGTGACCGACGCCGAGAACCGGATGGGAGCCTAATTCAGAACGCTTCGGCCACCGAAATCTGGGACAGGTCCTGACCTCGGGCCCTTTCGACGGCGTGATCGGCGTCGGCGGGGTGACGGCCGTCTATGCGGTGGCCGGCACCCCGGCCGGTGCCGGGGAAGGCGCCCGATCTGCGCGTGGAACGCCGGGTCCACGGCGTTGCGCCGGGCTGAGGCTGGTTGTTCACCTGTGATGGTGCGTGCGCAGGCGCCAGTGGTGAGGGCGTGTTGCCGCCGAGCTGGTACCGCCCGGCTCCTTACGATCCGGCTCCTTACTGCCTGGCTGAGTCGTCGGGATCCGGGAGGTGAAGAAGAGCGCGAGCAGGGACGCGAGAGCGAGGATCACGAGTGCGGCGCGCAAAGCGTCGAGCCTGGCGGCGGCGTTCTCGTCGAGCACGGCTTGTTGCACTTCCGGACTCGCGCCCGCCTCGTCGAGGACGGTCTTGAGCTCGGCGTCCGAAAGAAAGGGCGCTGCGCCCTGGACGCCGGCGTTCGCCTGGCTCTTGACCTCGGGCGGTACCGCGGGGTTCTGCTCGATGCCGCTCAGGAACGAGGAGGTGAGCACCGCGATCAGGATCGATCCGGCCAGGGCCGTCCCCATCGACGCGCCGAGGTTGGTGACGGCGTTCTGGACACCGCCGACGTCGGCGCTCTTCTCGTCGGGTACCGCGGAGACCGTCACCGAGCCGAGCTGCGAGGCGAGCGCGCCCATGCCGAGGCCGATCAGCAGGAGCGGAATCGTGACGATCTCCGGGCCGGCGTCCGCGTCGAGCGCCGCCGCGAGGGCGACGGCCCCTGCGAGAAGCGCGAAGATCCCCCATCGCACCACGCGGCGCGGCGAGATGTCCGGGAGCAGACGCGGGATCAGGATCGCGGCGGCCAGAAGGGTCAGCGAGAGCGGCAGGATGCGCGCACCGGTCGAGAGCGCGGACAGGCCGAGGGCGACCGACAGGTAGAGCGGGACGAGGAAGAACACGCCCATCTGCACGAGGTACTGGAAGAAGAACATCGTCAGGCCGCCGGTCAACTGCCGGTTCCGCAGGAGCTCCGGGTCCAGCAGCGGCGCGCCGTGCCCTGCCACGACGTGCGCCTCCCATCTGAAGAAGAGCCACACCAGGAGCAGGCCGGCCAGCATCAGCCACACGGTCGGTGAGAGTCCGAGCCAGGAGGGTGCTGAGGCCTTCGGCAGGAACCAACCCCACTCGCTCGAGCGGAGCACTCCGAAGACGAACGTGCCGAGGCCGAGGGCGGAGAGTGCGGCGCCGATCAGGTCGATGTGCGGGCGCACCAGGCTCCGCGCGTCGGCGACGCGGCGGGCGAGGAGCAGGATGGCGAGCACCACCACGACCTCGCCGGCGAAAACCCAGCGCCAGGAGAAGTACGTCGTCGCGACGCCGCCGACGAGGGGCCCGACCGCGATGGCGACGGCTCCGGCGGCCGCGACGAGTCCGTAGGCGGCGGGTCGGCGTTCGGTGACGAAGTTGACGGCGACGAGTGCCACGATCGCCGGCATGATGAGCGCCGCCCCGATGCCTTCCAGGAACGACCAGCCGAGCAGGAGCACGGGCAGGCTCGGGGCCAGGGCGGTGGTCAGGGAGCCCGAGCCGTAGACGACGCAGCCGATCATGAATGCGCGCTTGCGGCCGATCAGCGCGCCCACCTTGCCGCCGGGGATCATGAACATCGCCATCACGAGCGTGTACGCCGTGATCGCCCCCTGGACCCCGGTGATCGTGGTCCCCACGTCCTCGGCGACCGTCGCGATCGAGACGTTCATGACGGAACTGTCGAGCGCCATCAGGAACTGTCCGGCCGCCAGCGTCGTCAGGACGAGCCTTGAGGTGGCCGAACCCGCAGAATCCGCTTGCCCGGTGGTCATGCGGTCATGATTCCAACACCCCTGAAAGGCCGGGGCACGGCGCGCACGGATATCAGCCCGATGGCGGTATGCGCCGAAAGGTCTGTTATAGCGGTGAGCGTCATCCTTGCAGGTCACCGCGGGGTTCGGGGGCACGTCGAAGGGAAAGGGCGCGACAGGACCGACCGCACGCGTATCGCGCTGGGCGAGGCCCGCCCCGGCGGCGTGCGCCCCGCTCCCGCCGGGGCTTTTCACACAAGGACACGGCTTTCGAGGTACGTGCGGGCCGACAGGCCTCCGGCATCCATCCGCGCTCCAGGCCCGCACCCGGCTGCCGCGCAGAGCGTGGATGCGGCCCGGCTCCCGCCATGAAAGTCTGGAAATGGATTTATCTGGGGTTTCCCGGCCATTTCGCCCGATCTGACGAGGTTCTTCTCGAAGGGGTTCGCATATGACCAGCAACGTCACCGGAACGCCGAGGGACACCGAGGCTTCCGAGCGGCCGTTCGCGACCGGCTGGACCGTCCTTGCCGCGGTCCTGATGTTCTTCGGCGGCATCATGGCGATATTCCAGGGGATCGCCGCCATCGCCAAGGACAACCTGATCGTCGTCACGAACAACTACGCCTACACCCTGGACGTCACCAGCTGGGGCTGGATCCACCTCGCCCTGGGGGTGCTCATCGCTTTGGCGGGGCTGGCCCTGTTCACCGGCGCCGTGTGGGCGCGCGTGGTCGGCATCGCCGTCGCCGGTCTCGGAATGCTCGCCAACTTCCTGTGGCTGCCCTACTACCCCTTCTGGGCCATCATGCTGATCGCCATCGACATCTTCGTCATCTGGGCACTGTGCGCCGGAATGACGAGAAGGTCCGCCGAAAGGTACTGAATAGCGCCGGGCGACAAGAGGCCGCGGCCCCGCGACCTGCAACCCGAAGAACTCGAATACAGGAGGGATCTCATGGCTGACGAGCCGATGACCGTCGTCGTCGCAGCGTACAGTTCGGACGGTGCGGCGCAGCGGGACTACGACGAACTCGTGCGCCTGCACGATGTCGGCGTGATCGCCGAGGCCAAGGGCACCGTGCTGCTGAGCACCGACCGGGACGCGAAGATCTCGGTGCAGGAGAGCGGCGGCGGCCTGATGGGCAAGCTGGCCGCACGCAGCGTGGCCAAGACGTTCAAGGGCCGGCTCTCGCCGGATTCCGGGACGGTGGTGGTGATCTTCAACTCGGCCGCGAGATCGGGTGTCGAGCAGGCGATAAGCCATCACGTCCGCAGGGTGTTCGCCGATGCCGGCGGATCGGACGGCAACGCTCTGGAGGCTGCGTTCGCGCAGGCCGGAGACGAGCTGGCCGGGCCGTTTCCGAGCGAGAGCAGCGTGCCGCGGGTCGAGGACCTGTCACGCTACAGCCTGCCGGGCAGGCGGATCGACCTCAACGGCCTGTCCATGCACGTGGCCGACGAAGGCGGCGGCGACCAGGCGGTGCTGATGCTCCACGGCATGCCCGACACCTCGGCGTGCTGGAAGTTCCAGGTGCCCGACATGGTCTCCGCCGGATACCGTGTGATCGTTCCGGACCTGATCGGCAGCGGCCTGTCGGACAAGCCGCGAGAGCTCGACCACTATGTCGCCGACCAGGTCGTCGAAGACCTGGCCTTGCTCTTGGACAGGCTCGGCCTCGACCGGGTACATCTGGTCGGCCACGGGTGGGGAGCACGCTTCTGCTGGCAGTTCGCCATGACCCATCCGTTCCGGGTCGGGGCGATGGTCGTGATCTCGGCCGGGCACCCGAAGGCGCACATCGCGGACGACCTGTTCAGTTTCTCGCACTCCCGGTGGGACTGGCTGCCTGTCAGCAACACCGACGCGGAGGCCGCCGAACTGTATGCGGCGGCGGACTGCGCCTACGCCCGGATGGTCTTCGGCTCGCACCCTGAACTGCAGGATGTCCTGGCCAGGAATCTGAGCCAGGACGGCGGCTTCGGTCCGACGCTGCGCTGGGACCTGGCCAATCCCGTGCGCGACTCCTGGTTCCACGCCCTGACCGACACCACGCCGCCGCCCGAACTCCACGCCCCGGTTCTGGGCATCTGGCCCACCGGCGACCTGTTCTGCTTCGAACACGAGGTCGAGGCCTCAGGCCAATACGTCAACGGACCGTTCCGCTACGAGCGCGTCGAGGCCGCCAGCCACTGGGCCCCACTCGACGCTTCCGGCGAGGTCACCAGACTCATCCTCGATTGGCTCCTCCAGCATCGCGCGACAGCCTCCCCCACCGCCCGGTAAGAGTGCGCCACCATTTGTGCACTTTCGAGATGGCGCCCGCGCAGCTGTCGGCACGCCCGCAGAAACTGCAGCACCGTCCCGAGCGGGTCGCCGCCCGCTCCGGAGACGGACCTATCGGCATTGCGTGAGCCGACCCCACCCCTGGACAACCCGAACAGGCCCACGCCGCACTGGCCATGCCGATCTCAGCCGGCCACACCGGCAAGCCACTTCCGCGCGTCGGATCCTCGGCGGATGAGTCGTCGCCGTTGCGCCGGACACGGACACGAACGCCGCGGCTTCGAGCCGCACAGAGCACGTTGCGCCACTGCATCGCGGAGCACCCCTCAGGCATCATGACCCAGACGACTCTCGAGGTGATCTCCGGCCACCGGCGAAGCGCGGCCGTCATCTGGTGTGACGTCGTCGGCCGCCTCTGCGGTGCCGTTGGGGGCGGTGAGCAGGTGCAGCAGTGGGCCGACCACGTAGCCGTCCTGGCTGCGGTGGCGGAAGCGCGCATCGGGGTTGATGGTGTAGTGGGTGCGTCGGCCTGCGCGGGCGCGGGTGAGGTAGCCGGCTTTCTCCAGGTCGGCGATGATCGCGTGCGCGGTGCGCTCGGTGACGCCGGCGGCCTGGCAGATGTCCAGGACCCTGGCCTCGGGGTTGCGCGCGATCTCGACGAGCACGTGGCCGTGCCCGGTCAAGATCGTCCAACTGCCCTCTGCATCTGCCGGTCTCACCCCTCCGAGCCTAATGCTCAATAGAAAGCTGAGCAATATGTCATGAGACGGTTGACAGTCTTCCGGCTTGGGGAGAGGCTGAATTCGAAGCAGTCGTCCACCTTGATCAGTGCCGTCATCGAGGAGGAGACCATGGCCGTGACC